>Ga0116229_10012421_pt1 | contig 12267 bp, 8 predicted proteins | sample S1TSphgellanicum_3_FD_87313 | JGI IMG/M metagenome (GOLD analysis project Ga0116229, IMG submission 87313) | Host-associated microbial communities from peat moss isolated from Minnesota, USA - S1T2_Fc - Sphagnum magellanicum MG | ecosystem: Host-associated > Plants > Peat moss > Unclassified...
TGTCTTATGCAACTAAAAAATGTCGCATGCAACTACACATGTTGCATGCAACTCCAAAATAGTTGCATGTGAGATTTTTTAGTTGCATAAGACAAGTTGCAAAAGACAAAATTTCTAGTAGTGAAATGGGTTTTTCAAAATGCCGGTGCTTTATGTGTCTCCTCCAAATACAACAAAAATATGCTATAGAACAATGTGTCCTCCAAATACACTACTAAATTTCTTATAAGTTTTTACAATGGAAAAAAATGGGGCCCAAAAATAATTATACGCATTGGTCATTTTTTCCTTGGAAGAACTTAGAAGCAATTAGAAAGAAATAGAAATGGAAAAGAAACAATGGACTGAATTATTCTCCTTGAAAATGATTGAAAAATGCCAATATCAAAAATACAAAATCCAAGTTCGTACAGTAAAAGTATAAAAAGTTGTACATGTACACTCCAGATCGTATGCGTACAAAGCCTCGGTCACGAAACCCTAAAGTAGAGCGTCCCCGACAAGTGTTTTCCGACTGTGTTCGATCCTGATACATTCGAGCTATACCGACGAGAGCGAGTTTGCATTTTGTTTGGTGTTGGAGACACCAAGCTTGTGCTGGAGCTTCATCATAAAAGAATTTCGTAAGGTGTGTGGGTTGTGTCCAAAATTGTGTCTCAATATGTTGTCAACAAGAGAAAAACACCTTCGTGTATGATTGGTTTTGTGTCCTTTGCAAATTTTGATTCAATCGACTTTTGTAGTTGATCTCGATGTTTTGGAGGGTTTGGCTTTTTCTCGGAAATCTTGTAGATATGTGATCCAGATGTGGCTGTGTTGCAAATAACTGAATTGAGATTTGGTGGACTTGGCAGGAAACACATTAGGGTTTGTTCGGAGCTCGAAGACTCAAACATGGCCTTGCAATGGATGTTGTTGGGCGTGGTGGCAGGTGCTGAGGCAGTCGTTCTTTTGCTGTTGACAGCTCCGCTGCCACGACCACTTGCCCAACAGGTAGTGGAGTTTGTGCGCAAAATTTTGCAACCTGGCTTCGCCATCATCCCTTTTGCAGTTTTCCAGCTCCTAGGTCAGCTTCCCACATCTCTGTTCAACCCTAGCATCTGAGGATGCAGGTTCAATACTAACATCTGAGAATGTGTGGAAATTCCTATCTAGAGACCATGTCTATGTGCATGACACATGATGATGATTGCATTACCTATGTCCCTTGAGTGCTAGCTGGCATCATGACTGAGTGAGTCTTCCCATTGCTTCTGGAAGTGTCACAGAAACTTAGGCCACGGATTTTGTATAATGGTTTGTCTAGAAACTAACTTGGGCAGATTGTTATGTACTTATCTAGCTCTACCCTCTGGAGCTAATGAAGGCAGTGGGTAGTCATGGCACCTCATCATTGCTATTCATGGTGAAGGTGAAGGTTTTACACTTTGTGAGGGACTCTCATAAGATTACAACCACACTCATTGCCATGTTACCTTCAAAGTGTTGTTGTGGAGATTTCTGATTTCTCTGCAATCTCATAGATATGATGATGACATTTTGTATTGACAATATGGTAATGCAGAGATATACTGGAAGAATGAACACCGTATTAATTGTGCCAAAGATGTCTGCACCACATTGGAGAGAGATCGCTTTCAGAGATCTGTAAGCACCTTTCTGTAGTCTCTCAGAGCATGCAACCACATCTCTTGTTTTTGTGCTCATTTTAGACCATCTGGATTCTGGTTATGTTATGGTTTAGTTTACCCTACATTTCAGCTGAATGCTGCCACAAATTGTCTTCATGATTGGGTTCTTTGAAACATCATTGAACTTTTGACATTTGTGGCCTGGAATTGGATCTTTTTGTTTGGTTATTTTTCACACTAGCTTTTTTTATTATTGTTCCAATCCCTTAGGTTAATGACCTTGGGCACCTGCACCTAACACAAGTTCCATGTCCTTGTACCTTACACACTAATGTACCCAGGTTTTCAAGTCGGAGCGGAATACACTGTTGGCCATTGCAGCAGTTCTTCTATATTGGTATCTTTTTTACCTTTAAGCTCTCACTACTGATGATAGCAAAGTAGCAGTGGGGATTTCCCAATGACTTTCAAGAATGCATGTAAGCATGCATGCAACTGTTACCATAAATGTTGGTGTGGGGTTGCAACATGGGATGATTTATTATGGGCAGAATATACCTTGAGCTCTTGCATATCAAAAATCTACAAGGCTGCTCAATGTAATAGTCGATAGCAAAGCTTAGCATGACCACTCAATAAGTATGGGCCCACTTGGATTCATTGTGAGAAGGGTACATTGTTGGGCACTCACGGTGCCTCTGTTTAGTCAATGTGGAGTCTCTTGTCATTTCCAGTTTCAGTTCTAAGTTAATCTGTATGCATGTATCAGAGGAATGGATTTTGAAGTGGCAGATTGGTACAGTAAAATTTTTGTCTGTACTGGTTTCAAACAATGAGTTGTTGTGTACTTATTCTGGTAAGGCTTTCTTTTGACAGGTTGATATTCCGGGTGACAAAACTGCAACAAGATGTGTTACAAGCAGATGAGAGGAAAGATAACATAGCCAAGAGAGTGAAAGATGAGTAATTTCACCAATTTTTGAAGTCTCCATGGATATTGGGCATTCTTTCTGTGAGTACGTGACTCCCACAAGTTCTCTTCAAGACAGGTGTTGATGAATCAATTTCTGATGCAATTAATTGTTCTCCACCTACCCGCACAGAAATGGTTGTGTGCCCATCTTGTTGTATTTGTGTTGTTCATAGAATATACCTTTGCAGGCTAGTCTTCTTTCTTTGAAGGCAGTAATGATGTACATACTAAGTCTTGTAATTCTGGTCATACATTAGTAGTATTCAACCAGGGGCCTTTTGCTGGTATTTTCTCAATAATCACCTTGTCAGGTTTGCAGCACTTTTGAATGAAAACAGAGTGCTGATACATTTGCCTCTTGGAGGTCCTTTGTGGTCCCACCAACTTATTGAATGCTTAGATTATTTGGAAACTGCTTTCACAAAACTTTTTCTTTTTAATTTTTGAAGATTTCAGTGGTTGGAGTGCAAGAAGAAAATAACACAAGGTTGTAGAGTACTTGTTCAAAAGGCATCCTTGAAGATAAAATTGCCCATGAAGTGAAATGACCCTGTATGAAGAAATGATCTTGTTTATGGAATTGTAACATGATGTCAGTCTTTGGAATTCCACTGTCCAAGAATTTGCCATACATGCACAGCACACTAAAAGCCTCTTGGAGTTCGAACAGATGTGTCAACAGGCTGTAGAGAGAGATATGCTCAATGTGTTTGACATTCTGACAGCCTGATAGCAAGAAGCCTAGTGGATATGAAGCATGGTGGCTGGAATCCATGGGTCTTTTGTTTGTGTACACAGTTTTTCTGCAACATTATTGCTTCTTGAGTGCCACTAACTGACTTGAATGAGTTGTCCCATTGTGTCTAGAGATGTGACACACAATCACAATGCAGATTTTTGTAGAATTGTTTGCAACAATATTTTGAGATCATTCTATTTTTATCTATACGCCCATTGTCACAAGCTGATGAAGTCAGTAGGGGGGAGTAGTGGCAGCCGGTCACTGCCACTCATGATGAAGGTGATGTTCTAAAGAGGTGCATGACCAACCACACTCATTCTTACTGCGTTTCATCTGAGTGTATATGTTCAACAACAGAGGTCAGAAAGAGTTGTCAACAAACAAGTGCAATCACCTACAAGTGCAACCAGGTGATGGTCTAATACTCTGTGAGTGACTGACCACACTCAATTCTTATCATGTTTTAGTCTCTGTGTCACATGTTCAACTATGGAAGTTGGAAAGGGTTTTGTCAAATAAACAGGCAGGTTTCGCACCTGGATTGCTGTGAACAATGAGAGGTGCATACTGCATAAACTCTCGTTGTTGCCAAGAACAGATTTCAAAATGACTGAGATCAGAGCAGAAGTTTAGAGATTGCCAAAGTTGGCAGGAAGTTTTGTGTTTCCTGACGATGAGGAAGAAGCAAAGGTATTTTGTTTTGGTACCATATAATGAGAAGAAGCAGTCTGTTGCATTCAGGCTCCTCCTCAGAACAGAACTTGGTGCCACTCTGCATTTTCAAGACTTTTGCTGGTAAGTAGGTACGTGGCAACATGGCTAACCCTCGCTTTGTGTTCGCTTAGAGAAGAGAGAAGAGCTGAGAACAAGACTTGATTAGGTCAATGATGAAGCAAGCGAGCGAGAAATGCAATTGTACGACTACCCCATAGGTGATTTTCTGTCGTGACCACGCACGCAAGAACGTGTCTGCACAACCACAATTTTGACCTCAAAGAAAAGGATCCACGACGCAAAAGAAAATGAAATCTCAGCGATGATCGATCCTTACATTAATTGTTTTTCTCTCGTATTGAGCTTTAAGCCTAATCTTGCGCTAACCCTAATGCGGGAGCTGGGAAGGACAGGCAAAGTGGTGCTTGAATCTTTGAAAGCAACTTTAGAGAGCTTGATGATGTGCTCGAATCTGGAAGCATTGCCAACTTGGTGATGGTGCTTTTTCAGTACGGGATTTCAGTGTAGTAGTTCTCAACAAATTTGCAGAGATAGAGAGAGAAGCTCAATTTGTGTTGACCCTGTTTCGGAAATGCGGACTCGTCGTTTTTGTGCTTTGAAAGGCATAGAGATTTGGCAACAACGCACACTTGGAGCATCTGATGATGCCAGTAACTAGTCAGGTACTCATCTTCCTCTCTCTCTGTGTCTCTCTCTTATGGTTGTTGTTTCTGTTCCTTCTTCAATCACAGTGCGTGAATATCATCAGAGGTTTGATAGAAGGGCGGACTAGGCATGCAGAACCAAGTGGTGGGGCCTGGAAGTGGTCGTCATATGGCTCTGATCGCTGGCAAGTCTGCGGCATTCAAGGAGAAATTTGTCTCGTTGTATGAAGATGTCTTTGCTTTGCGAAGTGTTCTCCAAACAGCAAAGGATCAAGGCATTCAAGGCCACACGGCGATTGCTAGATTCTGGGACGAATTGCTGCTTCTCAAGGTGATGAGCTTTTTGTCACCAGATCCAGATTTTGCACTGATGAATTGAGAGATAATTCTTCATGATCACATTCACGTGCCTAATAGGGTGTGGATCTATATATCTCTTTCTTTGCAGGTCAATGAGGCATTTCTCTCGCGGTGTATCTCACAAGCATCAGAGGAGCAACTGAGGGGGAATCTGCAGCCTGTCATTAATGATATTTTTGCAACCTGTGTAAGGTGCGGTGAGCAATGCAAAAGTCTTTTGATTGTTACAACTGACTTCTGTGACTGTATTCACCTCTTTAGGCAGTCATGTTGTTGTCTATCTTAATTTTTAATACCAGTGATGTTGTGCTTCTCCCACAGATATTTGAATGATGGCAATTTCATCAGAGTGGCTCATGCACTGGAGACATTGGCAATTCTGCTTCGAGAAATTTTCAAGAAGCGTTTCAATGAGCAGGTTTGTTTGATGCTGTGCTGATGTACTTGTGACCTCAGGATGTTGTGCAATGTGTTTCTTGTAGATGCAGGAGCAGGTGTTTGTAACAGAATTGACAAGGTAATCATGTGTTGCAACGTGCAGGGTTTCACCATCCTCATACTGGTGGCAGGATCAGTTGATAATGCAGACAATTTTTTCCGACGGTTAATCATGGGGATTGTGGGCCTGCTGACAAGGGATGATGTACCAGTGCTTGTCAAATCCTTGGGTGTTAAGTAAGTAGTCCATATTTGGGCTGTGAATTATGCAAAGCTCAGACTAGTCTTGCTGCTCTGTGGCTCTTAACTAGGTTGTTGCCATGGCCATTGTAATGTACAGGATACTGTACTTGCAGAGTTTGTGTAAGCAAGTGATGAAAAACTTTGGATTGGTTTGCTTACTGGAGTTATGGATGATGCAGGGTGTACTTGACCATCTTAACAGCCACACATAATGTGAACACCAATCCCATAGCAAGCTACCTCTTTATCTACAATGTGTTTGATGCACTTGTTGCTGTTTCCAACTTGAAGCTTGCTGGTGAGCGGAGTAGGGTGGAGCTTGATGCTACTCTGGTTCTCATTTTGCTTCTTTTATGGAGAGAGAGCTCAAATCCATATGCAGAGCGGATTCTATCACCTGTGTCTCCAATCTTACCCCTTCTCCACACAGTAGCCTCACTCCTCTCTCCCTTGAATAATGTAACACCAACTGATTTCACAAGCTCCCTCTCAAGTCTCAGCTTGACCCGGAGTGATGGAAGTGTGTTTGGGTATATTGGTAGCCTTTTTGGGTATGGTGCCACTCATCAGGACACCAGTCGCAATGTTGTGTCAGGGATCACAGGCCCTGAAACCCTTGACACGGAGTGGTGCAACACAACAGCTGGTCTCCTGTTGCTCTATTTTCTCTTCTACCTGAACCCAATGCTGAAATCAGCGCAGGTACTCTTTTTACCACTCTTCTGTAGGAGTATGTGTGCCATGAATTCACAAGCCATTTTCTTCCTAGGAGTCAGGTGCAGAATCTAAATTCAAACTCAAGGCTTGTGTTTGGACCTGACACATCTGCCAGGTCTTAGGTGACAGATTGACATCTTTTGCGTATATTCTACTATTTCTTGTGTCACCATAACAGTGTCTTCATTTTTGGTGCAGGTTTGGCCATCATCCAACTTTAACACTGTGCAAGGGGTTGGTGTGCCTGGGCAGTCTGTAACGCTTCTCTGGATGGAGGTTTTGAGGTCAGATTAATTCACAGGATTCCTAATGATATCTTCCACAGTGAGTTTGGCAGTAACTTTGGATACATAGATGGTCTGTCTGCAGACATTATGTGATAAACTTTCAGACTGGCTTGGTTATCGGTGCAGTTAAAACATGAAAGAAGTACCTCTGTGTGTGTGTGTGTGTGTGTGTGTGTCTCTCTCTCTCTCTCTCTTCCAAGGTTAGTGAACAGTGAGATGACAGGGTTTATGAAGTGCAGTCTAAAGACTATGAGCTCAAGAGTGACTTTTCACATGCATTGAAATAGAGAGAGGGGGCCTCTGTAGTGTCAATAACCATGAGTTCTTTACCTGCCCAGGTCGTTTTTCTCCATCTCTAAAGAAATTATCTCCCAGCTAGCAACATCAGGTGTTTCAGGAGTTTTGCGTGCAAAGCTTTGCTTGACCATTTTACGCTGTTTGGTTGAGGATCGTGTGGCATCTGACTTCCTGTCACAGTGTGATTCTCGAACTTTCATGGCAGACCAGGTACCAAATCTGAGTACTAAAGGATCCTCACAAGTTTGTTTGCAGTTCATTCGTTGTGGGTGTTAGCCAGTGTCTCAACTGAGTTCTTCCCATTGCTTCTGGGAAACAGAAACTCAGGCTGCAAACTTTTGTTTGATTGTTTGTCTGGAATTTTGGGCAGATTATTCTATACTTATCTATGAGCACTGTTGGGAGCTGATGAAGTTGATGGGGGGTCATGGTAGCTAGTCTATGCTATATTCATGGTGAAGGTGATGGTTTGGTACTTTGTCAGTGGCGCTCATAAGGTTATGACCACACTTTTTGTTTGTTTTGGTTTTGCTGGAACTGACACAAAGGCTGCCTTCAGAGTTTCCTTGTGGAGTTGCTTTATAATCTCATAGATAAATTCATCTTGGTGGTCAATGTTGTGAATACTGGAGGTTATTCCTGCCAAGCATGGCTGTGAAACACTGTTGAAGGCAATTGATTACCAAGCCAATACAATGAGAGTCAACAGTAATAGAGATCTGGGTCATTGCATGTGGTGTAGCAGTCACTCTATTAATTTGTCATACTGTAAACAGTGTTTCCAAATTGTTGAAGTCATATGGATTTGCATTAGCATGTGCCTTGTGAAGTACGTTAAAATGTCATACATTTCTTGACTGACATGCCTAATCAATCACTTGCCAGGTATCCTCAAATGGTTTGACAGGTATCCCAGTTGTTATTCAGTTCAAGAGTGTCACAAGCCTTATTGTTGAACTTGGGGCAAATGTACTGGCTTTGAAGCCCATAGCTCCCCACTTGGACCCAGATCTGTTTTATCGTGCAGCTATCCTAGTTCCCATTGTCTTCAACAGTTTGAAGGTGAGGGGATTTCAGCTTTCATCTAGCAGCATGAACTTTTTTGCCCTCTGGGATGCCCTACTGAAGACCTGTGAGTGGTGTGGAGATGAGAAAGCCTTTCAACGACCAGGGGTGCCTGAATTAGCTGGCCTGACACTTGGGATAATTGAGATGTCTCTTGGGAGCAACCCTGAAATATGGGCTGCGCCTGATGAAACAGAAAGGCTACATGCTATGGTTATGGCTCACATCATGTCACTGGAGCACCTAGTGCAGACGGCAGCCAAATCTGTCGTCAGGAGTCACATCCAACTTGTAAGAATCTGCCTGTGAAATAAAGTTTCAACACATCTGTCTGTTGTTTTTGTGTGCAGGTCTGAAATATGTGTTCTCATGAAATGCAGGTTAATGTGGCAGCTGTGAAGTACCACTACGAGGTTCAAATTGCAGGGTTGGGTGTTCGGGGGCAGGCTACCATGGAGCAAGCTCTTGTGGGTGTGAGGAAGAAAGGAATAGCAAACCTCAAGTTGAAGTCTGTGCATACAGGTCCTGGTCATTCATACATGGAAGGGATGGTCGAATTAGGACTCCTAACCAACTTGGCTCGTTCACTGCTGATTGAGCATCGAAAGCAATCCAGCATTGGAATGCCAAAGCTTGAGTTGGAAGCTACATAGTGAGGGTGCAGCTTCAACCTGAACACTACGGAGTGGAACTTTGTCAAGAGGCATCCAATTTGTGAGTCACCAAATTGTCTGGGATCTCTTGCTAAATTGAGAGTTACTATTTTCATCCAGGAATTGCTGCATGTAAGTTGTTGACAGCTGGATAGGTCCTGTTATTGTTCAACATAGTTCGGAGTCTTGTGACTAGCTCCAGCCAGGGTCTCCTATGTGTCTCCAGGTTATCAAGCAGCATTCAAAACAAATGTGTGAAACCCCAGGCCCTTCAATCCACTATTGGCATGATTGATGGTACATCTTAGCAGACCAAGTGCACTTCCTGACTTGGGCTGCACTTTATCATTACTCAGTACTTGACCTGTTTCCGTATATGACATTTGAATGCATACTCTTGTAGATGCAGTTGACTGCAGAAATTCTGCAATTCATAACCCAGTTACAAACAGCCACTCATGCTTGGCAAAAGCTTCAACTTGTGTATATTTTTTGTGAGTAAACTCTGAAAATTTGGTGACCAAAATGCATGCCATGCTTCAGTCTACTATTCATGATGATTCTTGAACTAATGGTTGTCCATGGGAGGTCCTTCCAGAGTCTTGAACCACATGAGCCATCTGTTGTTCAAGGTTCGAATATGGACTTGGATTCCTGAGCCATGTGAACATGTTCTCCAAGTCTCAAAAGCGAGCTTGGAGGTTGATAGTGATGGTAATCGCTCTCCCATCACCATCACCTCCCAATGCAACTACTAGCACTAGCCTCATGTGTTGGAGTTCACATCTGACGATTAGCTGGGACAAAGATTATAGAGCATATATGAGGAATTTAAAAAACCAGGGTCCTTCTAAAGCCCTATAAGGCAACAACTCATGCTTCTTAAACCAAGACAAGGTGCAAGGCACGCTTGCTAACACATCATGGAATGATGGTGGCCTACATGGACAAGTTGATGTAATGGGATTGTCATGAATGACATCCAGCAACCAACTTCAACCTAACTTAAATCATATGACATATGTTATGAGATTTACAATTCAATCAATGTCCAATTGATCCATCATCAATAGGTTTGTCATTCATGGATGAAATTCACTCATCATGATTTCAATATTCTTCTAATGATTAAAATCATAAATCATTGTCCATTTTTCAATGTGTCATTAAGATCATATTCGTGTAGGGTTGGATTTCACTTTAGGTTCATTTTGTTATGGTATGTCATAGCCCTTTTGCGAATCCTTGTCACAAGGACCATATAAATGAAGTGGTGGGGATTAATTCAAGAAAACAAAAATCAATCGGTTTGCATTGTTGCCTCCACTATGAATTTCTAAACATTTTAGCATGTGGAAATAATGTTTATTAGTAAAATTTGTTAATTTCTTTTCTTTTGTATTTGTGTGGCCACCATTGCTTTAAAGTTCTCCATTGAAGGATGTAATAAATTGTGATAAATGATGGAATTGTGTAGTATGGTTAAGTAATTTGAATGCAAAATTAAATTGTAAAAAAATTAGTTTAAAGAGTATAGTTGAGCCCTTAATTGTCACCACAAATTTGTTCCATGACAATGAACATTGCAAATAAGTGCAAATGTCATAAACATTAGCTCTAATGGCATGGGATCAAATTCTAGTGACAAGAAATTTGAGGAACTAGTATATTATGGGAAATTTTACATAATTCTTTATGGTTCTCTATAGACAATTCCACAAACAACTACCTAATTCTTTCTTTTCTTTCCCAATAGCTACCTCACTCCTTCCCTAATAATTATTTCATATCCGTTTTTAACCTTGGTTGTCAAAGTTGAAAGTTGATCATCATTTGTAGTGTGCAATAACATGGAGCCCAAGTTGGGTGAATATGGCATCATGACAAAATTCCAATGACAATGATAATCAAAACCATTAAAGGTGAGGCAAGTACATGGTCCATTTCACATTGTCATCCATTTGATAATTCCACATCAAAAGTTGTATTCAAAGGTGGTTTAGTCAATTCCCAAGCAAGAAGGCATTGTGACAAGGAATAGTTAGCAAAAGGAAGATGTGACAATGTGTGTCTCCTTTTAGTTTACTTTCAATCACAAAGTGGGATTTGTGATGTTTTGTTTGAAAAGACTCATGTTTTATTTGTGAATAAAGGAAGAAAAAAAAGAAAAGCACTTGCATGCACGCACACACAACATGGGTTATTGACATGTTCCCAAGTTCCTAGTTAGACCCAAGATGGATCTAACTTATTCAAACAATGGAATTGTGATGAACTTTGGGCATGCTTTTAGCTCTCAACATTAAAAAGGGTAGAGGGGTGTGCTAAAGCTCTGGGATGGGATTAGGAAGAGTGACAAGCTTTAGTTACCTACTGAAACCTGCATCAAATTGACCAACAAGTTGGTTAGATCACTTTCTGGAACATTTCTACTACTAGGACAAGCCACAGGCAACTTTGGACTCACAAGACTCACCATAACCTGGACTCAAGGGAAGCCACTACTTTCGCCCATATAGTATTCTTTGTGCCTTTTCGCGACACTTACATCCGAATGGCTTTTTGTCCCGGGACTCCCAAGGAGGAGTTCCGAAACTGTCCAAGCTTGAACTTTTAGAACTTTGCAAGGTCATAACTCTTTGTTCAGACCTCCAATTGGGATGAGGTCTAAAGCAAACTTGTAGCTCTCCTCAAAAGCTTTCCAACAGTGTATCACACTTCACCTGCACACACCAAGGTCAAGTCGATTCTTGACTTTTAGTGGGTGGAAGTCAAATTGCCAATTTGACTCTCGGCCCTTCTTTTTGCCATAACTTGTGCTGTAGATGTCCAAATGGCCCATGCGAGCCCATTTTCGACATCTACACTTTGATAGTTTTTCAATGATATAAAGAACACTTTAATGCGAGGTGTTTTGACCCTTGTAATCGAATTATGAAATTTCAAAAATCCTAGAGGACTCCCAAGTCCCCATTTTGGGAGTGTGAGTTTCATCCTCACACCCTTTCAAAGTAGGGTTGCGATAGTTATGTATAGTAATAGGGTGGAAAGTGTCCCATTTTGGCAAGTGAAAAATATCATGGAGATTTAGGCCTCACATAAATTTGTCATTGAAACAATCTTGGGTTAGGACATAGTCCAAGATTTATTTATGGTTTCCTTGCATTCAACTTCAAGAAAAAAAATAAGAAAAAAAAGTTTTTTAATTACTTATTTAGTCAAATTGACGCACTCCCAACTCCTCAAGGGACTCAAATGTGAGCCCAAGTAGAATGCAGCGGAATAAGGAGGAGTCGGAACATGCTCCCTAGCTCACAACCTTTTGAGGGGTAGAGGGGTGGGTTGGAGCTCCGGGATGGGACTAGGAAGAGTGGACAAGCTTGACTCACTCACACGGACCCTCCATGAACCACTCCAAGTGGTTAGTCCAAAGTTGGAGCACCTTTGGTGCTAGGAAGAGCCACGGCCCGGACCTTGGGGAA
>Ga0116229_10012422_pt1 | contig 12267 bp, 11 predicted proteins | sample S1TSphgellanicum_3_FD_87313 | JGI IMG/M metagenome (GOLD analysis project Ga0116229, IMG submission 87313) | Host-associated microbial communities from peat moss isolated from Minnesota, USA - S1T2_Fc - Sphagnum magellanicum MG | ecosystem: Host-associated > Plants > Peat moss > Unclassified...
ATGCGTCCGCCTCGACGCCCGCGCGCAGGTTCACGAGCTGATACGAGGGTAGGGTGTTGATCCCGTAGGTCTCGTCCGTGCGGCTGCCCACGTAGGTGCCGTCGATGCGGGACGTGAAGGTGAGACCATCGGTCAGACCGTGCCGATAGGCGAGCGAGGCCGACGCGGTCCATTTCGGGTCGTCCTGGATCGGCGTGCCGGGATTGAACCCTGCGTTGAGCAGATCCGTACTGACCAAGGCCGCGTGCACGTAGCCGGTGTTCACCGACGCGATCAGGTCATGAACGATCAGGGCCTGGATCTCGATCTCGCCGCCATAGACGTGCGCGTTGCCCGCGTTGGCGGTATAGATGTAGCCGCACTTCGGCAGCGCATTGGTTTGCTGCACGCCTGTCCAGCTCTCGAAGTACAGCGCGCTGTTGATCGTCACGCGGTTGTCCGCGGCACGCAGCTTTTCACCGAGTTCGTAGCTCCAGAGGTGGTCGGAATTGAAGGACGTCGGTCCGGGCACGAAGCTCGTCGTGCCATACTCGTTCTGCAGGTCCGTCTCGCAGGAAATGGCCCCGGACGTGGGCACGGGTCCGGTACCGCCGCCCGGCCGAAAGCCCTTCGCCGCGGTCGTATAGACGAGCAGGTCGGGGCTGAAGGCGTAGGACAACGAGAACTTGGGTGTGACGCCCTGGGCCTTGACCGCGCTGCCCGTGATGCCCGGTGTTGCCAGGGGGCCGGACTGATTGATCTCGTTACCCTCGTCGTATGTGTAGCGGCGCAGGCCCGCCGTCGCGGCGAATGCGGGCGTGATGTTGTACGTGAGCTCACCGAACACGGACTGCTGCAGCAGCTTGGTCGGGTTCAAATACGTGAACAGCTGATTCGAGCCGAAGATGTCGGCGTTGGCCGCCGGAAAATTCACGTTCCAGTCGGACTCGAAATCCGAATAAAAATAGCCGATCAGCCACTTCAGGTTCGAATCGCCGACGGAGGCGAACCGCAATTCCTCCGAGGTCTGGTGCGAATACAGGTCCTCGACCCCGGTGGACGGTCCGAGACCGCCCGGGGCGTAGTACGAGGTCACGTAGGGACCGTCGGGCGGCGGGACGAACAGGAACGGCGTGGCCCAGGACTCCGACGCGTCCTGTACGATCGGTTCGTGCCGTGTCCAATAGGCGCTCGTCGAGTTGACTTCGAATAGATCGGTTCGATACTTGAGGTTCAAGTCGCCGAGCTTGAACTCGTCGGAATAGTTTTCGGGGATGTCGAACGGCTGATAATGCGCATTGGTGCCGGGCACGCTGTCGATGTAAGGCAAACCGCCCGCGACCATCTTCTGATACAAGAAGGAGGGCGCGATGCTCAAGCCCTCGGCGGGCGTGATCAGTGCGCTGATGCGCACCGTCGTGCGGTCCAAGTCGTTCACGCCGTGGTAATCCTCCGCATCGGGCGCCGCGAGCACATTGCCGCGCACCGTCCCGCCGCCGGTCGGCAACGGAAACGTGCCGGGTTCGGCCACGACGCGGTTGATCCAGCCGGCATCCGATTCATAGGACCCGACGATGCGCACGGCTGCGAGTCCCGCGACGATCGGAAGATTGACCATCGTGTTTTCGGCGTAGTTGAAACCGCCGTTCGCGGTATCGCTCGCGACGGCCTCCGCGGACGCGTCAAAGGCCGCGGAATTGGGGGCGTTCGGCACGAGCTTGATCGTTCCGCCCATGGAGCCCGATCCATACAGCGTGCCCTGCGGCCCGCGCAGCACTTCGACGCGGTTCAAGTCGTAGAGCTGCGGCGAAATCACGACCTTGCCCTCGTTGGCATCGGCTGGGGCAGTCAAGGGGACGTCGTCGTAGTAGAAGCCCACCGTCGGGGAATTGCCGCCCGTGGACGCGGCGCCGCGCATCTCGAACTCCGACAGACCGGGCCCACTCGTGCGAATGGAGACGCCCGGCACCGACTGCAGAAGGCTGCCCAAGTCGGTCAGTCCGCGTGCGGCGATGTCCGCGCCGGACACCGCCGTGATGCTGATCGGCGTCGACTCCACGGTCGATTCGCGCTTCTCCGCCGTGACCGTGATTTCTTCGAGCTGGCCCGAATCCGCATGGGGCGCAGTCTGGGCGCCCACGGTGCCCGAGAGCAGCCAGGCGATACCCGGTACACCCACGATCGTCGTCCAATTCAATGTCTCTCGGCTCATGCTTCTCCCTCGGCCCGCGTTCGCGCGGGAAACGTTGCGGGAAGACTAACAGGGAGCGCGACACCGGTAAATTGCTTAGCTTGTTGTGTAGTTTGCGCGCAACGCAAGTGACGCCGGGAACGCCAATGCCGGCGCGCAGCAGCGGGTGAGCGACGGCTGTCCGGGACTTGAGGGGTCGGCTATCGTCGCGTTTTCGAATGACTCACTCTGAAACGATGCATTTCGATATCCTTGAACCGGGCATCTCCGGACCCGAGCACGTTACCCCGGAATACGCAAACCGCTGGTGCAGCAATCATGCCGGATGAGCTCTCTAGCGGCGCGATCAGTCCCGACAGCCTGGTCGGGGATGCTGGCGCGGCTCGGCGCGCGACCACGAGCTCCCGCTGGGAGCCTCTCATCTACGTGCTGCTCGGACAGTGCGGGTGGTTCGCCTCCGTGCTGAGCGCCGCGCACGGAGTTCCCTGGATCGGCACCGCGGTCGTGCTGCTGATGATTTCGGCCCATCTCAAGCACGTCGCGGGCGCGCTCCCGGAATTCAAACTGCTGCTCTGCGTCACGGTGGTCGGTACGGTCTGGGAAAGTGCGCTGGTGTTTCTTGGCGTGCTCGAGTATCCGAGTGGCATGCTCGCCGTCGGCGTGGCGCCCTACTGGATCCCGGCCTTGTGGGCGCTGTTCGCCGCCCAGGTCAATACGAGCTATGGCTGGCTCAAGCCACGAATCCTGCTTGCGTCGCTCGTCGGCGCCATCGCCGGGCCCTTGTCGTTTCGGGCGGGGGTGGGCCTCGGTGCGCTTCGCTTCGTGCATCCCTGGCCCGCGCTCGTCGCACTCGCCGTGGGTTGGTCGGTGCTGCTGCCCGTGACGATGCTGCTGTCGCGTCGTTGGGATGGCGTCCGGCGACGTCCGGGTTGACTGCTGCTTCGCGCGTGCCGCGCCGGTCGACGCGACGGCGCACTCAGGCTAGATTGCGGATGTAAGATCCGAGGACCCCATCATGAATCTTGAGCTATCGGGCAAGCGTGCACTGGTGAGCGGCAGCACGGCGGGAATCGGTTTTGCGATTGCCACCGCACTGGCGCGCGAGGGTGCGCACGTGATCATCAACGGCCGATCCCAAGACGCCGTGGCAAGGGTCGTCGCCAACCTCATCGCGACGACCGGTGCGACGGTGGTCGGCTTCGCGGGAGATCTGAGCTCGGCGACGGACGTCGAGTTGCTGCTGCGCGCCCATCCCGCCATCGACATTCTGGTCAACAATCTCGGGATCTTCGAACCGAAGGCGTTCGAGCAGATAGACGACGCGGACTGGGTGAGATTCTTCGAAGTCAACGTGCTGAGCGGTGTGCGCTTGGCGCGGCTCTATCTGCCGTCGATGCGCACGGCGAATTGGGGGCGAATCATCTTCATCTCCAGCGAAAGCGCGATCCAGATACCGAGTGAGATGATCCACTACGGCATGACCAAGACGGCCCAGATCGCGGTTGCACGCGGTTTGGCCGAGGCGGTGGCGGGCACCGGCATCACCGTGAACAGCGTGTTACCCGGCCCTACGAAATCGCGCGGCGTGATTGATTTCGTCGCGGCCTTGACCGCCGACGGCAGGAGCTTCGATGCATTCGAACAGGAGTTCTTCGCCAAGATACGTCCCACGTCCCTGCTCAAGCGATTCGCCACGCCCGACGAGGTGGCGTCCTTGGTGACCTACATCGCAAGTCCGCTTGCATCCGCCACGACCGGGGCGGCACTGCGGGTCGACGGCGGCGTGATCAAGAGCGCCTTCTGAACGCGTCGTACGGTGCGATCCAGGGCACTCCGGCGAGAAGATATTCGCCGGCGGATGCGCGGTCGCGCCGCGGAAACCGACACGATCTCGGCTGCGAAGCGGGTCACGAGCCGCTCATCCAGATCTGCCGTAAAAGCCGATGCGCTCCTTCTCGCTGAACATGACACCCGGCTCCTCGTAATACGAATAGACGGCGATCAACCGGTCTCGCGTCCCCCGTACCGGTGACACGCGATGCAAGGTGTTCTTACCGGCAAAGACATTCAAGGTTCCTGCGGCGAGCGGATTGACGCGAATCTCGGGATCGGAGTGGTGCAATAACCGGGCGACTCCCTCGTAGTTGGGATCCGTATCGCTGCGAAGGTTGCTGCGGTACTCGAACTCACCGCCCTGCTCGGGTGCCTGGATCATCAGCGTCGTGGTGAAAAGGCTGCGGTCGAAGTGCCAGTTCAGCCCCTCTCCCGGTCCGTACCTCAAGACGTTCGCGCGCCCCAACGGGTCGCCCATCAGAAACAACCGGGGTTTGTCGAGCACGCGTGCCAAGAACGCCGGGAGCGCAGGCCACTCGTAGATCGCATGGACCAGAGTCTGCGCCAACTGATCATCGCAGAGCGTATGGTGAATGGTATCGAAACGTATCAGGGCGCCATGGTTCGGCGGCAATCCCTCGACCGACTCTTCAAAGTACACGTTGTGCCGACGCTGATGAGTGTACGCGTGACGCTCGCTGAGAGGGCCTACCTCCCCGGCGGCTTGTTCGACGGCGGCCGGTCTGACGAAGCCCTCGAGGTTGAACATGCCGTGTGCCGACATGTCGTGCCGGCAAGCCGCGATGAGCGCATCGTAGTCGGCCGATTCAGGCCTGTCGAGCGGGTATCGGTCGAGATCGAGCACCTCTTTCATCTCGCCGAACATACAATGGCCGTAGCGAGATGGAAATTCCTTTTTTTGTCATGCGACTCAAGCCCTTGGATCAAGGTCAGAGCCCGCAGCCGTGGACATGGCGCCGCGTGCCGGTAAGCGCCGGTTATGAGGTTATATCCGTACGTCATTTCCGCGGCGTCCCGGGAGTCGCTAGAGTGTTCCAAGCTTGGATCAGCACTTCTGGAAATCCCCATGGCGCTCCCGACTTCCGTGCCTCAGTTTGCCGCCGCTGCCGCGGGTTCTGCCGCGCTGGCGACGCCCGACGCTGCGATCGATGCGTCGCATCATCCGATCCTCGACCGCGCGCGCGCCGTGGCAGCCGATGACCATCGCGGATACGCCGGCAACGTCACGCCGCGGGAGGCCTTCGAGTTGGTCACGGCGGGTGTCGCGCGCGTGGTCGACGTGCGCACCCCCGAGGAGCGCAAGTTCGTCGGCTACGTCCCGGACAGCCTGCACGTGGCGTGGATGACCGGGACGGCGATGCTGCGCAACCCACGCTTCGTGCGCGAACTCGAAGGCAAAACGCGCAAGGACGAGGTGCTGCTGTTTCTGTGTCGCAGCGGTCAGCGCTCGGCTGCCGCCGCGGAGGCGGCAACCCGCGCGCAGTATCGCCACGCGTTTAATATCGTGGACGGATTCGAGGGAGAACTCGACGAGCGCAAGCGGCGCGGCAGCACGAGCGGCTGGCGGTTTGCCGGCTTGCCCTGGGTTCAGGACTAGCCGCGTCCGTCGAGCGTGGCGCAAGACTAACCCGTTCGGTTTGGGTATGATCGCACTGCGGTCGCCGTGATGACCCGCAACGGCCTCGCGTACCTATTACCACTAAAGGATTGCCCAATCTCATGGCGGACACCCCCAAGGCGCTTGGCGATGCCGCAGCGCGCCAACTTGCGAACACCACCAAGACCGTCCCGCAGCTCGCGACCATCTCGCCGCGATGGCTGGTCCATCTGCTGCAATGGGTGCCGGTCGAAGCCGGCATCTACCGCGTCAATAAAGTGCGCAATCCCGAAGACGTCAAAATCGCCTGCGCCAATCGCGATGAGGCGGAGCTGCCGCAAACCTTCGTCGATTACGAAGACGCGCCGCGGGAATATCTTCTGAATGCGGTCACGACCATTCTCGACATCCATACGCGGGTATCGGACCTCTACAGCAGCCCGCATGACCAGATCAAGGAACAGCTCAGACTCACGATCGAGGCGATCAAAGAGCATCAAGAGAGCGAGCTCATCAATAATCCCGACTATGGGTTGATCGCCAACGTCATCGACAGCCAGCGCATCACGCCGCTCACCGGTGCACCGACGCCCGACGATCTGGATGAGCTGATTGCCCGGGTTTGGAAGGAACCCGCCTTCTTTCTGACGCATCCGCTCGCGATTGCCGCATTTGGCCGCGAGGCCACTCGTCGGGGAGTACCCCCACCGACCGTGAGCCTGTTCGGCTCCCAGTTCCTGACCTGGCGCGGCCTGCCGCTGATTCCGTCGGACAAGGTGCCGGTGTCGGACGGCAAGACGAAGGTCTTGCTGCTGCGGGTCGGCGACAAACGGCAGGGTGTCGTGGGTTTGTTTCAGCCGGGACTTCCCGGCGAGCAGAGTCCGGGTTTGTCGGTGCGATTCATGGGCATCAACCGCAGCGCAATCGCCTCGTATCTCATCTCGCTCTATTGTTCGCTCGCGGTGTTGACGGACGATGCCGTGGGCCTGCTCGACGATGTCGAGATCGGCAAGTTCCATCACTATGCCGACAAGTACAAGTGACGCGGTCGCGGCGCTAGCCCCGGAGGTCCCGGTGGGCCTGCCAGACGCCGCCACCATCGCTCGCTGGGCAAACGAGATCTTCGCCGCTGCACCGGCGGCACCGGCCGGTGCGTTGTCGCTGCCGGATCCGGCGGCACTCGCCGATCTCGCCGCTGCCGGCGCGGCGACGCTCGCGCGGCTCAGTGCCGCCGATCTCGTGCACCCGCCGCTGCCCTCGTCGCCGATGCTCGATGCGGGGGTCTTGCGTGCGCCGGCGGCGCCGGCGCCGCTGACGAGCGGGGCGGTGCCGTCCTTTTATTTCCTCGAGAGCAATGCCGCCACCGGGATTGCACGTAGCGCATCCCGACATCCCGCTTTCGACGTCGAGACGATTCGCCGGGACTTTCCGATCCTGCAGGAGCGCGTCCACGGACGGCCGTTGGTGTGGTTCGACAATGCCGCCACGACCCAGAAGCCTTCGGCCGTGATCGACCGCTTGAGTCATTTCTATCGTCACGAGAATTCGAACATTCACCGGGCGGCCCACGAATTGGCGGCCCGCGCCACCGATGCCTACGAGCGTGCGCGGCGTCAGGTTCAGGAGTTCCTGGGAGCTGCGTCGGCGGACGAAATCGTCTTCGTGCGCGGCGCGACGGAGGCGATCAACCTGGTCGCGCAGAGCTGGGGGCGCAAGAATATCGGCCCCGGCGACGAGATACTGCTCTCGCATCTCGAACATCACGCCAATATCGTTCCGTGGCAGATGCTCGCGGCCGAGCGCGGTGCCGTACTCAAGGTCATCCCGGTGGATTCGCGCGGTCAGTTGCGTCTCGATGAACTGCAGCGCCTGCTCAATTCGCACACGAAGCTCGTCTCGGTCACCCACGTCTCGAATGCCTTGGGCACCGTGACCCCGGTGCGCGAAATCGTCGATCTCGGCCACCGGGCGGGGGCCTGCGTGCTGATCGACGGCGCTCAGTCGGTCTCGCACATTCCGATCAACGTCCAGTCGTTCGACGCGGATTTCTTCGTGCTGTCCGGTCACAAGGTCTTCGGGCCGACAGGGATCGGCGTGCTCTATGGCAAGGCGAAGCGGCTCGAGGACATGCCCCCGTGGCAGGGCGGCGGCAACATGATCGAGGACGTGACCTTCGAGCAAACCTCGTATCAGCCGCCGCCGGGCCGGTTCGAGGCAGGGACCGGCAACATTGCTGATGCGGTCGGACTCGGCGCGGCGCTCGAGTATCTGTCCGCGATCGGCATGCCGACGATAGAGCACTACGAAACCGAGCTGCTCGGGTATGCGACGCAGCGGCTCGCGGCCGTGCCGGGTCTCACGATCGTCGGCAATGCGGCGCACAAGGCGAGCGTGCTGTCGTTCGTCATCGATGGCCTGGAACCGACGGCGATCGGCACGGCGCTCAATCAAGAGGGAATCGCCGTGCGCGCCGGCCATCACTGCGCTCAGCCGATTCTTCGGCGCTTCGGTCACGAATCGACCGTGCGAGCGTCCCTGGCCTTCTACAATACCTGCGCCGAAGTCGATGCCATGGTCGCCGTGCTGCACCGCCTCGCGGCGTCCGCCACGGGGCGGCGCGCCGGCCCCCGGTCGTTCTAGCGCGCGTCCTTCCCGGTGTCGCGGCCGAGCAGATCGGCGTAGTGTCGGCGCGCGACATCCGGGTGCGAGCGGAGCCGGCCTTTGAGGTAATTTTCCCCGACGTGGCGGATCAGGGGATTGTTCGGATCCCGTTCAGGGCCGCGAGCCTGAGCGGCGAGCCGCGGCGGCAGTTCGAGCAGGGGTACGGTCGAATCGAGGGGTGCTCCGAGGAAGAACGCCACCGAGACGCGCTCGCGTCGCGCCGGCGGCGTCACCACCCGGTGCAGCGTCGCGCGCAGATACCCATCCGACGCGAGTTCCAGGAGTTCGCCGATGTTGACCACGAGCGTGTCAGGGCGGGGCGGCACGTCGATCCATGCGCCGTCGACCTCGACTTGCAAACCGCCCTGGTCATCCTGCAGCAGCAGCGTCAACAAGCCGGAATCCTTGTGCGCGCCGACGCCCTGGTCGGTGTCCGTGATGTCACGGCCCGGATAGCGGATCAGCTTGACGAGCAGGTGCGGATCGAGCGTGATCAGCGGCGTCAGGACTTCTTCCTGTTGTCCCAGCGCGAGCGCGAACGCGCGCAGCAGCGTCGCCAGCACGCCGGTGCCCGCCGTCTGCCAGCGCAGCACGATCGGCCGCAGTTCCGGCAGTGCCGGCGGCCACTGGTTCGGGCCACGCAGGCGCAGCCAGGCGGGAGAACCCGGCCCGAGCGCGGCGGCCACCTGCTCCGCACCGATGTCGATTTGCTCACGCCAATCGCGGCGTTCGCGCGTGAGCTCCTGGGCGACGCGGTTGTAGCCGCGAAAATGCGGGGAGTTGACCATCTCCACGGCCAGCTTGTCATGTTCCGGCAGCTTGAAGAATCGGTGCGAGACGTCGATCAGATCGTGCAAAAGCTCGCCGTCGATTCCGTGGCCTGACAGATACAAGAAGCCGGTATGGCGAGCTGCCTCGCGCAAGGCCTCCAGGAACTCGGCCCGCTCGGCCGGCGAGGCGGCAAAGCGGCGCAGATCGAGCTGTGGAATCTCGGTGTCGGGCATGGAACGCGAGTTTGCACGCCGCGGGCCTCTCGCGCGAGCGGTCCGATCACGCCCGATGCCACGCGCGGGTAGCTCGAATGGCGGCGCCCTGAAATCCAAATAGTCAATGGCGGCTCGAGCCGCGATAATGTCGGCGGCGAGCCGCGGCCGCGTCGGCCGCAGACCCCGATCCATCGCAGTAGGTTCGAAGCATGTCACTCACAGAAGTCGTGGAGACGCTCGTCATCGGCGGCGGCCAGGCGGGCCTCGCCATGAGCGAGCATTTGAGCAGTCGGGGACGGCCTCATTTGATCGTCGAGCGCCGACGCATTGCCGAGCGCTGGCGCACGGAGCGGTGGGATTCTCTCGTCGCCAACGGTCCGGCCTGGCATGACCGGTTTCCGAGCAGGACGTTTTCCGGCCTCGACCCCGATGGTTTTGCCACCAAGGACCAGATCGTCGACTATTTCGTCGCCTACGCAGAGCAAATCGCGGCCCCCATCCGCTGCGGTGTCGAGGTGACGGCGCTGCACGCGAAACCCGATGGCTCGGGCTTTCGCGCCGATACGTCTCAGGGTGTCATCGAGGCCACTCATGTCGTCGTCGCCACGGGACCCTTCCAGCGCCCGGTCCTGCCGACGACCGTTGCTGCCGACGCCGGGATCGTGCAGCTGCATTCGGCCGGCTACCGCAATCCCGGTCAGTTGCCCGCAGGGGCTGTGCTGGTCGTCGGCGCCGGCTCGTCGGGCGCGCAGATCGCCGATGAGTTGTTGCGCGCCGGACGAAGCGTCTACCTGTCGGTCGGCCCCCACAATCGTCCGCCGCGACGCTACCGCGGACGGGATTTCGTCTGGTGGCTGGGCGTGTTGGGGGAGTGGGACACCCAGGTCCCCGCTGCCGGGACGGAGCACGTCACGATTGCCGTGAGCGGCGCCCACGGCGGTCACACGGTCGACTTCAGGCAGCTCGCTTCACGCGGCATGACCTTGTTGGGCAGCGCGGGAAACTATCGGCAGGGAGTGATGGAGTTCCTGCCGAATCTGTCCAAGCACGTGGCACAGGGGGACGCGAATTATCTCGCGATGTTGACTGCGGCCGACGCCTATGCGACCGAGAAAGGTCTGGACCTTCCGGAGGAGCCCGCGGCGCACCGGATCGGGCCCGATCCGCCGTGTATGACCGATCCGATTCTCGAGCTGAATCTCGCGGCCGCGGGCATCACGTCGATCATCTGGGCGACGGGCTACGCCATGGATTTCGGCTGGCTGAAGGTCGACGCTTTCGATGACCAGGGCCGACCGGCTCATCGACGGGGTGTCGCTGCGCTCCCGGGTCTTTACTTTCTGGGCTTGTCCTGGCTGTCGCGGCGCGCCTCCGCCTTCATCTGGGGCGTCTGGCACGATGCCGACTATCTTGCGAACCACATCGCCATGCGGGCGGAATCCAGGGGTCGATGACCCGCGACTTAAGCACGCTTCCCCGGGCCGATCAGTCCGCACCCTCCACCGGATCCTCGTCGTCAATTTCGAATTCCTCGGGCGCTTCGGTTCGGTCATCGCTCTCGCGAACGGACGCCTCATTCTCTCCCGGGTGCTCGTCGTCGCGGTCATCGTCATCGTCTTCGGTGCCGCTGCTGGGCTGATTCACGCGTTGGAGATACTCGGTCATGACGGTTCTCGATGGCCAATGGGGGGTCGAGAATGACGACGCGGGCCGAGAAGGTCGGTGCTGTAGCGAACAGAGCAGAGGCACAGCGACGTCTACAATTCCGTCGGGTCGTCGGAGGGTCCCCGTGAAGCTCATGCAAATTGAACAAACCCGGTCGACCTACTGGGCGGATTTCGTGTTTTACGGCGCGGCGATCCTATGCCTGGCGGCCCTCCTGATCGCGTGCGCGCCCCACCTTCGGTGGGTGACGTTTGTGTGCCTGACCTTGGTGGGACTTTGCGCGTGGAGCGTGCTCGAGTATCTGATTCACCGATTCGTATTCCACGGTTTGCAACCGTTCCGGCGATGGCACGGAGAGCATCACGCTCGACCCTTGGCGCTGATCTGTGCGCCGACGGCGGTGACGGCCCCGGTGTTCGGGATCTTGATGTTCTTGCCGATGTGGGCGCTCGTGGGCGTGTGGAATTCCTGCGCGGTGACGCTCGGCTTGCTGTGCGGCTATTTCGCCTACGCCTTGACCCACCACGCGATTCATCATTGGCGGTTCGACAGCGAATGGCTGCGGACCCGCAGGCGTTCGCACTTCATGCATCATCACGGCAAGCATCCTTGTTGCTATGGTGTGACGAGCGGCGTTTGGGACGTGGTCCTGTGGAGCGATCGACAGCGGTGAGGCTTCGTGCGTGGGCGCCGGACCGCGGCGCTAGACGTGGCGCAACGTATCGAGCGCCGACTCGCACAGGCGGAGTTGTTCCTCGTTCAGATGGCCGCTACGACTGGCCCGGGCGACGTTTTCCAACACGAAGCTCGCGATCTCGATGCAGCCGCGCGTGTGCGACAGTGCCTTCTTCAAGTAGTCGATGACCTTGTCCTTGGCATCGAGTTCGCGGATCAGAGGATCCCAGTGGGGCTCGCGGAAGCGCTCCACGAGGTTTTCGACGACGGCTTCATGCTCGATCAGGTAGTCGACATTGAAATCCGCCGCACCGAACTCCGGCACGCCGCCGACGGCTTGCAACCCGTCGGTCGACACGCGCTTCAACCCCATGCTCCAACCCGAATATTGACGCTGTTCGAGCGGTTTGCGATACAAAAAATGGATCTTCGAGTGTCGCGGGTCTTTTTGGATCTTGTCGACGACCGCATCGAGCGTCGCTTCTTCCGCCTCGAGCACTTGCAGGAACGTGTCGTTACCGTAGAGCAACATGCCGGTGACGCCGCTTGCCTCATTGTTCGCGAGGCACTGCTGGAGCAGCGACAGAAGGGCTTCCTGAGACATCGCCTCTGCGGCGCGACTGACATACGCGGTCTGGATCATGCAGCCTCCGTTGCCG
>Ga0116229_10012424_pt1 | contig 12265 bp, 9 predicted proteins | sample S1TSphgellanicum_3_FD_87313 | JGI IMG/M metagenome (GOLD analysis project Ga0116229, IMG submission 87313) | Host-associated microbial communities from peat moss isolated from Minnesota, USA - S1T2_Fc - Sphagnum magellanicum MG | ecosystem: Host-associated > Plants > Peat moss > Unclassified...
AGTATGTATAAGTTTAGGCCATTATTTTTATGACACATGTCCATGTTGTACACATTTAGTTGCATGTTAGTTGCACACACAACCGTATGGCCCAAAAATTATACAATACCAAATTTGTAGTTGTAAACATGACCAAAATAGTTACAAATGACAACCAGTTGCATGCCACTTGCATAGTGAGTAGTTGTAAATGACAAGATTTCTAGTAATGATATCTCTTATAGAACAACTATTGTCCCTTTAGAAGTTAATCATTCTCCAAAATGCATCAAGGTGGTACTTTTAGTGAAGTGGTAGAATCATTTTAGTTGGTTGATGCCAACTAGACTAATATTTTGGTGACTAAATTTTGAAATGTCATAACTTCTTTAAATATAGTTCAAATTCATTGTTTGAAGAGTCTAGTTTTTAACCTTTCGAAAAGACTTTCCAACATCCTATCACTTGTCTTGATCAGAATTGATTCAACCTTTGAAATCGTTAAAAAGGTGAAATTTGATAGTTTGTTCAATATAGTTCAATAGCTAGTTTAATAAAAATTTTGGTGATCCATAACTTTTTCAAATATATTCCAAATTAAGTGTTTTACCTTTTCATATTATAGCCCTTAAAAATAACATTCTAACAACATATTAGTTGCTTCAAATTAAAATTCATTTGCACTTTGAAATTGTCAAAAAACAATGTTCAAAACTAATATTCGGTACTCTTTGGTAGACACTTTTGATAGGCATTTTCAATAATTTGTGATTATAGTAAAATTTTAATTATTTTTGGTAGTTATTTTGTGCAATTTTTTTTCTTTAGCTATTTCTGTAGTTAATACAAAAATACTAATCAAAATTGGCCTTTAGGTGCAATTCCAAGGTGTCCAAAATTTTGTTTGTTCATGTAAAGTTTTCAACATACCTTATGTTGTGAGTGATCTTTCTATGGCTAGTGACATTGGATTGTTAGTTTGATCCATGCAATGAGGTTGGTGCCTTGAACATAACAAAATATTGATTCTCTTGTGACAAACTTGGCGCCCTTATCAAAATAATTCCACTTTTAATGTTTTGAAAATCAAATAACACAAATTTGAAGAGTTATAGCAAAGATCATAACACTACCAAATTGGCAACCTTGATCATTGAGTTCCATTTTCACAAATGATGGGTTGTGGTTAAACATTGGACACTTTAAATTCAAAACACTCTGCATTGGGCATTATAATTAAACCTTGTTGAAAGAGGAATTAGAGATTGCAAGTTGTTGTAAGTTGGAGCAAAACTTGAACCTCAAAATTTCAAACAAACCTAAAACCTAAAATTCATTAAAAAAACAATGATATAATCACACCTACTACCAAGATGCTAATGTTAGTCTTGCTACTTCTTTTCATACGACGTCTTTTCATGTCCAATGTTGTTGTAGCATACAAATACAACAAGGTCCAACAATTGAACATGTATTCTTCAAAAAGTGTGTGTGTAAAAGCTCTTTTTACCTCTAAAATTCAGAATTTTAGAATTGCCTATTAATCTTCATAATAATCCTTGATTTAGTTTTCAAAATCCAAAAGTTGTAGCTTCTTGCCTCCAATTCTTTACCTCATGAGGTTCACTTTTCATGAAACCTTTGAAAGTTCCTTTTGGAGCTAGTTTCTTCATATTTTCACCCCCGATTTGTTAAATGGGTATATATACGTAAGTTATAACTAGGGAATATTTGTAACAATTAAAAAAAACTTCCCAGCATTGTTAAACACTTCTCAACAAGTATTACCTAGCACACAAGGTGATTGATGCTTAACATATAAGCCTTGTTTTGTTGCAAGGTTTGATTGGTTTGACCTTCTTTTTAAAAAAACAAAACAATTATGTTTTTTAGTATTGAAATCTATGATGCTAGTTGATACTTTCTTTCTCAAGAGAAAGATGCTTGGTCTAAATTCAACTTGGGACAATAAAACATGTTAAATAAACTAAATAATGTTCTTTTTGCAAAACATGTAAAATGCAAAAAAGTCACACAAAACATGGTTTGACACAAAACCATGCAAGACACGAAAAAAAACAAGTTCCAAATGATGAAACCCTGCCAAGCAAGTTCCAGAGACATTAGATAGAGCTCTTTGGGGATGGGGTATTTAGCATCTCCCACAAGGAAGCGGTGGGGCGGGGGGTGTTTCAAAAAACAAGGTTCCAAGGACCAGGCAGCATATGAGGTACCCTCCAAATACACTAGGAAATTTCTCGGAGTGATTTAATATGTGATAATTCACCTGATACCAAAATGGACACAATTAAATTATGAACTTCTTATTGTACGAAGAAAGATGCTAAATACAAACACCTCATTACGAACTTTGCAGGCATCAGATTATTGTGTGTATGCCCTTATTACGAGTTGCGAAGGGCGAGGCGCTAAATACCCCGTGACGAGCGAGCTCTGTTAGGCGCTGGTTTTGGGCCTTACAGTGCAGCCCTGCGGAGAACTGCGTTGTTCTGCCGCAGGGTTTTAAAATTTTTGTCCTTTTTGACTTTGTGTCTGCAATAAATTTAAAAAAAAAAAAAAAACCCCTTCATTTGTGTTTGATGGTGTGCCAATGGTCAGTTCTACATCTCCTACAGGGGTGGTCGGGGGTCCCGTACCAGCGCCTGCAATGCAAAACATGTGCCCAAAAACATTGGCAATGAAGATCAGCACAACGATCTTCACTTTTTTGAAGAACTGGACAACATTGAAAACCGGGTTGCATGGTTTCTTGCAGAACTGTGCAAGGCCGAAAATGGTGTGCAAAAAGACAAGCGAAACCAGCGCCGGACAGAGCTCGTTAGGGGGGTGTTTAGCGCCTCACATTGCGATGGGAAGGTGCCAATTGGGGAAGTAGTAGCCAATTATTGTGGGCAAGGTCGGGCTTTTTGGATGGTACTATAATTGGCCTCCCATGATTGTTGTCATGTTGTTCCTTGCTCCCTTTGCTTTTTATTTTGTAAGGTAGTGGGCAAATGCTGCTGCTGAGATGTGGTGTACGCGCGTGGTGGTGCGTGGGTCGTTTCTGAAGAAAGCCGAAGAAAGGACAGAGTGAGAGAGAGAGAGAAAGAAAGAAAGAAAGAGGGGTGTCAGGATTGGCTCTTTCAGCTGCATATCGTCCACTTGTTGTCTGGTAAGACATGGAATGTTGTTGCTGGTGAGTGAGTGGAGGGTGGTATCATGCATGCACTAGTTTGCCTCCAGGGAAAGTGGAGTCTTATCATGCACCTTTCACTTACATTTGCCATCTTTGATCACCAACCAGTGGCGATTTTTATTTAAAAAATTACTATTTATTTATTTAGGGATCAATTTTCGCACCTGGGTGACCAAAATTAGAGACTGGAATATTTTCTCTCAAATTCCTTTTTTTCCCCCAAAAACAGTCACCAAAAAATGTGATTTGTTTTTTTTAATTTATTATTTTTTAAAATTTATTTTTAGAGAAAATGTGGTCACATTGCAATTGTCTTAGTAGTTTTTTGGCAGCTTGTCATCACTTTTCTACTGTTTGAAATAGTTTGGATGGTTTTCTGAAAAAATGTTGCCAATTAATGTTGAATTTATCTTGGGATGCTTATCGCATGGTGCAAAGTTGATTTTTTTTTGGGGGTACAATATTATACCTTAAGGCTGAAATGTCATTTCTATGACTAACACCAAGCAATTGGTCACTTACATTTTGTAAAGATGTTTGAGCCAACCTTGCAAAATAAAAGACAATAAAAAACATTAGGAAACACACGAGCAAAGAAACAAGTGAAGGTCCAAAATATATATATATATATATATATATATAAAGAAGAGCATAGGTTTGAAGGGTTTAGGGGTTATGCTTTAGGGTAATAGAAGCAATTCAATCCAATCATAAATGAATATTTCACATTGCTTTTAGATGCAACATCCAGACCAATAATCCACATGGAAAGGGTTGGGCTTGTAAATTGAAACCATGCGTTTGCACATGTTGCACTACTTATATAATTGGGCTGGTTTCTCCTCCCAATTGCAAATTCTGTTAGGTAATGGCCATTGTTTGCATAGTGTTGTCTAGTTTTTGATTTTTTGAAAAAAACTTTCAGTTCTAGTGTTTAGGTGTTTTTTTAATTTGAGAGAATCTCTAGTGTGATTCTAAGATAAGTTTTTTTATTCATAGAACATTTGGTTTCAAAGAGTTTGGAAAAAACTTGGAGTTCGATCCTGTTTAAGACTGGGTTTGATTCATCATTCAATCTACATTGCATCTAATTAAAATTAGAAATTATTTGTGGTAACAGTTTCATCCAACTAGTCCACAATACCCGTGATAAAAATATTGAGTATTAATTGTTATATATAAAATTAAAATAATAAATTGCCTAAAAATATGGTTTGATTATTGCCTTTTAAAAAAAAAAATTAATACAATAAAGAACTTGAACTTGTTAAAAAAGGGACGAAAACTTAGTTCAATTTAGAAAGAGTTTGGTTACATGTTTGAATTCAAACTTGGTGTAATAGATGACATCCATATAACTTACCCAAATGCAAGTCATTAGACATATAATTATTTTCATATTTAATCATTGTAAAATGGTATTTTAATTTTATGTAGTTCATCATTGGTATGAAATTCATCCACAATCATCCACTTTTTATTCACAATGTGTAATTAAAAGGTGCTCAAGAAAGTTTTTCAAACAATGGGCCATATGGAAGCTTACATGGAAACTTTCTTGTGTTAAGTCCCTAAACATGTATAAATAGAGGTAGTTCCCTCAATTGCATTAAATATATTAACACTAGTTTGAGAAATAATTTTTAGTCTTATTCTTTTTGTTTCATAGGTTTAGGGTTCCATTCAATTCATGTTTTGAATAAAGTTTTGGCATGTTTCATTAATTTGTTTTCGAGTATTGTGTTGTGCTATTGGATTTGCTTGATGCTTTCTTGTATATTCTTGGCTACTTACTAGAACTTATCATAAAAATCTGGCGATCTGGAATTTTTATTTTTATTTCAAAATGTGGTGAATCTGGGCCATTTTTTTCATGGAAAATCCTTTGTATAGGTCAAAATCATATTTTCCAGGTCAAAATTTGGCCCCCCTCCAAAACACGGCATGGGGGTTTTTCTGTAGGATAATACGAGAACTTTAAATCTGTTTGGTGTCACCCCAGGACAACATCATCAAGTGCTGCTTCCTCCGTCCCCTTTACTTACTTTCTTGAGGGGATTAATATGTGATGAGGCTGGCGCACTTTTGCCAAATTTCGAAATATGACTACCTCTATACAAAGGATTTTTCATGGAAAAAAATGACTGAAATTCGCCAGATTTTGAAGAAAAAAATTTCAAATCGCCAGATTTTGAAGAATAGTTCCAGTAAGTAACCAAGAATATAGAAGGATTTTTGATTTGGTTCTACTTTCATGTCTAGTATGTAGCCAAATCTGGCTAAATTATTTTTGGATGATCACCATTTTGGCTACATCACAAAATCCTTAAAAGGAACCCTGCTATGAATGCACCGACCTGTACTTTACTTTCTTGAGGGGATTCATTTGGGATGTGGCTGTGAATGCACCGACTTAGGAGCTGGTTCACCCTGGCCACTCTATGTGGACCTGCCCTGTCGTAACTTCCATCAAAGGGAGGGAGGGGCCGAGGGGGGGGAAAAGGATGCTAGTCTTTGCCCACCAGAGTGGTGGGCAAAATTTTGGAGGTAATTTACCAAACTTCATTTGAAGAAAACTATATACGTGTGAATGTTTTACATAGGGCAACCTTAGGGGCAGGTTTTTCAAAATAAAATAAATTGTGATACCTAAAATTTGGTGAAAATTTCCCCAAAAGAAGAAAAAAAAAAGAATTCTAATTTACATTAGGAAAAAAAATTAAATCCAATTCTTTCCCAAATGTTTTGGTTTAAAAAAAAAAAAGACAAAAATTGTCGGGAAAAAAAAAAGAAAAAACCATTGCAGCAAGTCCATCACTGACTGATTCGGTGGTTTTGTAACTTGCGAAAACGACACGTGTCAGGATCGACGACCGCAACCAAACACTTATCTGGGGAATCATTGGCCGTCACTGAAAGCAGCACGTGGCACGGAACCTCGTCCAATCGTGGCCTTCAGATTCTTATCCTGAAGTTGCCGGATCTGTGGGCGTTGCGGGCCAATCCACGGCGAGTAGGCAAGCAGAGTGAACAGAAGCACAGACGCGTGTCAGAGAGTGGGGGGAAGGCGGGCGGGGGAAGGAAGAGGGGGCGGGAGGCACGGCCACAAAGGAGAGATGAGATGTGTGGCACCGTGTGTGAGCTCAGCTGTGCAACTGCTGCGCGTGCAGGGGATGATTCTGCTAGCCTAGTGCCTATCCCTCTTCTCTTCTCTTCTGCTTTTGATTCTCTTCTCTTTTGTCTGGACGCCTTTGGTTTTCCAAGGGCTTTCAAGTCGTTTGATTCTATGCGCGGCTTCGTTTCTCGCCTCGCAGGTGCTTTTAACTTCTCGCTTCTTCTTGTGGCCAAACCAAACCAAACCAAACCAAACCAGAAGAGCTCTGCTCAATTTGGGGGACGGAGGCGGAGGATATATTACTAGCTATCAACTTTTCTCTCAATAAACAAACTGCCTGCGCACAAATAAATGTGCAAAACCCTGTTTCTAAATAGCTATTACACATTGAAATGTTAGTTCACTTTGATGCAACTAAGAAAACAAATTCATACCACCATGTTCAGCAATCCCATTGGCCTGAAAAAATAAATCTTTAGAGCTACTACTACACACGCAACCGTATTTTGCTCAACATTGAAAATAATGGCCCTTTTCTACCATTTGCATTGCTCCTCTTAAATTCTCACAAACCTACCAAACCCTATTATGCATTTGACTATGAGAACACTGTAGACAGCCAAGAAAAAATATCGGCACCACCAAATCCAACAATTTCATGGCAATAATGTTTTTCCCACGCACCGTCACACACGAGCCTATTTCAAAACCCTTTGTATATATTTAGCAAATTAATACTATAACCCCTGCGTGCATACAAACAGGGCTAAAATTTGAGCTAGAATGGGCAGCCAACTCTAAGCTCATTCTTCTACATATTTAGTACAAACTTGACATACCTAGAGAGCTTCACAAAAAAAACATTTGAAGGTAACTATTAGGCTATGTTAGTGTTGTGGCCAAATCACAAGAAACAGAACAATGATGAGCTTGGTCATAACTAATGTTGGGTGGGTACCATATTGAAACTATGGTATATAGATTGACCTATTGGTCTTGGTATAAAAAAACCGACCACATTGGTGTGACCTGAGCCAATGCCAGCGTGTACCACGAAATGCCTAGTAGGAACATGAGGTAATATTTGCCTCATATCAATACCTGCTTGGTAGGGACTTAAGGTAATACTGGATTCATATTAGGGTTGCATTCGTCTCAATAGTAGACTAATACAACCCTAATATATTAGTCTAATACTAGTCAAAAATCAGCCTTGGACTCTAATACCAAGACTAGGCTTATCAATACCAAGCTGTCCATATGAAATATTAAAAAAAATCCAATATCAGTACTAGTCGGTAAGTTCAAAAGTTGATACCCACCCAACACTTGTCATAACTAGTATTGTTCTCATATATAAGGTTGGGCTGGATATGAATCAAAGTACCATATTACAAGGGTGGTTTTCGCATAAATTTTAAAAATTATATTTTGTCAAATTTAATATTTTTATCAGCCCAAAATGCAGTGAAAAACGTAAAAACTACATTTGAAACCAGCTAGATTCAAACCCTAACCAATTCCTCTCAAGCATACTAATTGTGAACCATCTAACCACAAGGATAGCAAAAACTTATGAGAATTGCTATGCTTTTACTAATCACATTCCTTACTTGTGGAAAATTCCAGAATTAAAAATTCATATGCTGAAATTAAATATTAAAAATATATTAATTATTCCACACACAAGTGCCAAAACCACCCAAGTACTATGATATTCGTGTCCTAGCGGATCAAACCTCTACCTTTGTGATTATAATTTAGCCATATTAGGGACATATCCCTTAACAGCCTCCATTCAAGGCACCAATATACATATATTCATACCCGAAGTATTTTCTTAAGAACGACTCCTATTCATATCTGAGCTACAAAAACATTTTCTCTGTGTATATATAGGTCTGTAAAGGTGATGTTTGGGTGTTAATGTTTACTCTTGCATGCACTAGGAGGAGGATTTGAGAATTGCCATAACTGTTTTTTCTGCAGCTCTACTTATCAAGATATCTCAAATTGTTAACTGGAACTCAATTTTCTTCTTGCTTATTGTTATTGCATGTTGATTTCAAATTTCATCAATTAGAACTATTGGCCCCTCTCCCTTGACCAAGGGCCACAAAGCCCCAAATTGAAGTTTTTGGGGTTGGAACCCAAATCAATGTGAATGGAGTTTCACTTGTTTTCATATTGAAGGCATTTATCTCGGTGTGAATCTAGAATCTTGTCTTTTGTGTTTTAAAAACACTTCACAAATTGCCAAAATCCACGTTCAAAGCACAACAACAATATTGAACAAAGTTATGTGTGTTTTCATGTGTGCGACTTTGTTATTTTTCACAGCATTGAGTGCTTATATAGGAAGGCATGACAACATAAGTAAGTAATAACTTGCAAAACCATTGAGGCAAAAATTTCATTAGCTTCTGATACTGGTATAGGTAAATAGAAAATATTCCACTACATTATGACACAAACAATTTCATCAGCTCCTTGCAATGGGTCACGGCCCATGGGTGTTGATATGAATAGAATACATTTGCTCAACATTTCTGGCAAACAAGTATATGTACAAAGATAATTGAGTTTATGTCACATTTAAGGAGGCAACAGGAATTTCTGCTGCATTTTTTAGAAGCAACAGGATGACTGAGTCACCCTGTCTCCTAACACATTACTAATAAAAAAAGTCAATAATATCCTCATTCAATCTGGATCATGCTGGGAGGGTTAAAGATTCAATTTATCTTCAATTTCATCTAAGCCGTCTAGAGAGGCTTACACTCAGAGACACACACTAGTGACATACCTTAAAGCCTACCAAGAGAGACATACACTACTGACATACCTTGGCCTGTTATCACTAGACTTGTTTGATGCTGATCACTTGTGTTGCTCAATACTCTGGATGTTGCTGTTTTCTTGGAATTGGGTAGGTGTAAAATTTGGGGTTCATGGATGGGTGACGCAATTCCGCTGCAGTTCAAGTGCTGCTAAGCTCAATCCTCTAATTTTTAAAAATTGCTGGCACCTACTAGATCATGCACTAGATAACAACACTGTATTGTCAGTTCAGAAAACCTTACATTTTTGAGTATCCCAGAAACTCTGGATGAGTACCTGTAGTGGGCCATACATCTACATCTGGTACTCAACTGAAGAACAAGCTGCAGATTGTGCATTACCCATGGAAACTCAGTGCAAAGCACAGAAGACTGTATGCTGTTTGTACTTGCTGAGAACCAGATCATTTATGTAGTGCACAAAGAGATGCTCTTTGAAGAAAGAAGCAAACAACTTTAAAGAATTATCCACTAGATACTGGATTCACATATAAAATACATAACACAGGAATTTTTTTAGGAAAAACACCAAGGACACAGCACTGAATCTCTAGATCTCCTTCAGTTTGTTGGGCAATCAGAAGGCTGTTGGTGGATAATATGGCCTGGCCTGATGTCTTTGCCCCCTTGGATATTTTCATAAGGTCTGTAAGATGCCAGTGAATATATAAGAACCCTGATGACATTGCTGTGACACCCCCCATCCAAGAAATTCTGAGAGCCTTGATGCAAATACCCTTGTCGCTGGTATACCTGATCCTGGTAACTCTAATTGGTCTGAGAATCAGCATAACCTTGGACTAACTGTGATGAGCGACTCTTGTTGCCCTGGGATCGTAGTTGCTTGGCCCTCTTGCTTCTTGCTGTAGCTGTGAAGCTGGAGGTCCTCTGATTTGGTGATGCATCCTGACCACTCAGAACTTCTCTAGAAGTCTGTATGAAGCAATTCCTCCCAACAGTAACCACCAACTCTACCTGTTGCACTTGCAAGTAACCCAATTTTCTCAAAGAAATGACAAGTTTGATGACTTTTTGCTAGGTCACAATGTAGAACACAATAGATCACATATAGAACAGTCATTGGTACTAGACCAAGGTATAGGGCCGTACTGTAACACATGTTTTCACATGCCACAAGATGCCTGGAACCAAAAGTTTCCAGTTGAAAATCGACATTCAGCTTTGAGCTTCTTTTCAAAATGAAGATTCAATGCCAGAGGATATGTTTGTCTGAACAGAGATTGAAATAATTTCCCCAAAGTCTGAAGAGTAAAAGCACTCCATTTGTTGAGCATTCCTGCTTTCTCCAGGCTTATCGAAGCATGGCAGTTACAACTGTGAAGCCTAGTTGAATCTTTGCCAGATCTGTCATGCAGGAGTAGCAGCTGAAAGAAGCTTGCTGCAAATGTGCCTGTCTCACCTGGCTTTCCCTTCGCTGTTGTGATGTTGTCAAGGTTAAGAATTCCAAGTTTGCAAAAACACATGAAATATGATCTCAACCCATAAAACCAGCTGCAGTATTCAAAGCATAGGAATTGCACTCATGGAATCCCACATTCCTAAGAACTTCAAAATGGATTCAAGGTCCTTCAGTGCAAAAGAGGAGGAAACCTCTTTTCGCACAAATATTCAAAGCAGCAGACAGTTACTTGTGCATCGTTAATGCGTTCAAATAATCTCATTGGAAAGAGTGGATCACAAAAACCAATAATTTGTGCATTTCCTGAACTGCTCCACCACATTCATTCTCAACTGAAAACTTTGCACATTTTGATCATAGAAACTGAAAAATGTTCTGAATTGTTTCCTCCTCTCCACTCAAAAACTGTGCACCTGACATCATAGAAAAACTTATGATTTCAGATTTCCTGAACTCCTTTCCACCACAATTCTCTTTCCATTGAAAATCCACTGCATGATCAGTTGATCATAGGAAGCTGACATTTATTGTGAATTTCCTGAGGCCCCAGAGTTCTGGCAATGAGGGGTCTATGACGAGCAGCGTTTTTTTTTTTGTGGCTAAAAATTGCCAAATGGCTACCTGTTTTTTGGACAGGCTACCTGCAGGCACGAAAAAATAAAATTAAAAAACAAATTTAGCCAAAAGCTAGGGATTGTTTTGGCAAAGTAGTGGCGTCACCTCCCTGGTCACTCTCACTATAGCTGATCCTACTCCCATCACTGATCAACTTTTCGCCATCCCCAATCCCTTCTCTCATGAGTGATTGCCCCCGCCCCTCTTCTCTCATGAGTGATCACCACCCTCTCCCCCTCTTTCAATCAGCAATAGCCAAACGAACACCTCGGTTTCTACAGGTAGCCAACATTTATACACAATTATATTTATGTAACCACAAATATTTATGGCTTTGGCGTACATACACAATTGGCAATTTCCTTTTTGAAGATGCCATCACCAAGTGGAAGGACATGAAGGCCCAATATTGCCTTGATGCTTAGTGACAAATGGTTTGTTTATTGAGGTAGCTTAAATTTGTTTTTTGGGTCCTCTTTATGTTGGAGCATTTTACTTTCTGTACTAAGTTTTGCACATAAAGAATTGCAGATACACATTTGTTCTTTGATTTTGTTAAAACACACGTCAAATGATTGCATACGCTGGTTTTCAGCTTTGAAACATATTTTCAAAGGTCATGCAGATCTATGGAGTGGGCTTGAAGATTTTGACTTGGTGTTTTTGGAGTTATTTTGTGTAATGTGCATGCTGGAGAGTTTGGAGTTTGAAGTCTCGACCAGTGTTGTGCGTGTAAAAATAAAAATATTTATATAATTTTACGTGATCCAATAAAAAAATTTATATATATGATTTTACATGGCTATGTAAAAAAATGTAAATATATAACAATTAAAAAATGTATTTTTAATTGAGGAGGGGAGATTTCATAATGTTTTTGAAGATAAGCCAGCTACATGGCCCATTGCAAAAAAAAAAACCATCAAAATATACACCCACAACTAACTCATACAACTTTGCAAGAAGGTCTGGTCATTAAAGATATATAATAAATTTATCTATAGAGTAAGAAAAACAAAACTGTAACCCTGCCTTTATCATAAATAGGGTGAGATTCAGAGAGGAAAAAAAAAAAAACTTTAGCATTCAAGGGTGGGGTG
>Ga0116229_10012425_pt1 | contig 12265 bp, 6 predicted proteins | sample S1TSphgellanicum_3_FD_87313 | JGI IMG/M metagenome (GOLD analysis project Ga0116229, IMG submission 87313) | Host-associated microbial communities from peat moss isolated from Minnesota, USA - S1T2_Fc - Sphagnum magellanicum MG | ecosystem: Host-associated > Plants > Peat moss > Unclassified...
CTAGTAACCACTTGACATTCCTTACATACTCCTCGCTTATGATACTTAAATACTTACCCCGTTACATAGGTAGTTACTAGTTACCTAGGTGGGGGAAGGCGGGAAGTAGGAGGGTTGGGTTTACCCCCATTGGAATCTTGGTAAGTTGGATGTGGTTCATCCACAATTGAGGCATAAGTGATTTCCAATGGATGGTGCTGAGTCACATAATCCCAACTTCCCAAGTTCAATTTGGGCTTGATCAATACATTCCAAGAATGAGGTTTGCTTTGTGACTAATGTTGATTATTGTTGATGGTGTTATGATTTGTAAAGAGTAAGGCATCACATCAAACTTATAAACCCATCCATGATTTCATGATTTTGTGCATCATTGGTTTTGTATTTGGCATACCACAATTTTATGCCTACCTAAGGAAGAAAACTGAAAATCTCAATGAGTTGATGGTAGGCTATATATATATGTATATACATATACACATCTTGTATGGAGAGAAAAATGGAAAGAAGTGTGTCAACTCAATCAATAGACCTTTTCTAGTAGACACATTTCCTGAAAAAAAGAATTGCATCAAATGGTGTTTACATTACGAGAATATGTTTATTATTTTTTTATAATATTTTCTTGTCAAAATTTCAGAATTAAAAAAAATCAAGTGCTGAAGTTAAGATTTAAAATTTAATAAATTATTTGGCAATTTGTTGCTGAATCCAATTAGGGAATATGATATCACATTTAAGTGCCAATTTACTAAAAAGGGACTCTTGCAAACAATTCAAGGCTCCAATTCTAACCATCTCATTGGTCAAATAGGTTTTTTTCTTCACACTTAGTCGAAAGGCTATTTCACAAACCTTGTATATTTGTGTACCTACATTTTTTACACTAATAATAAGCTTACCCTTGTATATGGTTTAAAACATTGATTTTCAAGTGAAGAATATTAGGTGGCTACCTTTACCCAAAGTTAGCCATCCTTCATTTTGGGTATTTCTTTATTCTTTGTTTTATCAATTTTATTTTCTTAATTCTGAATTTTTGAGTTGAAGACTTTGTTTCATGCATGGTGTATTGATGTAGGGTGGATAGGCTAGTGATTAGACACTTAGTGTATTAGAAAGCTTAAATTTTTGGGACACTCTTATGTTGCCCTCGGAATTCAAAGATCTACTGTAAACCTTCACTTGGCACACCATAACCATGAAGATCGCTACCAATGACAAAATGAAAAAGATACAATGTTTTGAAATAAAGGGGTATGTTCAGTGATGAAAATATTTAAACAATTTGTAATTTGGAGCTAAAATATTTGGACATCTTCATTGCCTTTAGAATTCAAAAGGTTTTGTAAAGCTCTAGTTTGCACAACCATAGATTTTTAGATCATTCAAAACAAACAAGAAATGGGGAAGATATGGGGTCAAAAAATAAAGGGGGTCTAATGTTCTTTTCCAAAACATTTTGTAATTTGGATGGCTCATCCTCTTTGTTCTTCTTCTTGGTTGTTTTCTTGTTTTTAGAATTCCAAAAGGTATTGTAAATCTTCATTTTTCACACACATAGCCATAACATTGTTCAAAATGGACAAGAAATGAGAATGATATGGGTTTATGTTTGGTCATGAATATGTGTTTGATGATAGGTGACCTTACCTTACTTGTTGGTTGCCATGTTAGCCATAATGATATGGACGATATTTGATGGTGGAATAAATGGTGTTGAGCACTAATTAGCCTAACCCAATTCGAGTTAAGCATAGGTAGGCCGACTAATGAAGTTCTGGGGGTTTTAATCGGAAGTTCATGAAGTAATGTAATAGGAGGATCTCTATCCAAGATGGATTACTAAGGGTGGGTAGCCTAGATAGGATAAGGTGGGAGGAGGGTAAAATCATTGGATTAGGTTCAGAAAAGGATATCATATCCTACCTTGGGTTAAGTAAGCTTATTAGATAAAAAGATATGGATTTGGTGGTTTAGGCTTCTAGGAAGGTGTTAAAGATTAGGGTTAGGTTAAGACAACAACTTTCCTTCTTCTTACAACTTGTTGTCCACCCTCATTCTTCTGAATGATGAATGGGATGTTCAAGGTAGTGAGAGGGGATTGAAGAGTGATGATGAGTAATGTGAAAGTTGTGGAGACTAAATACATCATGGGAAAGCAACACATGTAGGAGGAAGCTGCTGCATCATGAAAAGGTGGGCTAACCAAGCTTGTCCAACCCAAGTAATATGAAAATTTAGAGGTGGAAACGTTAGTGGTGGTGATGGCAGTTACTCAAAGTAGTTTTGGTGGGCATTGGGTGAAGGTGGGAGAGGTATGTGGATCTTGAGCCATGGCTTGGCAAAAAAGGAGGATGATGAAGTGGAAGAAGGGGTTGGCTTGATAAGAGAGTAAAGGTCTACCCCCTTGAAGTGAGGGTAGAAAAATATAGGAAAAAGTTTAGTTTCAAAGAGTGGGGAGGTTCATGATATGGACTATGACATTAAGTTTTTGGCACTTCAAAAGTCCAATATGTTATGGTAATTCAAAATCTATTCATGAAATTCATATCACATATAATATTATTTTTTGAATCTTTTTCACATATTATCCATTTATATTTGGTTCCATGGCCCATGATCGATAATCCAACAAGTTGTGATAGGATTATGTACTCTGCCTTAATGTGCTTTCACCTTTCAAGTGTTTCCCCAAATAGTCCTTAGCAAGCCCTAAATTGACCCTTAATTTAATAAATCCCTAGCTAACCCCTTAGATAGGTTTTGTATAATTCTTAATTTCCTTTTAGATATACCATAACATAATAAGTCAGCCCTAAAGAAACACAGGCACATGCCAAACACATGAAACAAGATTTTGGGTGGACTTGGACAAATTTGCCATGGTAAAAAAGTCCAACCCCTTAATGAATAAGGATTAGTCATTATGGACAAATGAGTTGATTAATAGCTAATCAAATTCACTAATAATTAATGCATTAGACTAGCCTTTTAGTTCGTACTAGGCTTAGTTAAGCTATGAACCTTTGTTAAAAAAAAACACCTAAGACTTTAGGTTATCCTCGGCGGCAAATGTGAAGGTTTGAACCTTTCACCTCCCTTCAATTTCATGCTTAAAGAACAAGTTTTAACCATTAAATCACTATGTAAATAAGTGAAATGATTTGTTATCACATATTATTATGCAATTTTTTTTCCTAACATATGTGTAAACTACCATAGGCTAAATTGTTATGTTAGTTTTACATTATTTTTAAATTAGTGTAAGCTACTTTAAACTATTCTTACATTAACATAAATACTTTAAATTATTTATGGGGTACCATAGGTTAAGATTTTAAATTAATCCTAGGCTAATACCTTAGCTTAAGTTATTTTCAACCATTCCACCATTGGCTATTCTAAATTATTATATTTTAAGTTATTCCACCTTAAACTATTTTTTGATATTTTAGGTTATTCCACTTTAGGCTATTATGGGGTATTTCACCCAAAGTTATTTTAGGCTATTTGACCCTAGGCTTTTCTTAGTTTTCAAAATTATTTTACCTTAAGTTTGTTTTGTTAATTTTAAGTTATTATGACCTAAGTTATTTTATTATTATTATAGGTTAATCCACCTTAGGTTATTCTAGGTTATTTTGCCTTAAATTATCATCAATTATTTAAAATTATTTCACCTTACGATATTTTAGGTTATTTTATTTTAAACTATTTTGGTTATTCTACATTAGTACACCCAGGTTATTTTTGTTTATTTAAAGTTATTCCACCTTAGGTTATTATACCTTAATTTATTATTGGTTATTTTAAATTATTCCAACCTAGAATTATTCCAACCTATTTAAAATATTTTAAGTTATTCCACCCTAGGCTATTTTAAATTAATTTTAATTATTTTGACCTAATCCATTATAACTTATTTTAGGCTATTCCACCCTATGTTATTTTATGTTATTTACCCTAAGCATTTCTTGGTTTATTATAAGTTATTCCACCTTAGATTATTTTAAACTATTGTACTTTAAATTATTCACAACTATTATAATTTATTCCACCTTAAGTTGTTTTAAGTTATTCCATCTTAAATTATTTTAAGTCATTACATTAAAAAAAGGGGGGGGGTTTTGTAACCAATCAATTTGTAACTAATAGCAACTATTTGTCACTTTTTATTATCATTGATTATTTTTTCAACTATTTTTTGCATTTGGTTGTGTTTATAATTACTTCTATGTATTCAAAGCACATTTTGTGTGTTCCAAGTTGTTTTGGTTTGTAATGGTGTATTATTTAAGAAATTATTACTATTTTCCATTCAAAAAAAAATCCAGTAATTATAATAAGATAATTATTACAATTAATGTAAAATTATTGTAAAATAACTATAAATATAGTAATTTCCTAATAATTGTAATATTTATATAATTTATAATTGACTTCAATATTCATAAATTTTAGATTTTTAAATTACGATTTCATATATTCATAGTAGTTTTAATATAAAAATTAATTTGATGTAATTACTATAATTATAGTAATTGAACTAAAACAATTTATTTCAATTATATCCAATATCATGTTTTTGAAAATAAATCTCTTATAACATAAAATTGTACACAAATATTTAATATTGTGAATAAAAAATATTTTTAATAAAATAAAATATATATTACTTATACTTATTACATTTTAATTATTTATTCATAATTCAAAACTTGCAACTCATAAGTTAAAACATTAATTCGAAAACAAATTGTATTAATTTAAAAAAATTGATGAAGTTTTTTAATTAAAAAAATAAGTATACTAAAATATTTTATCTATTTTATAATTATTTATTAAAAATAAATGATTATTGTTACTATAGAGATTTCTATAGTAATAATTTATAAGCTGAAAATAATAATAAAATTTCCTGTAATTAATGTCTAATTACTATAACCTAGCTACAATTACATTGTTTATATATTAATTATGATATTTCATAATTTATCATTGAACTTAGTTACTCATGATTAAAATTTTATAGTTATTAATTTTGAATCTGATTTTGTAAATTTATAATTTTTTTAATAATCAATAATGGCACATTTTGATTATGCCACATGTCACAATATAAAAAAATCCAAAAATCTTGATTGGACATCTTAAATTATTTCAAATTCTCCTAAATAAAATAATAATTAGGAAAATATATTAAATTAATGACACATGGTAGCATATCATAAGAAGACAAGGTTGACCAAATTAGTTGCAAATTAGTCACAAGTGATAATTCATATATAATGGGTGGGTCAACAAATGAACATGTATTTTGTTAATTTTTCTTTTTATCCATGAATAATTGTCATCTACAACTTGTCCAATGCAACTAAAGGAAACATAGTTACAAATGTTGTTTACAACTAAAAATTAATCCCAAAAACCAATTGAAAAAATCTTGATTTCTTCTAGTGTTATTAGTTATCCTAGGTTATTTCATTTAAAATTATTTTATGTTATTTCACCCTAGGTTATTATTAATTATTTTACCATAGTCTATACCTTAAGTTATTATAAGTTATACCTTGGAATAAACTACAACAAAACAATTTAAAATAATTTGGAATAACCTAAAATGGCTTAAGGTAAAATCACTTATAATAACATAAAGTGGAATAGTAAAATAACTTAAAATAACCTAAAGTACAATAAACTATAGTAACTTAAAGTACAATAACATAGGTTAAATAGCCTACAATATTTAAAGCAACAACATAAAAAAAGAAAATCTATTATAATGGATTACTTCAAATAGGAATAATTATGTCAATTAATAATGAAACATTATGATTACATAATGATTATATAATTACATAACTTTAAGCAAGGTGAAATGACTAGGTTGAAGTGAATTTATTTCATTTTAAAGGTCCTAGAATGATTTAACTAATGAATTACACCCCATTTTCGACTAATGGGATGAGATTGTTATTTATTTGAATGGATTACCAACAAGATGGATAAATTCAAATGTGTGTTGGACAATTTTTGCTTTACTTTTGGAGCAAAAATTAAATGGGGTAAATTTGATGCCATATGGTCAACAAAGGTAGCCAAAGGATTGGGAATGGGTTTGAATGTTAGGCTTATATGGATTATGCAAGGGGGAAGGTGCAAAATATCTAGGTGTGCTAGCAGGTTCTCATTTCTTGCTTATGTCCAATTTTGACAAGTTAATGGCCTTTCTTGAAGTGAAATTGATTGCATGAGGCAACAACAAGCTTTCATTTATTGGCATGGTCCTTGTTTCTAATGCAATGTTTTTAACTTCAATGTGGTATTTAATTGCATGTTGGAACTTGAACATTAGGATGAATGATCAACTTAAAAGCACAATATGTAACTTTATTTAGGGTGGAAATGTAGAAAACGAAAAGAATTACAATGATGTGGGACTTTCTAACCCAACTTGTTACAAATGGAATAATAGGTATAATTGACCTTAATGTGCAATATGAGGCACTTTTTGTTAACTTGTTAGTTTGGGGCTTTGTTTTAATGAAAAACCTTGGAAAGATTTGATCATGCATAAAGTAGAATAGGCCCAACCCCCTATGCACTACACTCAACGATGCCAATGGATATAATTAATTGCTTTTTGCTATTTCAAAGTTTCACAAATTTGCCTTTCCTTTTTGAAATGGCATTTCAATTAGGGATGTTTTGAAAAATGTAAGAATTAGCTTGGAGAAATCTGAGCCTCAAAACCCATAAGAGGTAATGCAAAAATCATTATTTGGGAACCCCCTTATTTCAATGAAAAGAACTTGTCGTTTGGCATTGGTGTTGTTAGTACAAGAAGGACCATGGTTGTCACAAGTTGCACAAGAACGTGACACCTTTGAGTTAACCAAACCCAATGCTAAAAAGACTTGCCAACATTGCACATCATAAGCCACCCAATTAGTACTACAATTAACCATTCTACGGTTTCCCAACTTCCTTGGGACACTTGTTATAATTTGGTGATTGGGGGTTTGCCAAAAAGTTGTGAAGGAAAGCTAATTCCTTTCATGGATTTATAAAATTTCAAAGGTTCATCCTAACTCCATTTCTACTCTTGAATTTAATAGATTTTTTTTGGTAGGTTGACCTATAGCAACTCACACATTGTCCAACTTCAATCAAAAAGATATAACGCATGTGATGGTGTTCATTCAAGACATGCACATAATTCTTTTCAAAATGGACAACATTAACATTGATGTGGAATCAAGGGCCTATGTGTGACATTTTGATCTTGACTTCATCGACCATTTGCCTTGGGATCTAAGCAAATGGCATTGGAAAACCGTGTTTCACATTGGGGATGCCCCATTTTTTGGATACATTGCTAAGGGAGGTAATCTTTCTAACACACTACTCCTATTTTCATAACATTCATTTAACAATTTGAATCATGGGATATTTTTTCATAAGAAATCCTTGCTAAACTTTGGCATAGTTCGAAACCTCGTAAGATAAGAACCCTCATTTGGTTCACCTTCATTCGGGGATTATCAATTGATTCTTGGCTAGAATGCATGGTTGTTTCTTCTGGCTACCAAACTAACAACATCAACTTCATTGAAACTTTGTAGCATAGTTTCATGACATGCCCAAAGTTGGGGTTGTTTAGGATGCTTACTTTAAAGTATGAACTAAATGGGAAGCTCCTAAGGATTTTAGTAATTTATGGCCTTTCATCTTGTTTCCCTTTAGGTGAGATTTTTTTAGGAATGAGGAAGGTAATCCTCATACTCATAGGTTACATGTTAATGATTACATTTACATTACACTTACATTATGTAACTATTGGATCTTCTTTTTAGCTTTATCCTTTACTTTCTATGGGTTAAATGTTATCATTTGCACTTTGATAATCATTATTTTAGTAACAAGATTTTTCATCATGCTTGGACCTCCATTGTGGAGGCTGGTATGATCATTTGGATGGCCATTAACATTCTTAGGTAGACTAGGGATCATAACAAACAAACTTTCATAAATGATGAATTTATTATGTAATGTAATTTTCTTTGCCTTCTCAGCATGGAATTTTGTTTATGAAGTATTCAAGAAATAGTCTTCCAATTATAGGTAATTAATGTTGTTGTTTTTACAAAAATGAATGAAGCCTCCTAATGTGAAAAAGGGATAGGTTCCTAGGTCCATTAGATAATAAAAAAATAAAAAATAATCAAAAGAGTATGGTTTTATCATAAACACATACTACATGATCTTTGCACTAATAGAAATCAGCCAAAATGTAACCACTCCATTTATGACTACATGCGACTTGTAATTGTTTGCGATTAAATTTGGGAATATTTATAATTACAAGACCAAATTTCAACTATTTTGGTCATTTTCACAACTATGATGCAACTATTAAAATTTTCATCCAATTGGTTGAATCGATTTTACATTTATTTTCATCCTTTAATAGGTTGATATGTCCCATTAGTCGCAATAGTCACCAAATTAGTTGCATCTTAAAGGTATTTTACAATGACATAGGGGTGTATTTTAATGTATGTAGTAAATAAATAAATAATATGCAAACATATGTATATTGTTCATATAATGAATCTCAAAATTAATATTTGAACTTTGAATTTTTTATTCAAATCTGAAAATTGTTATTTCAATTGTTTAAAACATTATTTGAATTTCAAATTTTTGATTTGGACATAATATTTTCAATTTAAATTCAAAAAGGCTTCTTTGATCTAAAATTTGATATTTGCATTCTAAATTAATATTTTCGAATCCAAAAATTAATATTTGAATTCAGAAAATTATTAATTCATTATAAAAATGGACATTTTAATTTTGAATATTTTTATATGAATATGAAAATTTATATTTCAACTCTGAAAGTTTTGCATTTAAATTTTAAATAATCATTTGATATGAACCTGAAAATTCAAATCCAAATTATTATTTTAAATTCTCAAAATTAATACTTCAAGTCTGAAAATTATTAATTGAGTCTAAAAATGGACATTTCAATTTTGAATATTGTTATTTGAATCTGAAAATTGACATTTCAATTCTGGAAGAAATTATTTAAATTCAAAAAACTTATTTGATCTAAAAATTGATATTTGAATTCTAAATTATTATTTTCGAATCTAAAAATTAATATGTCAATTCAAAAACATTTATCGAGTCTAAAAATCGACATTTTGATTTTAAATAATTTTATTGAACTTGAAATTTGATATTTGAATTCTGAAATTTTAAATTTAAATTTAAGAAATTACTTGACTTGAAAGTTGAATTTTGAATTCCAAATTATTATTTTGGATTCTCAAAACTAATATTTCAATTCAGAAAATTATTAATTGAGTTTCAAATGGACTGTTTAATTTTGAATATTATTATTTGAATCTGAAAATTGACATTTCAATTCTGAAATTGGTTATTTAACTCAAAAAACCTATTTGATCTAAAAATTGATATTTGAATTCTGAATTATTATTTTGGAATCTTAAATTAATATTTTAATTCAAAAAATTATTGGTTGAGTTTGAAGGCTTTTTTCTACTAATATTATTTATAATAAATCACTTTATAAAGAATTATAAATGAATATGTTTATTAAATCTAAATTACACTAAATAATTATTGTTATAACATAGATTTGTATATTATATAATTTATACTCTTATATTAGATCAATGTAATTAATGTGACATTACTTTAAAATCTTTGTAAGTACTTCAGATAAGAATTAATTATTATGTGCATAATTATTTTCTAATTGAACATAATTATTCACACTCTATAATTTATAGCTTTGAACCTGAATTAAAATTTTGGAAAAATTATAGTGTAGTCAAAATAATTATTTTACTGATTTTAATTTCATGAATTATTATATAATATTATTATTTAAAAAAATTCTATGATCAATGATCTATGATAAATATTTTATGGTAATTATGAAAACTAATGTTATGTTGAACAAATTATTATATTTATAGTTAATAATTACTAAAAGAAAAAATAAAATTCGACCTATAATAATTTTTACAATAATAAATCGAATTATAAAATAAGTAATGTAATTAGTTGAATAATTTTTTTTTTGGTGTAAGAATTTACTTTCTAATAGCAATTATTAATTCATTATTTATAATTTGAATATAAAATTTTGAAATTGTTAATTTTAAATCATAGTCATTAAATTAGTTTTACATTAATTATATTATATATAATTCGATCAGATTCTAAAAATTAATAAAATATTTTAAATATTTTTGTTATTTAATCATTTACGAGTGATGTATTAATAACTTGTGAATAACTAGATAGCTAGTTTGTTAAATATTAAGAACTTATTGCTTATTTAAATAATTGATAATGAATATTGAATATTTGTGTTATATAATTTATAATTTATATATATGTAAATTTAATCATTATTAATGAAATGATTGTTTAATTATCTAGTACTTGAATTGTTTGTAAATATGAAAATTAAGAAAGTAAAGCATGAAGAAGGTTTTGGAATTATAATTTAGTTTGTGAGGAAGTTGCAACTTCAAAATTTATCCCATATTGTTTGTTGTTCATTCCTATTTTGAACACTATATAAACAAGGGGGTGTGGTCAACCAATTTGACATAAAAAAATTCGTGCACATGGGATGAACTAATCAAAAGGTTCAACCCAAAAAAATAAAATAAAAATTATGCACATTTCTAAAGTACTTACCTTTCCAATCTACTTATCTACCTAGTTAGGTAGGTATCTAGTTTGACTTACTCACCTAGGTCAACCTATGTACCTACCTACCTAAGTACCTACTTATATGTAGGTATTTAACCTAAGAAGGTAAAACTTACCTACTTATTTTTCTACCTAAGTAGGTTGGTTGGTATGTAGCCAAGATTTGCAGGCACTTATTTATGTACCTACTTAGGTACATACAAACTTAATATTAATATTTTTAAATAATTAATTTTTAATGCCACATGGCACACTTACATTGGGCCATGTGTCATAATATAAAATCATTCAAGTATTTGAATTGAATGTCCTAGATTATTTGATAATAATAATATCATTATTATTTTAAATAATCAAATATTAAGACATGTGGTAGCACATCATTTGCCGTCAATTGTGATCAAAATAATTGCATCTTAGTCATATGTGACAATACATATACAATGGAGTCATAAGATGAAATGTATTTGTTGACTTTTTGTTTCATACAATATCTTTTTTCATTTGCGATTAATTTATCACATGCGATTTGTTTTAGATGAGTAAAGGGATTTTAATTACAAAATGTTTCTTGTAACTAAAATTTAGATGGAAAGACTAGTTGAAAATACATGTTTTTCTTCTAGTGTTGGTTACTAATTTAGGTCAAAACAAATTTTTTAATTCATGCCTAAACACAAAAACAATTTGTTATATGGATATGAATTGAAAGTCCCATACAATGAACTTACATTGTGGGTCAAAATGGAACTTGTAAAATTGGCATTGGTACAACTTGACCTTGCAATGAAGTTGCAAACATAAATCTCTCCCTTGTAGGTTGATTTGATCTATGTGTGCACGACTTCACAAGGGACATTTTGCAATGCAAGACGAATACATTTCCACATTTAAGAACTTTTGTGTGTTTGTGCAATCTAGCTCCACATTAATATGAATATGGATTGCATTTTGAAATAGTTGATTAAAAAATTCAAACATTTTTATAACTCGTTCTTTACACCATGTTCTTCAAATCCATCGTTGCTTTTCTGGTGTCTCTTCACATGTGCATAGATCCATGAAGATATCTCTTTTGAACTCTTTCAATAGTGGAAATGACCTTCCAAAACTTAGAGCTCTAAAGGTTTTAGGCCAAACATTGAGATTCATTTCATGCAAACATTTTTCAAATTTTTTTTTTCCCATTGGTCTCAAGGTCTCTAGCTAATGTTCATGGTTCAAGTACATGTTTAGGTCATCAAGCAAGGTGTGAATGCAAGTTTTGGAATACTTCCTCTAACTAGGGCTTCTATGTGAAGGGTAGCTTTAATTAACATTTGGACAATAAGGTTGGTATGGTGGCCACAATAGGCTATATTCCCGATACTTGGCTTGAATAACTGGTGGCCTCAAGCTAGTTACTATAGGCATAATCTATAGAATTGAAAAAAATATCTTTTCATCCATGAAAAGAGCAATTATGACATTTTCATCCAATAAGCGATAAGGTTTCAAG
>Ga0116229_10012428_pt1 | contig 12264 bp, 10 predicted proteins | sample S1TSphgellanicum_3_FD_87313 | JGI IMG/M metagenome (GOLD analysis project Ga0116229, IMG submission 87313) | Host-associated microbial communities from peat moss isolated from Minnesota, USA - S1T2_Fc - Sphagnum magellanicum MG | ecosystem: Host-associated > Plants > Peat moss > Unclassified...
AAAAGATTTCCCTTGTAGGCTAAGTGATGAGAAGCCTCAAAAGGATCTAGCAATGAATGGTGACAGTTTATGAGGGACAATAGATTTATTTTTCTTCAAAAACCCTATTATAACTGGGGACCTAGCCACCACCTAAGGCTAGACATACCAATTTTGATTTTGATTTTTTTCAAAAAATGACGAATTTTTCATTGTAAAAACTCTTGTCTGTAAAAAACATTGGCCAAGTTACCAAAAACAAATTCCCAAAAATAAAGGCAAATGATTTTTGGGGGGAAATGTCTTGTGGAAATGTCTATTTCTTTCTCCTAAACACCCCAAATATTTTTAATAAAAAATACCAACTCTTGGCACCAGCCTTTTGTTTCTGGCTAAATTTAACAAGGTGGCTAAAAAATAATAATTCAAAGTGAAAAATGCCTTTTTTTTTCTTTTTTTTTTGTGGGTTTTCTAGTCGCCAAATTTGTACATTTTTTTTGGAAATATTGCCAGATTTCTCTATTGGGTTCTCTAGCGTGTAACCAAGAATGTGAATGAATCTTAAAACTTCTTTTACTTTCACATTACTTAGTTCAGCTACAATTACAAATATGAAAAGGAAAACCCTGCTGAACAGCCAGGATTTACTGTCCAAAACGAAAAGAAAAGGAAAGAAAGGAAAAGAAATGATTTGCTGGGTAGGTAGTAGGTACCTACGTAATTAGGTAGGTATATGTGTAGGTAAGTGAGGAAATGTAGCGGGTAAAATGCAGGGGGGTAAAAAACCGTGGTTAGTTTATTTCTTACCGGTGGCGTGCTGTGCCGCCTTCCTCGTTTCACTGTCTCTCTTTCTCTTCTGCTTCTTCTCTTCGTGTGGGTGCACGCCTTGCGTCTTCGCAGCGTGCTTGGGGCCGCGCAGATCTGCTCTCTGATGTTCCCTTTTGCTTGCAGTTTTGCAGGGAAAGAGCTCCGGATTCTTTCCTGTGATCGCCCTGTGCTGTAGGTTTTTCTTTTCCGCAGTGTTTCTTTGGAGATTCCTTTGTTTGAGACAGTCGGGATAAGGTGGAGGGCAGCTAGGGGCAAAAGGGAGAGGAGGAGGAAGAGGAGTAGTAGTCCGAGTTTTAAGGACTGGTTTTTTAAAAGAGATTTCAGTTTTCTGGAAGATGGCTGTGAAGGTGTGTGTTCTAGTGTTGCTTGCAGTGCTGGTGCGAGTGTGCGTCGGCGGAGGAGGGCGGCATTATGATTCGACTATTATCGGGTATTCGCCCGATGATTTGAGCTCGGATGAGAGGCTTTTGGACCTGTTTCACTCGTGGCTGCGGAAGAACTCAAGATCTTATCACAGCGTTTCGGAAAAGAATCAGCGCTTCACGATCTTCAAGGAGAATCTGAGGTACATACACTCGCAAAATGTGCAGGAGAAATCGTACTGGTTGGGGTTGAACAATTTCTCTGACCTCTCCCACGAAGAGTTCCAGGTTCGTTATCTCGGCACTCGGCCGCGCCTTGTCGGAGACAGAAAACTGCGGAGGAAGACGATACAAGAGGGTTTTATTTATGCTGATGTTGAAGCCCCTGCCAGCGTTGATTGGAGAGAGAAAGGTGCTGTGGCGGAAGTCAAAGACCAGGGCTCCTGCGGTGAGTCTTCTTTACTAGTTCTTTTTCTCCACGTTCCCGTTTAGTCAAATGATTTCTTCAAGAAGCTTTTTCAAAACAAAACCACATCTTGTGCTGTTATCACTCTTTGTTTCTTATGTCTAGCAGTGTTTGGAAGCCTGGTTCCATGTGCTATGCTGGTCTCATAATGCTCAGAGTGGAATTTTCTTGATCACACAGCTGGGATGACGTATGGTTAATTTTTCCAGAAGTTGAGATGATGAGGATCTGTGGAGATGGCTCACAGAGAACTTCTGTTTGAATTTGGAACTGTATAAACACAATGCAAGAGGTCAAATTGCACTCTGTGATGCTCGAATGCCCCCTTCATCTTTTACTACTAGGGTTTCTGAAGTTCTTGATTGATCTAAAGGAAAATGGTGTATTCTGCAGGGAGTTGCTGGGCCTTTTCAGCAATTGGGGCAGTTGAGGGAGTTAACAAAATAGTAACTGGGAGCCTGATTTCACTATCAGAGCAGGAATTGGTGGATTGTGACACAAAGGAGAATGAGGGGTGCAATGGTGGTCTCATGGAATATGCATTTGAGTTCATCATCTCAAATGGTGGGATTGACAGCGAGGCTGACTACCCATACAAGGGCACAGATGGGCGCTGTGATGAAAGCCGGGTAAGAGTTTCATGTATCATTTGCCTATCAGTGCTTCAATTTGTGCATATGATTTTTTTCCTAGTCACTGCTGGGAATTATCAAAGTCAGTGAGGATCTTAGTGTGGTCAGTGATTACCGCTGCTGATGGTCACAGAGCATGCAAGGGGCTCTCACTAATATCCACACTGTGTTTAGGCTCTTTGCTGTTCTTTGTATTTGGTGTTTCTTTTCTCTACCTCTTGCAGTTTGCTGTTACATCCTGCTGGTGCTTTGTCTGAGATGGCTCTCGCCTTTTAGATCATCTCACATCATCTATTCAGGTCATCTCGACTTGCACATATTGTTTTCCTAGTGGCAAAGTACTTGCTGTATTGTTCTTACCTCAGTTTCCTGCATCTTGTAGAGAAAAAATTCCAAAGTGGTAGTCATTGATGACTATGAAGAGGTTCCTGAGAATGATGAAGCTTCATTGCTGAAGGCGGTCTCAAAGCAACCTGTCAGTATAGCAATTGAGGCCAGTGGTCGTGATTTCCAGCACTATATGGGGGTCAGTCCCAATAGCAATATCCCTTCTCCCTCTTATTGCCATAACTACTTTCCTTCCAAAGTTGGTGGAAATCAATTTGTAGTTTTATTGCTGTAGCAATATCAACTTTTTCTGTTACAATAGACTGATGCAATTTGAGCGACTCTCAAGTTTTTTCCTGTGTTTCCAGGGTGTGTTCACAGGTCAATGTGGGACCGACTTGGATCATGGTGTTCTTGCCGTGGGTTATGGAATTGACAGTGATGGTCTGAATTACTGGATAGTTAAGAACTCATGGGGCTCAAGTTGGGGAGAAAAGGGGTACATCCGAATGCAACGTTATGGTCCCAGCAACACCTATGGGATATGTGGAGTGAACATTGAGCCATCATTCCCAATTAAGACGGGACCTAATCCACCTCCAGCTCCACCTGCCCCGCCTTCCCCAGTTAAACCTCCAACAGTATGTGACAATACTTTTAAATGTCCACTTTCCAGCACTTGCTGTTGTGCATTTCAGCTCGGGAGGCGCTGCCTGGCATGGGGTTGTTGCCCTTTGGAATCAGCTACATGTTGTGAGGATCATTACCATTGTTGTCCTGCGGATTACCCTATTTGCAACTTGCGTGCTGGAATGTGTCTCAAGGTAATTTTTCATGTTCCTTTTTTGTGAAGTTTTTTCTACCAGCAAGATTACTCTTTTGTGATAAGACCTGTCTACATGAGTCCATATGCAAAAGGAGTGGATTTACTTGACAGTTTGAGGCTCTTGTTCATTCAAATATCTGTACATTGTACAGGTAGGGTTGTATTTAATGGGACATTGGTGAACCTATTGTTGGCAGAGCAAAAATGACATTTTTGGAGTTGCCTTGCTGGACCGCACTGTTGCTGACATACACTGGCCACATTCAGGTTCCAATCAGGAATCAAGGGCTTCCTCTTAAGATGACTATATTAGAAGGTATGCCTTTGCAACTATATAAATTTCCACAGCCCTGCCCATGGGTCTTGAAGTGAATATGGAAAACTGCACAATTCAATGCAGAAGTCTCAAAACACCATCATTTTGCATCAAGTGAATGATTCCCTTTGCAACAGCATGTATATATTTATGAACATATTTTTTCATTGATAAGAGTTCATATGTTTGCATCATTTCCACCATATTGCTAACACCTGTGCTAAGGCAGATTTTAATTGGTTATGAGTTACATTGCTGCCATGTCTCAGATTTTGTTGTTATTATAGAGTTATTTCCTTGTTGTAACTGTATTCCAACATTGTTGCAGTGTTTAAGATTAATATCTGGTGTTTATTGGAGTTTAATCCATGTAGCCGCTGGTCATGTCGCAGGGGACCATCTCCTCCATGGTTGCCAGATCTGAAATGTTGGTTTTGTCAAAGTCTGCCAAAACTTCAAAGGGGCCATTACTATTTGTTGTGGCTGCACAACTTCAGTATTTCAGAAGAGCTGGTTCTGGAAAAGCTAAGCTTGATGCACAGGTTTGCTTTCGGTATGCCCTGTACTCAGCGTTTCGGGACCCATGGGAGACCCCTCTTTAAGAGTTAGCCATAGCTTTCAGTTTGTACATATACAAAAGAGCAAGAGGGTCTTTTGATTGTCTATTTGGGTATTTGATTTGATTATAGAAGACCTTGTGGTCTGGCCTATCTAGCTATTACTCTCTTGAACATCCTCACGGACACACCCACCCCACATTTGCCTGCATGTACCAGAGGCAATTGAGTTGTGACAGTGTCAGAGTGACAGTGTCCACAATGCTTTGAGCTTTCTGTTCGTCTGCATCATCAGCTGATGCATTTCTGAATGTTTGATCTTATCTCTGGATGTAAATTTATGCTAGCCTAGAAGGCTTGCTGTTTGCAATCGCTCAACATTTGCCTCTGTTGTTTTTCTCATCACTCTCATGCCTCTGTCCTCTGGATGCTGCAATACATTTTCTTTGCATGTTGTCAAATGATTTCCATATTGGTTTAGCATATGGCTAATTGAAGATTCTAATAAGTTTTGCTATTTTACATGCTTTCCCATTTATGGGTATTATGTAGTCAGCTCTGAAATATCTATAACCTTGCTAATAAATTATTTCTCAATTCCATGCAGATTGACTTAAAGCATAAGTATGGAGAAATTCAGAGACTGTTAAAAGTGTTGATACATAAATACTTTTATTTGGCACCATTTTCTTACAACTTTAAGACTTCTAGGGTTACTAAGTTTTGGCACTTGTGTTGTCAAGTAGAATAGTGCCTCAGTGAACAGGGAACATTTTGTAAGAAGAAAGATTTAGCATAGGATAGACACAAGAATGTAGTCTTATATCGAGTGTCCACAAGTTTGCAGTGGTGGCCATATTCTTGTTCACAAGTATTTCTTTCCTTGTGATGCCGATCTCTTGCAGGTTTATAGCCACTGTTGCAAATGATCTTCAGGTCTCATGCTTGTACCAAGTGGGATATGATCATCATCGAACAACATCTTTGCTGCTGGCTCCTTCACACAAAGGACAATGGCAGAAATGCTTCAAGGTATTACTTCAAACTTCAAGGTATTACTCCTGGTAGCTGAGCTCTCTGAATTTCTCAACCTGATAAAACAAACCAACTGATTCTGAGACATCAGTTTTGGAATGAACAGAATATTCACAAAGAACTTAAAAGTAGTCCATGAACATCCGTGCAAATGTCACTAAACTTTAGTTTCTATATATATACTCTTTCCTTTTTGAATGAAGGCTGTTATGCCTCCAAGCAAGCATATGAATCTACTTTGCACTATGCACTTTGCACATTGTTCTTCCCTTCAATCAGTTAAGTGCATTAGAGTCTGAATTTAATTATTGCATACTTATGATAATTCTGTTTAAGATTTACATCAGATTGCATCAATATCAATCCTAAATATAAGGTTTGCACTAAATGTCCTCAAAGAAAATGCAACGCAGCAGTCACAGACATGCACTGATGGATTAGTTTCATGCAGTGCACTTATCTTTTGCTGAAGATTGCACTGGTTTATGTGATTTCTGTTTATATTTTCATACAAACCAACTGCATTTTAGATGTTTAATTTTCACCTATGATTTCTCAGAAGACTCTCAGAAGGTTGTATTCATCATGTCTTTGTATGGGGGAAAACGTTGCAGAATTCTTGAGGATTGTGCAAATAAACAGAAAGTGTAAGTGAATTTTCTTACATCAAATGGAGAATGAGGTAGAGATTGAATCGACCATGTCTTTTTGTATAGAAAGAAAGGATTGGAGAATTGTCAAGGATGATGCAAAGAAACAGAATGTGGATGTGAATTTTTCCTCCATCACGAGGATGGCAATGAACATACAACATAACCTCTATTGCCATTACAAAAGAATCCTTGCAATGACACAATCCTGAAAATGCAAAATCCTCTGGTTTTTGCATCGAGAGAAAAAGAACTCAAACTGTGAGCCCTGTTGTTGCATTCTAAGCCATTGCAAAACCTCGGAAAGATATTGTCCTTGGAGACCTCTGCTTGAATTCCCAACTGATCGTGGTGGTCCTTTGCAGATGCTTTAGTTATCATCATTTCCAGGGGGGAATGGTTCAAAATGCTACCGGCAGAGAAAGTACAGAAACCCTAGAAAAACTTGCAATAATGGATTCTCAAATGTACCTGTTTCAGCAACCATGTAGCATCAAATGTGCAAGCTAGAAAAATCTTCGGAGAGCCTAATGGACTCCGATTTCTTCTTGCTCCTGAGCAGGACAATCCCGGAGTCACGTTTTTAACAAGGATGCGTACAACATTCTGCTCAACAGATATATATAATCTCCGAAATAAACGAAGGATTTTGTGGGGTTTCGAGTCCTACCGGGATCGGTCCTGTAGCAGAAGAATATGCCTTTTGTAGCTCGAGATTGATACGACGATTCTTCGCCGATTGTATGCCCTAATTGTGTCGTGTAGAGTAGTTCTTGTGAAGTCTCCTCTCCTCACGTCCTCTCTTCGCCTTCCTACTTCGCTTCTATTTTGTGCCTTGTCTCTCCGCTTCATTGCCAATGCACGTTGGGACGATGATGTTTGCAATTGCACAAGGGTTGGAGAAGTGTTTGATCTGCTGGCGTCCATAGGGGATACATAAAGGAAGGCAAAAAGGACAGAAAGAGCGAGAGAGACAGAAGAGACGCATACAGACAGACCGACAAGAATTGTCATGGCGGCGTTGTTGAGCTCTGCGCTTGGGGGCGAGGTATAAGCAACGCTTCACTTTCCTTTTCGTCTCTGCTCATGTTGTTACACCTCTCATCCTGTGTAACGGATGCTTTTATGGAAGGATGTAGTTGCTATGTTTGAGAATTGTGGTGGCCGAGTGTGTGTGTGTTGAGGCGCAGCAGTTTTGAAGAAGTTCGTGGCTACTGTAGTACTGAAACAATAATTCGGAGGTTGAAGAGGATGTAGGGTTTTGCTTCTCTCATGCTTTCTTAACGTTCTGATGGGGAGAAAGAAGTTGGTTGTTGTGGGGATTTGTTGAGAGTGCAGGTGGGATTGCGCTTGCTGTTGTCCCCTGCATCATCTCATGTTGTTGTGCGAACAGCCTGGTATGTCAACCCTACATCCTTGTTCTAGTGAGAAATTTGCAGACCATTCGATCCAAAAGATGCAGCAGCAGCAGCAGCTTGTCCTGTTGGTTTGAAAGAGCAATCCTTGGAATACAATCCTTTTGGCATTTCTACTGTATGCTGTAAACCTCAATCAGGCAAATTGCTTTTGCAAGTGAATGGCCTAATGCTATAGAATGACAGCAAAATGCATGCATGAGTGAAACAACCGGTTTACAACTGGTGGAGATTGTTTTTGTGGAAAATTTCTCTGCAATTTCATAGATATGTACAATGTGTGCTGCAATGGGTTGATTCAATTTCTCAATGAGATTTTCTCAATCTGGAAACCTAGGTGCTTTTTGGTACTACATCTAGGGAAGCTACAGGCATGCCTTCGCTTGGTAGAAAACCAGTTGTGCCATAGTAATGTTCTCTGAGTCTCTGGCAAGAACATCACTGAAGTAAAATGAGATGATCTTCACAGTGTTGATGGGGTTGAGTAGCCATTGCTGGAGCACTGCCTTTTTCAACACCACGCTGATACATTCTGTAGGGTGTTGCACATAGTGGGACTGAAGTCACTGCTTGTTTTGGATGGATCTATCTGCATCAAAATCCTCCTTATTATCCATGTCAAGCTTGTCAATCAGATTTTCCAGGTTTTGGATTCTGAATTTTGGCAAGAGAAGGTACTAGATGGAAGTTCATTGATCTCTGCATAATAGAGTTATGGTGCTCTGTTGAAAACATATGCAGTACTGTGGTTGGAATTGGATTTCCAGTGTACTCAACACACAAGGCAATTGTAAGAAAGAACCCAGCAGAACAGGAACAGTGGCTGGTTTACTGGGCAGGTCAGTGTCTCATATTCTTCTTTTCATCACTGGTTGGAACCAAGGTCCACCTGGTAGAACACGCATTTGTCTCTGGAGTATGTGAAGGATAGGCATGAATGATACACTACTACTGGATTGTAGTTCTTAACTCCCTTTTACCACATCGGTTCATTCCGTGTGTTGCTTCACAGTTTCCAGCATTTTAGCCATAAATCAGAAATGATCATTCCATCCCACATGGTTAATCCAATGAGCTCCATTCCAATGGATTGACCATGTGGCATGGAATGATCATTCCTGACTTACACAGTGGTTTGTTCACACCTCAAGATTCAGCCAGATGTGTTTGATCTACCACAATGCCACACCAGCAAAGCTAGACCTTACTCTGAGGTCCATTGAGAGACTGAATGGGACTTGCTCCTAAGACTGTGCTTGGCTTGCTGTCCCTACCCCTGGTTTGGACAGAGCAGGAGTAGTTTGAGGAAAGCAATGTAGGGAAGATGACACAATGGTCATTCCATCAGGTAGACTTACCTTGATGCAGATGGTTGGTTGGAACTTTCTGGATTTCCTGTAGAAAGCCCTTCACACAAGCACCACCTTGCTGTATGGCTTTGCTCAAAATGTCATTTCACATTTGATGGATACTACCTGTCCATGCCTCAGGACATGAATTGTGCCTGTCTGACTACACAGAGCCCTTCTGGGTTTGGCAAAATCATTCATAGAGTCACTCACTTCTGCAGTCTTGACAAGTGTGTGTTGCAATTGCAGTGTATGGATGCTTCAGTGTGGCTGAATTTTTCTCTGATCAGCTTCTGTCTTGGTATTATTGTTTCCTCCTTAAGTGTCTCTGGCAATGCTAGATACTTGCTGTAGCGTACTAGTTTCTCTTTGACCATGCTTGAAGGACTTGTAAACATTTATTGTATGTTCTTTACTTTTTGACATGATCTCTTGCTAGAGTATGCTTCTGTCATAATCTTTGGTTTCTATGTGATATGGGCCTTTGCAGGTGTCCCTTCTACTACCATGTAAAATTTGTGTTCCTTGTCTGGCTTCAGCTTCCAAGTAGCTCTGTAAGTTATCAATCCTCTATTGACTTTCCCCTCCTGCCCCCTCTCTAGCATTTATTGCAATAATGGAGCCATGTTGAGGACTAGACTGCTCTTCTCATCCTGTTTGTTCCCCCAGAAAAAGCATTTGCTGTGCACATGATTCAATTTAGCTTGCAGTTGCTGGGAAGATGCAGTGGGTGCCTTTTCTGTTTGTGAATGTGCATGCACCAGTTTTTTACTCTGCATGCATCAGATTGCTCAACCTGAAGTGAATGACTAGTGCAACGTTACCAAGCCAATTAGGTTTTGAGGCATCTCACCCTGAAAACCTGGAATATTTGCTCGGGTATTTGTCTGAGAGAGGAATGCCATGTTGGGTTGAACTGCTTTTTTTGGGGTTACAGGGATCACAACAGCTGTACAGCAGTCTGTTACGACCTCTTCTTCTTAAGCATCAGGCCAGGCTAGATCGGGTTGTGGATGGCACTCGCAATGAGATGGTGAGTGTGCTCTGGTTGTATCTGTTTGCCAAGCACTAGGTTATGATGGTCTGACTTCTGTGTCCTATTGAACAAGTAAACTGCCTCTCTAAGGTCTATCTAATTCCATAACAGTTCATGCAAATGAAGGGACAGTAAGCTGTCCAAATCTGGAAAACCCCATCAGCATCTCTAACCTGTGCGGCCTCAAAGTGGCTGGAGAGCCCTCTGCAGCTGACTGTTATGGAAGTTTCCAGAACCATACCACCATCAGGTACCCAAAGTAGGTACCAGGCATGCAAGGCTGGCAGCAACCGTTCAGCCCCTCTTTTCAACCCAGTATGTGTGAAAAGGAACTTAGCTTGAATGATTAGGAATTGACAAAAAGTTCGCAATTGCAGAGCAAGTTCATTGTGAATCATCAACAGGAAATTCAGGCTGTGAAAGGCATTGTGCTGAAGTTGGCTTCTACATGTAGGTTTTCTCAACATTGCTGGATCATAGATACTACAGACTGTGACTGCGTGATATTGAGTTTGCTTCTATTTGCAAATGTGATTACAATTCTTTTTGGCCATTTTCTGTTTCCACTTCCTCATCATGCACATGGATGCATGCCTCTTGATAAGTAATGTGTGAGATATGTTGGTGGATACAGTATATCAAGCAGGACAAGATGTAATGCAAATAACACACAGCAATGGAGTAAGTTCTGTGAGAAGTACTGGGAATGAAGACAGTGCTCCTGCTGCAGATGATCAGGCAGGAAGCAACGACCCATTAGATGATTGGGTGCATGCTGATGATGTGCGGCCTTAGGGATGGTTGTCTGGATGATGGCATTCTGAAGCATGCCAACACACTTTAGGGCAAACCTTGTACTGCTTGGGGATGCCTGGCACTCTGTTGTATGAAAGTCGTTCCTTGAGTGGCTATATACTGCAGAGGTGATGTCTACTTTGGTTTCTCCAGACTCTTAAATCAGTGTACAGTCAATACTCTCTTTCCTGGAGATACTGGGCACCCTGCCAGAAATCTTGTTACTGTCTTCTGTGAATATACCACTTAGCAAGATCCTCAATAAAAAGCACAACCCCTACTTGGAGACAGAGTCCTAGTAATGGTGGTGGATTCCTGTTCACCTCATAATTGCCACAGCAGCACCATGTGCTTCTTTTACATTGACCAGTATTTGAACTTACTGATCAATACATTTTGGGCAAGAGCTGTAAGCGCCAATTTCTTTCATAGTTGATCATTGGTGGGTGGGGGGGCTGTATTCATCACAACTTCTTCAGTACACAGTCAGTCTAAATATTGTAGGTAAGTACTTGGTCAATTACGAGGGTTGATTTCATACCTGGAGAATGTACACACAATGACAAGTGCAGATACATCTGTTGCAATTTGTGCAAATAAGTACCAGCAACCTACCTTGGGGAAGATTACAATTTCCTTTCAGGTCTGTTTTTTGTTGCCTTTTTCTTTGTGCACACTAGAAACAGGTGTTATATCACCCATTCCTATTCCTATTCCTATTCCTGATGGTCCACAGTCCTGTGACCTCCAACGGAGCTGACACACTAATTGAGTGATTTGAGGCTGTCCGATAATATTCTTGTAGTTTTTTGAGTCAATTCAGAATTTTGTTCACTTTTTCACTATTGTACCAGCAAAGTTGGCCTGCGTTTTGTATATGAGATAGGGAGCTCTTCTGAACAATAAATGTTGGAGACTTCATTTTATATGTTTCATTTGTTTTTTCTTGTTGGCCCTCATGGTTGTCAACAACTTTGATTGTTTGTTGGAAGTTGGGTTTTGGGTTTCCAAAACTCATTGGTGTTTGTTGCAGCTCTCTTGGGATTTTACCTTCCTGTGGCAGTTGTGAGCTTTCATGTCTTATATGTATCAGCACATTCTTTGATTGTTTGATGCAGTGAAAATGTGGTAAGGAATATTGTATAATCAGTTAGCTGATATATTACATGGCTTCATAACATTCAACATCCACTGAAGTGGAAGGCTGTACAGTTGATGAAATGAAACAGCATGGGCCACCTCCAAAACAGTAATCTAACTGCAGTCAAGGCTTCCAGAGATTCTATGGCAAGCTTTTAACCAAACATGGCTGTTTATTGTGGTTGGTGACTAATTTTGTGTGGACTTGGAAGAGTATAGTGATCTATTGCTACAAAGAACATGGAATGGCAAAGATTCTCCAAATATGGCTACGGTGGAGTTGGTTATTGCAGCAATGGCCAACATTTTTCTTTAGTTTTAAAAGATAAGCAGAGAGTCAGTTTCTCATTCTGTGTGTGTGATCTTGTGGCCTGTTGTTCTCTCTTCTTTGTGTGGCAAGAAGAAAGAAAGAGAGAGAATCAGTCTGTTCCTTTTTCAACCCCTTCCTTCTCTCTCCTGCAATAACGAACTCTTAGAACTAGCTCCAAATGGATGAAGAACCCTTCACTCCCAAAAATGAACAATCTCACACACACACACACACACACACA
>Ga0116229_10012432_pt1 | contig 12263 bp, 10 predicted proteins | sample S1TSphgellanicum_3_FD_87313 | JGI IMG/M metagenome (GOLD analysis project Ga0116229, IMG submission 87313) | Host-associated microbial communities from peat moss isolated from Minnesota, USA - S1T2_Fc - Sphagnum magellanicum MG | ecosystem: Host-associated > Plants > Peat moss > Unclassified...
GTGTGTTGGTGCATATTGGTCAATGTTATTTTTGTGTGAAATTTCAATCAAAGGTGACCTAAAAAAAGGGGTATGAAAAGCCTTGAAAGGAATTTCTTTTTTAATTTTGTAAATTTGTTAAAAATAGAAAGTGTCAATTTACAAATTGTGGGTTTTACAACCAGCGATTTTGATTCATGATCACATTCATTGACAACTCAATGTGTGTCAATTCCAAACAATGACCCTTGATCATAACACCTCACATAAATTAACCTAAAATGAACACAAGTTAGTAGTTGCTACTCATCCCCATTCCTTCTATTGTGATCTCCTTTTACATTCCTTTTGTATAAAATCGTCATTTGAGCACTCAACTTACAAGTCCCATTGAAGTCCATGTTCATTGTCTCCAATGTTGTCACTTTTTCCTTTAGCTTAGCTTAAAAGCCATGTTACATTTTGCCTTTCTTTCCCATTGAAGTCCACGTTCATTGTCTCCAATGTTGTCACTTTTTCCTTTAGCTTAGCTTAAAAGCCATGTTACATTTTGCCTTTCTTCTTTTATAGGTCAATACCACATTGATGGTCCTAATTTTTTTCATTGGAAAGGGTATTTTGCCATCTTCAAAGGATCCTCTATTATTTCTTTTGCAAATTGTTCTAGATATGGGAAGATCCTTGTGAAAGCATACTCTTTGACTAGGCTTAATGTTTTTTAGTAGTGCAAGGCATTGTACAATTCTACCTATTAAAGGTTTAATTATGTGTTGAAGGTTATAAAAAGTTGAGGAGGATGCATCCTTTAAAGGTAAGTGTTCCTTTAAAAGACTTACACTTCTTTCTACACATTGATTGTTTATGCTTATTTGTGCAACCTTTTTTTGTGTAAAATTTTGTTGAAGAAGATGCATCCTTTAAGGTAAGTGTTCTTCTAAAGGACTTACACTTCTTTCTACGCATTGATTGTTTATGTTTATTTGTGCAACTTTTTTTGTGTAAATTTTTGTTGAAGAGGATGCATCCTTTAAAGGTAAGTGTTTTTTTAAAGGACTTACATTTCTTTTTACACATTGATTGTTTATGCTTATTTGTGCAATCCTTTTTGTGTAAAATTTTGTTGAGGAGGATGCATCCTTTAAAGGTGAACGTTCTCCTAAAATATTTACACTTCTTTCTACAGATTGATTATTTATGCTTATTTGTGTAATCATTTTTGTGTAAAACTTTGTTAAAGAGGATGCATCTTTTAAAAGTAAGTGTTCTCTTAATGGACTTACACTTCTTTTTACACCATTGTTTACTATGTTTCTTTGTGTAATCCTTTTTGTGTGAAAATTTAATGTTTGTGGGTCATCTACATTATTGTTCCAAAGTGTCAATTCCACAAAGCATTTAGATCATTTTCTTGTTGTTGTTGGTGATATATGTCTGTAGAAGGTTGATCATATCAAGTTAGGAGGGTTCGAGTATGTCATGTTTCTTGAGTGTTATTGTTGTTTTTGGTTGTTGTCATCAGTTCAACCAAGGAATGTTAACTTGCCTCCCATATATGTAACAATTTATAACAATTTGCAACCATTTTACAAGGTTTTTTTTGGCGAAGGGGTTTCAAAACCCCTTTTGTTTTGCTACACAACTTGTTGTGACGGTTCTTTAGAGGTATATAATTAAAACTAACATGCAAGTGTTTTGGGAAGGTGTATTTACAAATCAACTTGATACTTGTGTTACGATGTTCAACATTTTTTGTGCGAATAAGATTTTGCCTTACTTTTTTATTAATATTCTTTTATTTTGGATTTCATAGAATGCAAGAAATTTCAATAAGGTTTAGGGTTTTATGAAAGTTTCTAAGAATCCAAAAGTATTACAAGTGATGTGTTTGTTGTTCATGTTGTTTGTTGTAACTATGGATTGGCATTTTTTTTCAATCATGACATCTATGAAATTTTTTACAAACTTCAAGTTTTCTTAATTTTAATATGGATCTGGGATTGTATTTCTAGATTCTTCAACAATGTGTGGAAATGGACAATTGAAACATGTTGCAATACCCATATTGGACCTAACATTTTTGCCAAGCTCCAATTCTAATATTGTTTTTTTTATTGGAAATTTAGTTGCTTCTATTGTTGATGATGTTGGAGGTTTTAACCCATCTCAAAAAAAGGAAGGCATCCTAAGAAATGGAAAGACATTTTAAAAACACTTGTGGGTTGAACTTGTAATTGGAGTAAATGGAAAGATACACCATGTGTAAAGCAAGATATGCATTAAAGTTGAATTTTGAAAAAAGGTTTTGGTTCCTAATCTAGATGGGTTTCATAAACATAATGGGAGATGAAAATGTAAGTGCCCCAAATATGGGCAAAAAGTTGGAGAATGGTACACCAATTTTGAATACCAACATGCAAAAAATTCCAAGATCTATTGCACTAATGGATTTGCTTATTATATGAATGACCAGGGCTACCAATAAGAAAAAGTTTTTTCAATTTGCAACTATATTTCACCATTTAAAACAAGGGAGATTAATGATGAATTATGAGTGCATGTAAAGTTTTTATGAGTTTTTGAAGGTGGATCAGATCCCCAATATGCATTTGTTTGCTTCTAATGAATGGGGAATAACAAAATGTATGTACCACATTGTTTTGGTAGCCTCTAAACACATTATTCAAAAGGTCAATTTTATGTCATTGAATTTTGATTATGTCACAACACTTGGTAACTAGAGTTGCATATCAATATTTTGTTTTGTGGTTAAAGGTTGGAGGAGGATACCCATTTTCTTGAATCTGGAAATGGTCATTGATGAAGGTGGTTTTTATAACCTTACCAAAATGTTGGTGGATTAGTATGTGTTTTTGGGGGATTATTTGTTGGAGATTTGGCTTCCGAACTTATTTATTTTTGGGTAGATGGTGTGATTTTTTTTTCAAGGCATGAGCAATGGTGTGATAATGTAGTTAAGTGAAAAACATGCACATTTGTTGTTGGGGTCCATTGCATGACGCATAGGTGTAATTTGGTTGTGGGAACACTTTCCAACTTATTTTTAGTTGGGAAAATAAAAGCCTTGTTACATTCAATTTACACTTATTTTGCCCACTTTTTGAAGCAACACATGAAATATGGGAAGTTGGAAAAAATCATGGAAACTAAAGGATTAAAGATCCTCTGCAACATTTAAATTCATTGGATCTCCTTACTTACATCTACCAATTGTGTTTTGTTTAAATATGCAACACACAAATCCCACTACTAGAAAAGTTTTAATGGTGAGTAGGGAGGTTTAGGCACTTGCAATTGCATTTGTAAAAACCCAATGCCCATGTGCAATTTAAGGGTTGATTGTAGAGTTCAATTGACACTTCCTCACCTAGGAGTTGATGAATGCAAATGGGATTGTTTATCCTAATTATTGGGCGGCATGTGATGCAAAGGTCACTTTTTTGGTCACTTGGCAATTTGAAGGTCAAATTTTCCCAACCCAAGGCAAAATCACTAAATGGTGTTCTAGTTGTTCCTTTGATAGATTCTTTTTTACTTGATGAACAAGAATTTTTTTTTGTAATCACAATGAAAATCAATTTTCATGTTGCTTTGCATTCAATAATTGATTGTAATCCTACCACTATGTTGTCGACTAACTTGGCTTCAAATGTCATTATAACTTTAAAACCATTTGAGTATTTGAAACTTGTGGGCATTGCAATTGTGATGGTCTTAGGTAGTGAAGAGGACAAGCAAACCTTCATTACTATGAATTTCATGAAATCTGAACTTTGTAATTGCTTGACCAAACATTTAAACTTAGTGGTCAAAATGCATGCACATCAATTTTATGAGTTTCACATTATTCCTTTTTATTCACTATTCATGAGTGGGGCAAGGATAATATTTGTTATGGAGATGTGTAGGTGGCAAGAGAACTTGTAGGTTTTCACCACATCGTTGTTTTTGTGTTAACATTATAAAGGCATATTCATCCCATTTTGTAATTTATGCATGACATGTAGGGCCATTTTGGTTGGGGAAAGGATTGGATTTGAATAAAGTTGTTTTCTTTTCTTGCAACTTTTCTTAGGTATCAATCACATTTTGTTATTGTTCAATTTGTTGATGTTTGTAATTTGGGTCTAATTGGGAATTTGGGTGTAGGCTTTGGGGTTTTGTAGGTTGTTGTTTTGAAGCAAATGTAAAAGGAAGGTGAATAATCACAATTTGATTTTGATTGGGAACTTGGTTGTAAACTTTGGGTTTCTGTAGGTTTTGCTTGCTTTTACTAATGTTGTTTGTATTGTGCAAGTTTTCTTTCCACTCTACTTAGGGAAAATTGGGATTCAACCCCCCTAGAAGGCACATTCTAAGTGATAAAAACCAATGACATTTGAATAGCATTCTACCTTTTTTGAATTGTTGTAGCAAAATTTTCCATTTCAATTGTGCATGATTCACATTTTCCTAAACTTGTGTTTGTTTGTTGTCGCACAATTGCAACCACAAATGATAGCATGATAACATTCTATTAGTTCAATTTTCCATTCAAATCACACTTATATTTTACAACCATGAAAATTCATGACGTCGTCATGCAATTTTACTTTTAATATTACCATTGAGCTCACAACTTACACACATTTCATGGGCCATAACCAAATTATACAGAGTTATGTAATCTTGTGTTCCACATGATTGGATGAACATTATACGAATGATGTCAATGATGCACCATTGGAAAATTGAAAAAAAATTGGTGTTGGTTCACTCTAGCTAGTAATGGTAACTAAAACTTTAAATATTTTTGGGTTGCTTTTAAGTTTTATAAATATATCATCTTGACTCTTCAAATTAAAATCATGGTCTTTGAATCTAAATTAAACATTTCCTAGGTTAACTCAAAAAGGTGATCCTACCCGTGTAGGTGTAAGAAAATAAATAGGTGAAACAATAGGTGGTTACAAGGTATGTAAATTCACCTTGGGTGAACCAACACCCACCTTGGTACCAAGGTAAACATCTTTAAATTCATTTAAACTATTTTTAAATACATAAACCTCCCATGCTTAAACTAAATTAAGGTTTCTAAGTTCAAATCTAACATTTTTTGAACTTAATATGGCCACTAAAAAGCCTCATTCAAAAAGTTCAAAAAACCAATATCAATTCCAGTTCACCTTGGCTCAAAATTAAAATCCATTTAATTCACAAAATGTGATTTTTCGCTTTAGGTTTCACAGCCACCATCCATCCCTTGTGTAATTTGGGGAAGTTTTGAATTTGAATTAGTGTAGGGAGGTCTCTCACAATGGATGATCAAGGTAATATAAAACCTTGAACATCCATTTGAATACATCTTAGCCGTAGATATGATGGACCTTCTCCTTCAAGGTTAAGTCAAGAAGGCCTTGTTGTTAGGGCATTACATCTCAAGCACCATCATTACAACAAGGCCTTATTCTATATACTTTCCACACTTTGAAGGTGTTGAGTACATGGTTTATCACTTTGCCTTCGGCTAACTTTGATTATCCACCAATGGTTTATTTGGTTGCCAAAATTCACAATTCGAAACAAAATATTTTATCACGAGGTTTTTTGTTATTTGAAAATAAATTGTAAAAAAAGAATTATTTTGGAACAATTTAACTAAATTTTTTTTCTTGGAAGCTACTAGGGTGGAGAGGCCCATCACCTAATATGGGCCTACAACCAAACACCCGTTTAATGTTAGGGGTTGTTGGTTCAAGAACATACACAATTGTATGGGCATTTTGAATTTTGCCCATGACTAAACATTTGGATATGAAGACTTGTGTTTTGGAAATTTTCTACAATATGAGTAGGATGTGATTTTTATGTTTAGCCAAAAGCATAAATTTGGTCATATTTTCTCACCTTATTGCCACTTTAGAATGTGAAAATATTTGGTGATGGGTGGTGAGATGACTAAAAAATTGAAAATAATTGAATATCAACAAACACAAGAGAGTTTCCTTTTATGTTGAAGAGAACATGTACCTCAATAGGCAAGGGACAAACAAGGGGTTATTTTAAGTATTTGGTTTAGCGGACGAGCTTAAATGGTTTCATAAAATCCCAAGTTTAGATTCGAGAAACAAGGTTTACTAATGGGGTTTATGTGTCACATTAAACAACGCAACATTGACCATAAATATGAAAAACCTAATTATGTTCTATTACACAAAAGGATATTCAAACTTAAATTTTGTAGAAATCCCATGAATTTTCAAATGAAGACATTAAAGGAGGCAAATTTTTTTAATTCCCCCCATTTTTGCCTTAGTTGCATTCCTACTAAAAGAATAATAGCAAATTCATAAGGTTCTAAGCATGCATACAAATAATACATTTCAATTTTATTCATCCCCATTTTTTCAACATGTCAAAGTTGTCAAGTAGTGTGATTCTGAAGTCCTTCATAGAAATCTATAAAACATATGGGCTAAATCAACAATCAAGTCAAATATCAAAGTAGAGCATCATACATCAAATCTTGAAGTAATCAAATTAGAATTAAAACAACAAAGATTAGATGAATCACAAAAGTTGGATAAACATAGACCATAGGTCATAACAATCAAAGAAAATACACAAGAGTTTTTAAAACACAAAAATCACCTTACAATAGTAAAAAAAGTGACACCAAAACTAAATCAAGTAGAAGAATAAGATCCAAATGAACAAATAGAAATATATATAATAGATCAACTTTACAATTAGAAGTTCAAAATGTTTCAATATTATCGTTGGGTGAAAAGTTTTATAGTTCTTAAATATAATGTAAGGAATCATAAGAGAGGCAGATTTTTTCAAGTTTAGAAAAAATGTAAATTGTTTTACACACCCACTACATACACAAAAAAAATGAACCGGAATTTAGATTATGATGATTTCAAAAGTTTATATGTTCTTATTGCTTCTTATGCACAATTAAAAGCACATGCATTTGACACTTATCGTGACCTTTCAAAATTTCTTGCTGCTTGGGATAGATTCAAGAAATTCAAGTGCATACCTCTTGTGGGGGTGGAGTGCACACCCCAACATGTTGGAGACTAGGGCCAAGAGGACCTAAAACACAATGATGTTGATTGTGCCACACAGAAGGTGGAGTGGCTTAGAATAACAACCTGCACAAGACAAAAATAATGTTCTTCCTTTTGAACCAAAACCAAGAAGAAAAAAACATAGGGTTAACATATGTATATATCACAATCACTTAGAGAGGTAAATGGATCGATGAATGGTTGGAAGAAGCCATGGATGTAATTAATAGTGGGACAACATCATTTAAGCATGCCAGTAGACATCAGAACATACCTTTGACTTTTTTTTCAAATCATTTGAGTGGCAAAACAAGGTCTAGGAAATGTGGGTCAGGAGGTGTGCTCATAGAAAAAGAAGATGAAGTTATAGTAGCTTGGACTTTGGTTATGTAGAAAGTTGGGCTATCAATTACCTTGTAACAATTGAAGATGAAAGGTGCAGAAATAACTTAGACCATAGTTACATCATTTTGGCATGGAATTTCAAGGATTTCATGGTGGTATTGGTTCAAATGTTGACACCCTAAACTTAACATTCGACAAGCAAAAGGCTTGGAAATCAATAGAACATAAGAGCTAACCACATAGTCATGTGAAAATGTTTACAACTTACAATCTTTATGCAACAAATACAATTATGATGCACACCATATTTGGAACTCAAATGCAACATGGATATAAACAAGTAGACAATTAGGTGCAAATATTCTAGCTAAAACAGGCTACATCATCATACCAAAGTTGAAGGAATGGTTGATAATCAACTGCATTGTCAAAACAACTAAAAAATCTCTACCAGGGTTCTACATATTTAAGAGAGAGAAGATGTGTGATGACTACATGAAACTATGTAAACAAGGAACATGCATGGCTATGCAAACAAAAACATGGATGATTAGTTTCTTGTTCAAAAAACTCTTGTCTTTTTTCAAAAGGTTAGTATTAGGTGGCATATCCTTTACCAATATATATTTGTTCATTTTAGATGGACACCCAAATTTCATGTCACACTACAAGCAATTGAACAAACACAAACATTTTGGCTAGACATGATAACTTTACCTTCCCATATCAGCCATGCATTCCATCCTTTAGATATGGTTTGCTTTAAACTTTTCAAAACAACTTTTAGAAAAGAGAAAGATGTTATTATGGTCAATAATAATTACATTGAACCATACAAGATAACCTTGGCTAGTTAGGTAGAGAAAGTGTTAGACCAATCCCTCACCAAGAAAAACATATTGTTAGGGTTTAAAGTTCAAAGGATTTAGCCACTAAACCCTATAACAATACATGAGAAAAAATCTTTAACAATCTGTACACAACAGATAATACATTGAAGGAAAAACATGTAGATTCGATATCTAATGAAGAGGATGAAGAGGAGGATAATGATATAAAATGGGGAGAATAATATGTTACAAAGGAACATATCAACATAACAACAATAATTATTCTATATCATGAATCTTTAACTGCTAGTGTTTCTGAAATGAAATTTAATACTATGTAGACATGCCCATAAACTTTACAACCATAAACCAAGGGTTGCAATAGACACATCAAAGCTAATTGTGAACATAGATGAAGTTGCAACAAAGGTGCGGGTGGGAACCAACAACTTCACCAACACAACTCAACAAGTATTAGCAAATGGTAATTTGTTTCCTTGGCCTCATCTACTTTTAAGAAAGACCCATGGTAGGGAACCATTAGTTGATTATTTTCAAATTCATGTAGTGACATCATAGGAATACTTGAGCATTATGTGACAAAAGGCACTTGAAAAAGAGGGAGCAAAAATAATCAAGGAAGTTCAAAGGAAATAAAGGTAAGAAAAACAAGTTAGGAAAGTTTGCAATTTGTTAACTATAGCTAAGAGAGCGACTAGTTAGGAACTTGAAAGAAAACAACGAACCAAATTCATTTAAGCTTAGTTAGTTAATGTAATTAAAAGTGTAGGGGACAAGTTTCACTAAAACTTCCAAGTTGGACTACAAGCTCACCTTCTTAATTATAAGAGTGTGAACCTTGGTTGCATAACAAATATTCATAAACAAGTTAGATATCAAACAAGGGTTTGGATGTAAACACGAAGATATGTTGCAACATGTTTGCAACCACTTCAATTAATTAATTCATGAATAAGACCAAGGGGGTTGAAGGAAGGGATAATGCGCTCAAAAAACACAAAACAAATAAGAAGGACCTAAAGGGGTTGAAGGAGGGGATCATGTATTCAGAAAACACAAAGCAAATAGAAAACGACCTGAGGGGGTTGAGGGAAAGGATGAAATGTTTAAAAAACAAAAAACAAATAAAAAAGACCTAAAGGGGTTGAAGGAAGGGATGAAGTGTTCAAAAACACAAAATAAATAACAAAGGACTTGAAGGGGTTGAAGGAGGGGATTGTGTGTTAAAAAAACACAAAATAAATAAAAAATGACCTAAGGGGTTGAAGGAGAGGATCAAGTGTTCAAAAAACACAAAACAAACAAATAGAGACCTTAGGAGGTTGAAGGAAGGAATCAAGTGTTGAAAAAACACAAAACAAACAAGAAGGATTTGAGGGGGTTGAGGGAGGGGATTAGGTGGTATTCAAAAAAGATAAAACAAACAACAAAGGACCTGAAGGGGTTGAAGGGAGGGGATCAAGTGTTCAAAAAACACAAAACAAACAACAAAGGACTTGAAGGGGTTGAGGGAGGGGATCAAGAGTTCAACTAACACAAAACAAATAGAAAAAACCTTTGGGGGTTGAAGGAGGGGATCAAGTGTTTAAGAAACATGGAACAAACAAATAAAGACTTGAGGGGGTGGGTTAAATTGCCTCCAAAAACATAAGGGGGACAAGGGAGGTTAATTTCTTCTAAAAACACAAGGGGTTTGATTGCTTCAAAAACACAAAAACCACAAGGGGGGTGGTTGAATTATACATAAACACAAGAATTGGAGCTAGGGGGCAATGATTACCAAAACTCAAGAACATGAGTTTGGAGGATTCAACTAGACCAAAAACACAATAACACATGGGGGTGCATTGCTTGAAAAAAAAAGGGCAAAAAAGAGACAAAAAACAAAGGAACTTGCACAAAATTTTAAAAAGGGTGCTCTAGAATCACAAGTTCCACCATCAACACTCAACACTTGCATAATAATGAAGAACATTCAAGTTATAATGTTTCTGCAAAAATTCAAGAACTCAAAACTAAAACCCATTTGTACTTTAAGTTGGAATATCATACAAAGAACATGTTATCCACTAAGAGCTAGACCACAATGAGTTGTGATAACACCAAGAGATTAGCAAGAGAAACAAGACACAATGAATTGTAGAACAGCAAAAGAGGAATTAATAGCAAGCTTCACAATGTTTTACTACTTAAACATGAAAAGAAGAATGGCAGAGATAAAAGAAGAAATTGTTGCGTGCGATGGCACAATGGCGACAAGATTTTGAACAATTTAGGGTTTAGTGGAATGTTGGGTTACATATAATCATAGATATTTTTGCTTTATGTATGTTTTCTAATTTGGTCCATTGAATGAAAGTGATTTTTTTTTTAAATGGGTATTTTGGTGATGGGTTTATTAATCTTGTACTAAAAGCACATATGTTGAGCACATGTCAGATTCTGCATGTGCGTTAATAGGGCAAACTTTGGTTGCAAACCAAGGTGTGGGATGATTGATGACGGTGCTTTTTTTTAGTGATACATTTAATTTTGGGACACCACATCTTGGCCGTCTCTTAACCAAATCGAATGATTTAAATTGTAATATATGCGTTCATAAAATGTCTACAATCCATCTTCAAACTGGAGACCCAACCAACTCCAAATGAGATTACAAATGTCCTTTGAGCACTTAAGTGTACTATGACTAACCTGCCTACTTTAGAGGTACCCAAATTATAAAAACATTAATTTATTTTTTATAGGTTATAGGAATAGGCTGCCATTTATTGCTAAATCTCTCTTGGGATGCTCATTGGTGACACTAGAGCAAAAAATTGAAACAAAAACATTGTTCCCATCTATGGCATCCAATTTCCATACAATCAATTTGTTGTTGAATTTTGAAATATTGTTAATTTGGATTTAAAAAAAAAAATCTGATTTCCACAAATTGCATATGAAAAATCGAAAAATACAATCAACAAAAAATTATAGAATGAGAAAAAATGCATGATTTGCCCACCATCAAATTATTTGAATTAAAAAAAAAATCATCTATTTTTGGGAAAGAGAAACTTGTCGTAATCAACCAAAAGTGTTCTCTGGTTTTTTAGATGAAAAAATGTGGTCTAACCAAAAGCAAAAATTAATTTGACTTAACAATGCTCATTTCCATTGGAAGGATTGTGATTTCATACCACAAACAAATCTACAAGTCTTTGAAATTCAAAAGGTTTGTATACCATAAATATGTAACTAGGTAAATGGCAAGTGTGAGAGTGGGAGGTTGAGGGTTTAATCTCTTGAAGTGGGCTTTTTTCTTCCTTTCAAAATGCCTATGGCATCCATGTGACAACTGGATCCTTTGGCAATATAAACACCATATGGCGGTGGTGGTAGAATTAGTTGGTTACATTATTATCGCCCTTAAAAAGAAATACAAGTTTTTCAAAAAAACAAATAAGAATTGAGCTCAAGAAATTTCTTGTGTTTCAAAATGAGCACTTGTGTTTCAAAAATTTGAGGTGTGAATTTTACAATTAGAAAACTCAAACCCTAAACCCTAATAGAAGTTTTCCTTCTTTTTTTTTTTCAATAGAAGTCAATTCACTATGTCAAAATGACATTCTATCATTGGTCCTTTTTGAGTAAACTAGTTGTTTCTACCATTTGAAGTTGAATCGAACTTGTCATTTATGCCATTTGTAGTTGAATCGAACTCATCGTTTATGCCATTTTTAGTTGATGTTATACCATTTGTAATCATATAACACTAGTCATAGAATGCGATTTCTGATGCAATGATTTAAGTAAAGTAGAGATGAAAAAGTTAGAAACTAGAGCCCCGATGGAGAAGTGTTTTTTTGTCCAGTGCCCAACATTCATCTCTCATGATGGTGCATTCTCTTGACTCTTGTTTGTTCACTCTGGAATGCAATGAAAAATTGTTCATTCTCCACACACTAACCTTTATTTATTTCACTGACAAAATTTCACCCAAAAGAAAAGAAAAAATTAAAAAATTAAA
>Ga0116229_10012433_pt1 | contig 12262 bp, 10 predicted proteins | sample S1TSphgellanicum_3_FD_87313 | JGI IMG/M metagenome (GOLD analysis project Ga0116229, IMG submission 87313) | Host-associated microbial communities from peat moss isolated from Minnesota, USA - S1T2_Fc - Sphagnum magellanicum MG | ecosystem: Host-associated > Plants > Peat moss > Unclassified...
AGCGGTGAACTTGTCCGGCGGCCAATCAGGCCGGTGGCGGAATTGCTGGCATTTCCGGCCGCCACCGTGCGAACGCGAAAGCCGCATCTGGCCTGCGTGGGGTTTTAGCCAAAGACGCGAATGACGTCATGAGACGAAGCGATTAGGAGGCGTGATGGAGCAGGCTGAACCGATCATCTTCCGGGCCGAGGTAACGCCGCATCGCAGCCTCTCGCCGCGCGGCCTGCGTCTGGTGATCGCCTTCGTCTGCACGGTCAGCCTGTGCAGCACCACCCTGTTCTGGAGCCTCGGAGCCTGGCCCATTGCCGGGTTCAATGGCGGCGAAATCCTGCTCGCCATGGTGCTGCTGCGCGCCCACGCGAAATCCGCCCGGCAAAGCGAGCTGCTGCTGCTCTCGGCCGGCGAACTGCGCATTCTCAGCAGGGATGCGCGCGGCCACGCCAGCGAGCGCGTGCTGCCGCCAGGCTGGCTGAAGGTAAATCTGCTGGAACGGCCGGGCCGGGTGCCCGGGCTCTATCTTTCGGCGCGCGGCGCGCATGTCGAGGTGGCAAAAACCCTCGGCGAGCCGGAGAAACGCGATCTCGCGGAAGCCCTGTCCGCTGCCCTGCACCGGGTGAGACACCCGGTATTTGACAACCCGCAGTTGAGGGCCCAGCCCAGTTAATTGCCTGTCCGTTTCAACTGGTTGCCTCATACCGGGCACCAAAGCATCAAGCCATGCCGAATCGGCGCCCGCCGGCACAACCGGCAAGCGCCGAATCGGCAGGCTGAAACCCTGGGTTGGTGGAAGCTCAGGTGTATTCCACGAGCTGGTTCGCCCCTTACCGGCCCGCGCATCGAGGTTCGGAAAATGCCCGCGCGACTCCGCAAGCGGGGGCACCCGGGTGGCACAGGGCGCGCAGGCGCGGCGGCGCGGGAAAACCCGCGCCGGCTGGCCTCACAGATGGGTCATGATCGCCGTCTAAACGGCGCCGTCGCCTGGGCCCATGGATTTGATCAGCTCGAACACGCGCTTGCGCACGGCGGGATCGGTGATGCGATAATAGGCGCGCACCAGTTCCAGCGTCTCCCGCTTGGCCAGCGGATCATCAGCCAGGCCGCCAAATTCAGCCCGTTCGGCAAAGCCGGCGATGTTGCTGGTGCCAAGCCCGGCGCCGGTCGTATCGGGCATGTCGTCGAAGAAAAAGCTGATCGGCACGTCCAGCACGCGCGACAGATCATAGAGCCGCGAGGCGCCAACGCGGTTCACCCCACGCTCATATTTCTGCACTTGCTGGAAGGTCAGGCCGAGCGCCTCACCCAGCCTCTCCTGCGACATGCCCATCAGCGTCCGGCGCAGCCGGATGCGCGATCCGACATGAACATCGATCGGGCTGGGGCGATTCTCGCCGGCCTCGCTGGCTGAACTCTCAAAGGCGGCTGCGTTACGGGACATCCAGACAGCTCTCTCAACTACCCTGACCAGACTATCTGGCTGCGCGGGCATCTATTCATACAACTACAAATTGTCAATAAAGTTTTCGCTTTTCGGAACATTATTCCATTTTTTTGCACTTACCCGCTGCGGCTGCGTGCGGCCGCTGCGCACGGGTCCAAAGCAGCCCAAGGCACAGCAAAGCAGGGAAAGTATTACCGGACCGGCAAGGCCAAGCCGCGCCGCCAGAGGCGCCCGCAGCCGGCCAGGAACGGCGGCCAGCAGAACCCCGCTACGGTCCAGTCCGAGTGCCGCAGTCACCCGCCCAAGCGGGTCGATCACCGCGGAAATGCCGGTATTGGCGGCGCGCAGCATCGGCAGACCTTCCTCCACCGTGCGCAGCCGCGCGGCAGCCAGATGTTGGCGCGGCCCGGCCGAGTCGCCAAACCAGGCATCGTTGGTGATGTTCACCAGCAGATCGGGCCGATCGGCCTCGTCCACCACCTGGGCCGGAAAAATCGCCTCGTAGCAGATCAGCGGGCCGACCGGGCCAATGCCGGGCAGATGCAGCGTATGTATGCCCGGCCCGGGCACAAAACCCTGCTCGCCGAGCAGGAAATGCGCGTAGCTGGGGAAATACTCGCCGAACGGCACCAGATGGGCCTTGTCATACAGCCCGGCCATGCTGCCATCGGGGGCCACGGCGACCAGGCTGTTATGGGCGATGGAAGCCGATTCGAATCGCTCGGTTCCGGCCAAGGTCATCAGCGCCGGTGAAGCTGCCTCGGCAATCGCCTGCCTGGCGCCCGCATCCTGGGCCAGGGCATAGGGGCTCGCGGTCTCCGGCCACACCACCAGCAAGCCGCCCGGCCCCTCCCGGCTTAGAGCTTGGCGAACGCCCTGGCGCGTTAAAGCGAGATATTTCTCAAAAACCTGGTCAGCCCAGGCCCGATCCTGGCCGTGGTCGCGGTGATCGGCTTCAGAAATATTGCCCTGGGCAATAATCGCGGTCAGCCCGGTGGCAGGCACCACTGTCTGCAGCCGCGCCACGCCGAAACCGGCCCAGAGGCACAGGCCCGCCAGCCCCGCAACCCTGCCGGTGCGGCCAAGGGCAAAACTGCCCGCCCAGAGCAGGGTGAGCAGCGTCAGCCCATGCGCGCCGACCCAGGCGGCCGGCTGGATGAACACCAGCCCCAACATGCCCGGCATTTCCCACACGCTGCCGAGCAGATTCCACGGAAAGCCGCTGAGGAAAAATTGCCGGGCGACATCGCCCAGCACCCACGCCCCGGCCAATATCGCGAGCCTAGGCCAGCCCGCGCGCGCCGCCCGCGCCGCGCCACAGGCCAGGGCGATAAAGATGGCCATCACCAGAGCCAGCAGGGGCACCGCGATGGGCACCGCCCACCAGAATTCGGCTGCCATCACCAATATGGCGTTGGTGACCCAGTACAGCCCGGCCATATGGTGGAACAGGCCGAACACCAGCCCGCGCGCCGCCGCGCTGCGCCAGCCAGGCGCGCGGCCGACCAGATAGATCAGGCCAGGGATCGACACCAGCAGCAGCGGCACCAGAGTGAGCGGCGGCAGCGCGCCCGCCGCAACCAGGCCCAGAACCGCCGCGCAGACATAGGCACGCCAGCCCGCCGACCAGCGGCAAGCAGCGGCGAGAAAGCGGCCGGCGACAGGCATGTCGCCGGCCGCCTTCTCGTCTCGGATCATTCCAAGGCGTCGCGCAGCTGGCGTTCGTAATGGCGGTAATATTTGTCGGTGATCAGGTCGGTCTTCACCACAATCGCCACGTCGGTGGTGTTGAACTGGTGGTCGATCACCGCGCCATCGCCGATGAAGCAGCCAAGACGGAGATAACCCTTGATCAAGGGCGGCAGCCCGCCCAGGGCACGGCGGTTATCCACCTCCTCCGGATCCATCCGCCGCATCTCGATATAGCGTTCCGGCAGCGCAGTTGGCCGCAAGGCAGGCGGGGCCAGGTGATTGTAATACAGATAGGTCAGCTCCGCCGCCCATTGATCGGGATCGGTGGTGGGCAGGCTGGCGCAGCCGAACATCAGATCGATCTGGTGGCGATAGACATAAGCGGCGATGCCGCGCCACAGCAGCTGCATCACCGCCCGCGAGCGATACCCCACATCCACGCAGGACCGGCCCAGCTCCAGCAATTTGCCCTGGAAGCTGATCAGCGGCGAAATATCGTATTCCTCATCGGAGTAGAACCGGCCGACCTGTTCGGCCGCCGATTGCTGGATCAGCCGGTAGGTGCCAACCACGCCCTCAGGCCCCGGGCCGATCGCGTGGTCCACCACCAGCAAATGGTCCGCCACCGCATCGAACGCGTCGACATCGCGGGCCAGCGGCCGCGCCACCTCCGATGGCTCGGCACACATCTCCTCGTAGAACACCCGCCAGCGCAACGCCTGAACGGCATCGATCTCCGCCTCCGTGGTAGCGATCCGCACGCCCAGATGGCCGGCCCGCAACTCACCAAAGCCGGGCCCGTCATCTGGTCCAAACGGCGAACCCGACTGGCGCAGGCCGCCGAAATAGGCATTGATCTTGGAGTCCGCGGTCATCCTGCTGCTCCGTTCACGCCTGGCTTGCCCGAAGCCTCTGGATCGGCGGCCAGGGTCTGCGCGTCTGCCCCCTCTGCCTCCGCCTGGCGTGCAGACACCTTCGAACCGGGCTGGATACGGCGCCCATAGATCTCCAACCGGGTTGAAACCGGCTCAAAGCCCAGGCGGGCGGCAATTTGCTGCATCAATACCTCATGCTCGCCACCTTCAAACTCGATGACGCGGCCGGTGTCGATGTCAATAAGATGATAATGCCGTCCATGCTCGGTGGGTTCGTAGCGCGCACGGCCGCCGCCGAAATCCCGGCGCTCCAATATGCGGTGTTCCTCCAGCAGCCGCACGGTGCGGTAGACGGTGGCAATCGAGATGCGTTCATCCAGCGCGGAGGCGCGGCGATACAGCTCCTCCACATCCGGATGGTCCTCGGCCTCGGACAGCACGCGCGCAATAACCCGGCGCTGGCCGGTCATTTTCAGCCCGTGCTCGACGCAGATGCGCTCGATGCGCGATTCCATCCGCTCTCCCTGAGCGCGGCCGGCGCTCGCGCCACGGCGTAGCCGATCCTGGCCGCGTTTGTCGATACAGCCGGTCAGCTGCCAGAGGTGGTTCTGGCAACCGGCAACTGAAAACTGGAGACGGATTCAAGGGCCATTGCCAAGGCAGTCAGCCCTAACGCAACCGCACTGAGGGCGGCGCCGAGCCAGGGCAGCTCGGCATAGGTCAGTCCGGCGCCGATCGCCAGGCCGCCAAACCACGCGCCTGAGGCGTTGCCCAGGTTGAAGGCCCCCTGGTTGAGGGTGGCGACCAGGTTTGGCGCTTCCGGCGCCGAATCGACCACCCGCATCTGCAACGGCGTGGCCACGGCGAAGGTCAGCACGCCCCAGATCAGCATGGTGATGCACACCGGCAGCGCCGCATGGATGGTTTTTGTCATCGTCGCCAGCGTCACGATCAGCGCCACCAGCACGCCGGCGACACCGGGCATCAGCCGCCAATCCGCCAGCCGGCCGCCGAGCAGATTGCCGGCGGTGATACCCACGCCGAACAGCAGCAGCAGCCAGCTCACCGCGCGCGGCGAGAGATGTGTCACGCTCTCCAGCATCGGCGCGATATAGGTGAACACGCTGAACAGGCTGGCCGAACACAGCACGCTGATCAGCATGGCGAGCGCCACTTGCGGCTTGCCGAGCACGGCGAACTCGCCCAGCAGATTGCCGGTTTCGGGTTTTGCCAGGCGCGGCAGCGCCCAGGCAATGGCGGCGGTGGCGGCAAGGGCGATGCCGACCACCACCCAGAACGTGGCCCGCCAGCCCGCTTCCTGCCCCAACGCCGTGCCGGCCGGCACGCCGAGCACATTGGCCAGAGTCAGGCCGGAGAACATGATGGCGATCGCCTGGCCGCGCTTGTTCGCCGGCACCAGCTCGGCGGCAACGATCGAGCCGATACCGAAGAAAGCGCCATGGCACAGCGCGGTCAGCACCCGCGCGCTCATCAACAAGGCATAACTGGGGGCAACGGCGCAGAGCAGATTGCCCGCCGCATAGACCCCGATCAGCAGCAGCAAGGCGGTTTTGCGCGGCAGGCGCGCTGTGGCGACGGCCAGGATGGGCGCGCCGATCACCACCCCCATCGCATAGCCGCTCACCAGCAGCCCGGCATGCGGGATCGACACGCCGAGATCGCGCGAGAGATCCGGCAGCAGACCCATAATCACGAATTCGCTGGTGCCGATGGCGAAGGCCGCCAACGCCAGGGCATAGAGCGGGAGCGGCATCGGGCAGACCCTCACGGCTATTCGATCACCGGAGGGTGGGTTGCGGCGGCCGCCGGATCAAGGGAAGATTTGCTGCGCCGCACAAAGCACAGCCACCGTTTCACCGGCCTTGCTCGTTACCGGCTGCCTGGCGCCCGGCCAAAGCCCCTCTGGTCAGGTATAACACCAACATGGTATGCACAACCTATCCGCGTAACGAGGCAGATAATTCCCTTACTTTGTCACATTTGGGGTTTCAGATCATCTATTTAACAAGACCGTTCATCCTGCGTTCCGATAATGGCCGGTCCTGGCGCGGCCTGCAGCAAAGAGGCATTTATGGTGAGGCTCCCTAAATCGCTGTCATCCCTGAACCTGCCCGACAGCGATCCGGAACTCGCCCACGCCCAGTTCATTGCGTTCTCGACTCAACTACCTATTCTATATGCAATCCTGCTCGTCAACGCCGTTGCCCTCGCGCTGACACATCTGGCCGTCGCCCCGGCACTCCTTACCATCGCGGTTCCGGCCATCCTGTGCCTCGCATGCATCGCCCGCGTCATCTTCTGGGTGCGCAGCGCGCGGGCAGAGGTCACCGGCGCGGAAGCGATCCTCAGATTGCGCGCAACGGTGCCGCTGGTGGGGGTGCTCGGTATCGCCTTCACCGCGTGGTCGCTCAGCCTCTACCCCTACGGCGACGCATTCGCCAAATGTCACGTCGCCTTCTACATGTCGATCACCGTCGTCAGCTGCATCTTCTGCCTCAGCCACGTGCTGCGCGCCGCTTTGCTGCTGACCGCCATCGTGATCGGCCCGTTCACGCTGTTCTTCTGCTTCACCGGCCATATGGTGCTCGCCGCCATCGCGCTGAATTTTGTTCTTGTGGCAGCCGGCATGATTTACATCCTGCTACGCAACTATCGTGATTTCGCCACCCTGATCCTGTCGCGGCGCGAGTTGCGGGCGCGTCAGGCCGAGGCCGAGGAACTGAACCGCGAAAATATCCGCCTCGCCAATCTGGACATGCTCACCGGCTTGCCAAATCGCCGCAGCTTTCTCGCTCATTTCGATGAGCGCCTGAACGCATCGCAGGCGGATGGCACACGCTTCGCGCTGATCCTGGTCGATCTGGATGGTTTCAAGGCGGTGAACGACGTCTATGGCCACGCCACCGGCGATCGTCTGTTGGCCGAGGTCGGCGAGCGGCTCACCGATCTTGCCGGCCCCACCGTTTCGGTCGCCCGGCTGGGCGGCGACGAGTTCGGCGTCATCTTCTCCGGCAACCCCGACTCTGCCGCGATCGAAGCCTTGGGCGCCAGGATATGCCGCAATTTGCGCAGCCCATATCTGGAAGGGACAATCGGCGCCGAGATCGGCGGATCCGCCGGGATCGTCGCCTACCCGGACGCCGGCGACAGCGTCGCCCTGCTGTTTGAACGCGCCGATTATGCCCTCTATCGCGCCAAGGATTCACGCACCGGCCAGGCGGTGATGTTTGCCAGCGAGCATGAGGCGATGATCTTCGACGCCGCCCGTCTGGAACGCGCGCTGCGCCGGGCCGACCTCGAACAGGAACTTTCCGTCGTGTTTCAGCCCATCATCGATTCCGGCAATGGATCGACAATCGGCTTCGAAGCGCTCGCCCGCTGGCACAGCCCGGAACTGGGCGATATCGCACCCGACAAGTTCATCGTCGCGGCCGAGCGCACACACTGGATCGGCCGGCTCACGCAGACACTGCTTGCCAAGGCACTGGCGGAAGCCGCAGCCTGGCCCGATAATCTCAGCATCGCCTTCAATCTTTCCGCGCAGGACATCACCTCGCCCGACACGATCGCCGCTTTGTGCAGGATCATTACCCAAAGCGGCGTCGCTCCCGAACGGATCGACCTGGAGATCACCGAAACCGCGGTCATGCGTGATTTCAACCAGGCAAGCGAAGCCTTGGCACATTTGCGCCGGCTCGGCGCGCGCGTCTCGCTCGACGATTTCGGCACCGGCTACTCAAGCCTGAGCCATGTGCATCGCCTGCAACTGGACAAGATCAAGATCGATCGCAGTTTCGTCACCGACATCTGCGCCAGCCGCACGTCATGCGACGTTGTCAAAACAATTGTCGGCCTGTGCCGAAGCCTTGATCTGGAATGCATCGTCGAAGGTGTCGAGACGGAAGCGCAAAAGCATCGTCTTGTCGGCCTGGGCTGCCGTTTCATGCAAGGCTACCTGTTTTCCCGCCCAATGCCCGCCGCCGCCGTTGCCTCGTATCTTCAGACCACCACGATCAGACGAAAATCAGCCTAGGTTCCCGTCAAAAGGATTGAGTGCCCAGTTATCCAGCGAAACTCAAGACTTTCGAGATTTTCGTAAGAATTGATCGGAATTTCATCGCAACGAGCCAGCGCAAATGGTTCCGTTATCAGCTCAAGGATCGGCTCAGCTCGGCGAACATGGCCTTGCGGTAGTGCGGCGGGGCTTCCATCCAGCCGGTTGGCGTCGCGGCAAAGGAGTTGGAGAGGATCACATCAAAACGCAACGCCGCCAGCTTCTCGATAGTCCGGCGCATTTCCGGACGATTGGGCGCGGTTACCCAGTATTGCCACGACCCGTCCACCGGGACGATCGTGTCTCCGATAAACAGAAACCTGCGTTGGCCGCTCGTCCACAGATAGGAAAACGCACCCTTCGTGTGGCCGGGTGTCGGGATAATGTCCAGGTCAGGCGCAAGCTGGCAGGGCTGGTAAGGCAAAGGCGTGTCGATTTCGATGCCGCGTTTTTTCAGCGCGGTGGCTTCGATGCTACTCACCAGGATGGGCGCACCTAGCCGCCGGGCCATTGTCACGGTTACCGGCGCTCCCTGATGCCTGTCGCCCAGCAGGATAAGCGACACGCCGCCAGACGCGACGATATCGGGCTCGGCGTCGGTAATGTCAGCTTTGGTCGCAAACAGAATATTCCCGGCCGGTCTCTTTATCAGATACGTCAACTGGGTCTTCGAGTCCTGCCGGGCCGGCAAAATCAAGAATAAAGATGGATATATCTCTTTCATCGCCCCGCCGTCCCGTGACCTGAAACGACATTATGCGATCCGGCCCCAGGCCTCCAGACTGGCCTTCGAGCAGAAATCAAACGCTCCCGTCGCCGCTGCTGAGGGGCGCATCCTGGTAACGATTGACGGCGACTTTGGAACCTTGGTCTTTCTGCTGCCTGGCTCCTTCGCGGCAAATTTAAGGCTTCCTTTCAGCTTTCCAACGAGGTTCGCGGCTCTCCCCTCTGTGCCAATGACGGAGCTTTCGCCGATGCGCGCCTTTGCACTGATGATGTTGGCAGCCCTGGTCTGCCCTGCCGCCTCTGCCCTGGCTGGCGGCCTCAGCGGCTATGTGGATGGGCTGACCACCGCCAATGCCGGCGGCTGGGCCTGCGCCACCAACACGATCGCGGATGTCAGCGTGGCCGCCTATGCCGGCCCATGGCTGGTCGGCATCTATCCGGAGACGGTCAACCGGCCGGACGTGGCGCCCTATTGCCACGGGGCACAGGCGAACGGGTTTTCCATCGCCTTCGATGCCGGCGCGCAGGCGCTGTTTGCCGGGCAGACGCAGCTTTCCTTGTTCGAAATCGCCCCAGGCCAGCTCACCCGGCTGCTGCCGCCATCCACCGCCGCCACGCGGAATCCGCTGCCGCTCCCCCCACCAGCGCCGCCCAGCTCCGGCTGGGTGGTGCCGATCACCGCCACCCTTGCCCAGCAAGGCGCCATCGCCGGCATACGCGGCACGCTCCTCACCACCTGGCTGCCGCCGATGGCCGCCATTGCCGGGCTCTCCGGCAGTATTTCCCTGCGCGGCAACGATCCCACCTTCAGCGAGGCGCTGGTGCAGCTGGGCACCACCACAGACGGGCAGGCCTCCTGCGCGCGGCAGAATCAAACCGCCATCGCCGGCGCCCCATCCCTGTCGCATCTCTGGGCGGGCATCCTGAAGAGCAATAGCGCCGCCGTCGTGGGCGTCCCGGTCAATGTCATGCTGGCCGAGCCGGTGGCGGGCGGGCAGGGCGGTACCTGCCTGGTAACCTGGATAAGCGCCGGCTACCCGTTCCTCTCCGCCAGCAAGCCGCGCTACACCAGCGTTTCGGTGGCCTTGCAGGTCTATCTCGCCCGCGGTGGTGCCGCCGTGCTGCCCTTCGGGATGGGCGGCGAGTTCCGCCTCTCGGGCGCCTTGCCACCCCGGTCCGGCGCCTATGTCGGGATCAGGGCCATGCGGCCGATCGCGGTGGACGGCATTGCCGCGACACAGAGTGCGGCCCCGGTGATCGGCGCCCCAGCCGGATCGGGATGGCAAACGCCTTTGGGCGGCTGGGTGGCCTCCACCAGTTTCATCGTCTTGCCCGCGCAACTCTGCCAGTCCGCCCATCTTCAGGCGCAGCCGGGTAACGGCACCTTCGCCGTGCTGCGCCAGGCTACCCAGGCCGCGCTCACGCTCCCGGCCTCCGCCACCGCCCTGCTGCGCCTGCCCATGCCCAGCCGCGGCGCGCAAGCCATCCAGCGCGCCGTCTACGCGCCGGTCGGCGATGCGAGGCCAGGGGGTTTTGCCGGCAGGCTCGAAATCGGCGATTGCCTCATCGCCGTCACCACCGCCTCGATCGAGCCGGCCGGCGTGCTGGATGTGGAAAACCAATCCACCGTGTTCCTCCGCCCGCTGTGAGCAAGCGTCGCGTTGGCCTAAAGCCTTTGTCTTCAGCGGCATCTTTGTCGGCGTGCCGACGCACTTATGTGCCGACGATGCCTAAACGTTGAAGCGGAACAGCAGCACGTCGCCGTCCTTCACCACATACTCGCGGCCTTCCACCCGCATCTTGCCTGCCTCCTTGGCGCCGGCTTCGCCGCGCAGGGCGATATAGTCGTCATAGGCGATCGTTTCGCAGGCAATAAAACCGCGTTCGAAATCATTATGGATCACCGCGGCGGCCTGCGGCGCCTTGGTACCTTTCGTGATGGTCCAGGCGCGGGTTTCTTTCGGGCCGCAGGTAAAATACGTCACCAGCCCCAGCAGGCCGTACCCGGCGCTGATCACCCGGTCCAGCCCGCTATCGTGCAGATCGAGGCCGGCGAGAAACTCGGCGCGGTCGGCTTCCGGCAGCGTGCTGACTTCGGCCTCGATGGCGGCGGAGACCACCACGCAGCCAGCCCCCTCGGCCTTGGCCAGCGCCGCCACCCGCGCCGACTGGGCATTGCCGGTGGCCGCCGCCGCTTCCTCCACATTGCATACATAGAGTACCGGCTTGCTGGTCATCAGCTGCAGCCGGCTCACCGCCACATCCTCGCCTTTCGGGATGGCGGTGCGCGCCGGTTTGCCCGCCTGCAGGGCGGCGATGATCGGCTCCATCAGCGCCACGGTCGCCGCCGCTTCGCGGTCATTGCCCCTGGCCTTTTTCTGCAGCGGCACAATACGCTTTTCCAGGCTGTCGAGATCGGCCAGCATCAGCTCGGTTTCAATCGTTTCCGCATCGCGCACCGGGTCGATACTGCCCTCGACATGGGTCACGTCAGGATCTTCGAAACAGCGCAGCACGTGGATGATCGCATCCACCTCGCGGATATTGCCCAGGAATTTGTTGCCCAGCCCCTCGCCTCGGCTGGCGCCGCGCACCAGGCCGGCAATATCCACCACCTCCAGGCTGGTCGGCACCACACGGATGGATTTGCCAATCTCCGCCAGCGCCGCCAGGCGCGGGTCCGGCACCGCCACGCGGCCGACATTCGGCTCGATGGTGCAAAACGGATAATTCGCCGCCTGCGCCGCCGCCGTTGCCGTCAAAGCATTGAACAGCGTCGATTTGCCCACATTTGGCAGGCCGACAATGCCGCAATTGAAACCCATTACCCAACATCCTTCGTCAGCAGCGCCACCCGGGTCATGAAATCTTGTGGCTGGCCGGCCGCAAGCAAAGGCGCGGCATCGGCAACCGCATCGAGCATCCCGGTCAGCCAGACCGCGTCCGCCTTGGCGAAGTCGCCCAGCACCCAGCCAAGCACGCGCGCCTTGTCGCCTGGATGGCCGATACCAAGCCGCACCCGCAGATAATCAGGCGAGCCGAGCATGCGGTCCATGCTCCGCAAGCCGTTATGGCCGGCCGCCCCGCCGCCGCGTTTCACCCGGATTTTGCCCGGGATCAGATCAAGCTCGTCGTGAAACGCGGTGATCGACTCGGTGGGCAGCTTGAAGAATGCGGCGGCCGCCTGCACGCTATCGCCGGAATCGTTCATATAGGTCAGCGGCTTGAGGGCGACGATTTTCTCGGCGCCAATGGTGCCCTCGCAGACCAGCCCCCTAAAACGCTGCCGCCACGGGGAGAACCCGTGGCGGTGCGCAATCCGGTCGATCGCCATGAAGCCGATATTGTGTCGGGTCCGTTCGTATTTCGGACCCGGATTGCCCAGCCCGACGATCAGCTTCATGGCGCCGATCCGGCTTTCCCGGGCGCGCGTTAAGCCGCGCCCGCCTCGGCGCC
>Ga0116229_10012434_pt1 | contig 12261 bp, 10 predicted proteins | sample S1TSphgellanicum_3_FD_87313 | JGI IMG/M metagenome (GOLD analysis project Ga0116229, IMG submission 87313) | Host-associated microbial communities from peat moss isolated from Minnesota, USA - S1T2_Fc - Sphagnum magellanicum MG | ecosystem: Host-associated > Plants > Peat moss > Unclassified...
GGCACCTCGCCGTGTTTATCGCTGCTTCTGATGCTCAATATGGCCTGCACCCTGTTTCGCATGACGCCGGCAGAGGCACTGTTGGGCGTGACCCGCAACGCTGCCCTGGCGCTTGGCATCGAGCGGGAAACCGGTACCCTGGCGCCGGGCCAGTCGGCAGACATCGCCATCTGGAATGTCGATCACGTGCGCGATCTGTGTTATGCATTTGGCAGCCGCCCCTTGTACGCCAGCATGTATCGCGGCGCGTGGGTGGCAGGCGCGCCTGCCAATGACGAGCGCAGTTAACCGATTTTTCCTTTCATATCGAAAGCCCATCCTTCATGCAAATCCTTAATCGAGCCATCTTCGGATGGCTGTTTCTTGCCTGTGCACTGCTTTGCGCGCCCGCAGCGCGCGCCGAGACTGGCTTGGGCGATGCACTCGTGCTTCGCGTCGATGCCACGGACGTCAACCACCGCGTCTTGCGCGCGAGCGAAGACATTGCCGTCTCGCCTGGGGCGCAGACCCTGCTTTATCCTGAATGGCTGCCCGGCACGCACAGTCCGGCATTTTCCTGTGTCAAGTGCCTGGCCGGTCTCAAATTGAGCGCGAACGGCAAACCGCTGAACTGGGCGCGCGATACCATCGACATGGGCGCATTTCACGTCGTCGTGCCCGATGGCGTGAATCGAATCACCGCCGAATTCCAGTATCTTTCGCCCGCTGCAACCGAAGGCGACAATTCGCGTGTGACCATGTCACAAGACATGCTGGTGCTGGAATGGCACTCGGTACTGCTTTATCCAAGCGGCAAGCCGGTGAGCCAGATTGGGGTTAGTGCAAGCGTCAGGCTGCCCGCCAACTGGAAGTTTGCAAGCGCCTTGGAAACGCTGCACGACGCCGATGGCGTGACGTCGTTTAAGAGCACCGATGTCGGCACCCTGGTCGATTCACCGCTGCTCTCGGGCCGCTATTTCAGAAGGATCGATCTGACATCGCCAGGCGGCGCTCCGGTATTTCTGGATGTGGCAGGCGACAGGCCGGAAGACCTGATGGCCACCGATGACGAGATTGCGCTGCATCGTGCGCTCGTCATCCAGGCCAGAAAACTGTACCAGTCGGAGCATTACGATCACTACGACTTCCTTCTGACCGTCTCGGAAGTCATCGGTGGCATCGGTCTTGAGCATCACCAGTCAAGCGAAGATGGCGTCGGCCATGACTACTTCACCTCCTGGGCCGAGACTTTCGAAGAGCGCGATTTGCTGCCGCACGAATATACCCATTCCTGGAACGGCAAATTTCGTCGTCCCGCCGATCTCACGACTGAAAATTTCAACGTACCGATGCAAGACACGCTGCTTTGGATGTATGAGGGCCAGACCCAGTTCTGGGGCAAGGTGCTGTCGGTGCGTTCAGGCCTGATTTCGGCTGAGCAGCAGCGCGAACAGCTCGCCGTCACGGCCGATTACTTCGCGCATCTTGCCGGAACCTCGTGGCGCAACCTGCAGGACACCACCAACGAGGAAATTCTGAGCCAGCACGGAAAGTCGCTATGGCCCAGCTGGCAGCGCGAGGCTGACTACTACGACCAGATGGTGCTGGTCTGGCTTGATGTCGATACCAAAATTCGTGAGGCTTCGGGCGATCAGCGCTCGCTCGACGATTTTGCGCGCGTGTTTTTCAGCGTCGACAACCCGAGCCATGAGGTCAAGACCTATACCATCGAGGACATCGCTGCGAGCCTGAACAGGGTCCAGCCTGCCGACTGGCTGGCGTTCTTGCGCACCCGGCTTGACCAGCATGATGCAAGTGGCCTGCTTGACGGCCTCACGCGCAGTGGCTGGAAGCTGACCTACGACGACACGCCGAATCTGGTCATGGCGGCATCGCAAAGGCTCGATGCGGAAGATTTCTCGACCTCGGTCGGCTTCATGCTCGATCGGGAGGGAAAGATGACCGACGTGCGCTGGATGGCGCCGGCCTACGTCGCCGGTGTTGCTCCCGGCGATGAACTGGTGGCCGTCAACGGCCACGCCTACAAGTCCGATCACTACAAGGGCGAGATCCTGATGGATGCGATCATCGCGGCCGAACATTCCAAGGCCCCCATCGAGCTACTGATCAAGGACGGTGACCTCTATCGCACCGTCAAGGTCGACTACCATGGCGGGCTGCACTATCCGCACCTGGCGCGCATCGACGGCAGCCATGATTATTTGAGCGAGCTGTACACGCCGCGTTAGCCGATCAAGCAGGCGCCCTTGGCCGACCTACTGGGCGAGCGCCTGCAAATCGCCCAGCATCGCCGCGTGCGGTGCCTCGACGACATAAGTCGGGATCGATTCGAGCAGCGGCCGCATGCGGCCCTTGTCGACAAAGCGCGCGCGAAACGCCGAATGGTCGAAAAAGTCGCCGAGCGCCGGCACGATGCCGCCGCCGACGTACACGCCCGCCCGGGCCCCGAGGGTGAGCGCAAGATCACCCGCGAGCGATCCCAAAAACGCGCAGAACATCTCCAGCGCGGCCTTGCATTCTTTCTGGCCGTTGCGCTTTTTTCCTTCCGCCGAAATTTCCGCCGCGGTCAGCGCGCGCGGCTTGAGCGCACGCAATTCGCACAGGCTGCGGTAGATGTTGACAAGCCCGGGACCCGACACCACGCGCTCGGCAGAGACGTGATGGAACTGCTTGCGCAGCACACCGAGCACCGCCACTTCCTCGTCGTTATTGGCCGATGCCGTGACGTGGCCGCCTTCGCTCGCGAGCGGCGTCCAGACCTTGCCAAGCGCGACAAGACCGGCCATGCCAAGACCCGTGCCCGGCCCGATCAAGGCCAGCGGATTGCCGCGCATCGGGCGTCCGCCGCCGATCTTTCTGACGTGGCTGCTGCCAAGCAGCGGGATCGACAGGGCCAGCGCGGCGAAGTCGTTGAGGATGATGAGGCGCTTGAGCTTGAGCCGGCGCTTGACCGCGCGCGTCGAAAACGCCCAGCGCGTGTTGGTCATTTTGATCCTGTCGCCCGTGACCGGATTGGCGATGGCCACCGCGGCCTCGCTTGGCGCGGGCAAGCTGGATTTTTCCAGGTACGCCTCCATCGCAGGCGCAAGCGAGGCGTAGTCGTTGGTGGGCAGTTCGCGATATTCGCAGAGCCGCCGGCTGCCCGGCTTGACCAGTGCGAAGCGGGCGTTCGTGCCGCCGATATCGGCGACAAGCCGGACGCCCTTAGCGCGTGGCATAGACATGGATCGGTACCTCATTTTGACGAAGAAAGAAGCGAATCGGATGATCGACGACAGGACCTTCAGCCAATGCCGTGTGGTAGGCCGTGATCTTGTCTTTCCCGGAAAAATGCAGGATCAGTTGCCGGCTTTCCAGGATGCGGTGTGCGCTTAGCGTCAGGCGCGCATGGGGCGCGACAGGCGGGGTCAGGGCGAGGCAGGGCGCCTGCGTCATCAGGCCGTCATGCAACTCGGCGGCATCGGGAAAAAGCGATGCCGTGTGGCCATCATCGCCCATGCCAAGCATCAGGACGTCAAAGGGCCTGGGGATGACAGCCAGCCTGGCAGTGGTCTCTGCAACCCCTTCATAGGGGGTGGCTGCCGAATTCTTCAGCGCAACAAAGCGCGCCTTGGCGGCGCGCTCGACCAGCAGGGTGCTTCGCACCATCTTTTCATTGCTCGCGTTGTCGCTGACATCCACCCAGCGCTCGTCGACGAGCGTGATGTAGACCTTGGACCAGTCCAGATCGGCCTTGGAAAGGCGCTGAAACAGCGGCCGCGGTGTGTTGCCTCCCGAGACGGCAAGCGCCGCCTCGCCGCGCTCCTCGATGGACTCGCGCAGCGCGCCTGCGACATGCGCTTCGAGATCGGCAAGCAGCGACGGATCGTCGTCGTAGAACTTCTCGATGACCGCCATGTCAGGCTGCCGCGCTACGGCCGCTTTCGAACACGTCGACCCAGTGCCGGTAGTTGGCGGCGATCTGCCCCGCGGCAGCGGCGCGCTCGATGGTCCCTTTCTCGTGGGCGGCAATGGCGTCCCAGAACACCGTCCGACCCACTGCAAAGCCGATCATGCCCTCGACTTTCGCCGCGGTTCTAAGCCAGCCCTCGACGGTCTCGTTGCTCGCGCCGCGGCCAAGCACGATGCAGCCGACCTTGTCGCGGCCGTCACGGCGCGCCGTGGCCACCAGCTTCTTGTAGTCGTCTTGGGTGTCAAGGCCCTCGACTTTCCACACGTCAGCTTCAATGCCGGCATCCTGCAGGGCACGGATCGCGCCAAACATCATTTGCGGCCTGAGTTCCAGGTCATAGCGGCTCTTGTCGTTGCCCACGGCGGCAAGTTGCTTCTCGGTTGCGGGCACGAGCAACTCGAACATGTAACGCACGCCATGCGCCATGCACCAGTCAGATAGCGCCTTGAGCGGCTTTTCCTGGGCGCGGCGATCGGCTTCCGGATCCTCGGGGTTATAGCGCACCAGCACCTTGGCAAAGGTCGGCCTTACGGCTTCGATGTGCGCGGCGTAGTCATCGTATTCGAAGGTGAATAGCTTCTGGCCGCTCTTTTCGACCGGAACCGCGGTGATGGCACCGCGCGCGGCCGCATCGCGCAGGAGCGGCGCGCCGTACTCCTCGTCGACCAGGATGCCGGCGTAATCCAGGCGCACGCCCTCTTCGAGCGCTTCGGTAAAGCCCTGGTAGATGATCGCCTTGCTCTCGCTGATCGTGTCGTGCTCTTCCTTGGTCGGCGGGTTGTGCGCCTTGAACAGTCCCGACGCATACGAGTCGCGATGATCGAAAGGCAGAATGTAGAGCGGTCGGTCGTAGCCTTGCACCATAGTCATCCCCGGTGGTGTTGACGGTAGCGCTCGATGGCCGCCGTCGTCGAGCTGTCGTGTGGATTCGAGGCTTCTCCGGCGAGTTCGGCGGTGATCCTAACGGCAAGTGACTTGCCGAGCTCGACGCCCCATTGGTCAAAGGAATCAATGCCCCAGATCGTGCCTTGCACGAACACGCTGTGTTCGTAGAGCGCGATCAGCTTGCCCAGCGCCGATGGCGTCAAGCGCTCCATCAGCAACAGGTTCGAGGGCCGGTTGCCTTCGTAGGAGCGGTGCGGCACAAGCGATTCCTCGATGCCTTCAGCGCGTGCCTGCTCCTCGGTCTTGCCAAAGGCGAGTGCCTCGGCTTGCGCGATGAGGTTGGCAAAGAGCAGTTCATGCTGCATCGCCATCGAATTCAGGTCGTAGTAAAAGCCGATCAGATCGGCAGGGACGATGCGCGTGCCCTGATGCAGCAGTTCGTAGAACGAATGCTGGCCGTTGGTGCCAGGCTCACCCCAGACGATCGCGGCGGTGTCGTAGTCGACGGCCTTGCCATCGCGTGTCACGTGCTTGCCGTTGCTTTCCATGGTGAGTTGCTGCAAATACGCGGAGAAGCGTTTCAGGTACTGGGCGTAGGGCAAAACGGCGAGCGTCTGGCAGCCAAAGAAATCGCTGTACCAGACGGCCAGCATGCCGTGAATGACGGGCAGATTCGCTTCGAAGGGCGCGCTTTGGAAATGCTCGTCCATGGCGTGGAATCCCGCCAGCATCTCGGAAAATCCTTCTGGACCGACGGCGAGCATGGTCGACAGCCCAATGGCCGAGTCCATCGAATAGCGCCCGCCGACCCAATCCCAAAAGCCGAACATCTGGGATGGCCCGATGCCGAATTTGCTGACCGCCTCGGCGTTGGTCGAGACCGCGACAAAGTGTTTCTCGATCGCCGCATCGTCCTTGAGTGTCTTGAGCGCCCAGACGCGCGCCGCGGCGGCGTTGGTCATGGTCTCGATGGTGGTAAATGTCTTGGAGCTGACAATGAACAGCGTCTCCTCGGCGTCAAGATCGATCAGGGCCTCGCTCAGGTCGGCCGGATCGACGTTGGCAACGAAGCGAAAGCACATGTCGCGCTGGGTATAAAAGCGCAAGGCCTCGTAGGCCATGGCAGGCCCCAGATCCGAGCCGCCGATGCCGATGTTGACGACGTTCTTGATGCGCTTGCCGGTGTGGCCGCGCCATTCGCCGCTGCGCACGGCATTGCAGAATTTGGCCATGCGATCAAGAACCTCGTGCACCTGGTCGACGACATTGACGCCATCGAGCATGATCGACTCGCCTTTTGGGGCACGCAGCGCAACGTGCAGCACGGCGCGGTTTTCCGTGTTGTTGATGCGCTCGCCGCGAAACATCATGTCGATGCGATTTTTCAAGTCGCGCGCCCTGGCGAGCGCCATCAGATGCTGCATCGTGCTCGCGTTGATGCGGTTCTTGGAATAGTCCATGGCGATGCCGACCGCTTCCGCGTGAAACCGTGTTGCGCGATCGGGATCCTCGACAAACCAGTCGCGCAGGTGCATCTGGCTGATCTGCTCGTAGTGGGTCTTGAGGGCTTTCCACTCGGGCATTGCCGTGAGCGACGGAACTGCAGCGTTGGCCCCGCTCATGCTGCAGCATCCTTCAGGATATGCGACTTCTCGTCGATGACCTTGAGCAGATCGTCCCAGGAATCGTTGAAGGATTTCTTTGCATCGATTTGCAGCTGCTGGGCAACTGCAGCCATGTCGACGCCGGCCTTCTCGAATGCGGCGATGACTTTTTCCGCATCGCCACCGTCAGGCGTCAAGGTCGCGCCGACCTTGCCGCTTTCGGCGAACGCCTTCAAGGTCTTCTCCGGCATGGTGTTGACCGTATCGGGAGCGGCCAGTGCGGATACATAGAACCCCTCGTCAAGCGAAGGGTCCTTAACGCCGGTGCTGGCAAACAGCAGGCGCTGCGGGATGGCGCCGGCCTTGGCCAGTTTTGTCCAGCGCGGCGAGGCGAGCAGTTCGCGATAGGCGCGATAGCAGCGCTTGCTGACCGCGATTCCCATCTGGTTGGCCATCTCCTTGGGCGCCTTGTCGGCAACCGCCTTGTCCCAGCGCGAGACGAAAAGCGATGCCACCGAGGCGATCTTGGGATCGAGTCCCTGGGCGACGCGGCGGTCGATGGCGCGCACGTAGGCTTCGGCTGCAGCCAGATACTGCTCGCGCGAGAACAGCAGCGTGACGTTGACCGGAATGCCTGCGAAGATCGACTCCTCGATGGCCTTGATGCCGGCCGGGGTTCCCGGAATCTTGATGAACAGATTCGGCCGCTTGGCCATGGCGAACAGCCGCTTGGCTTCCTTGATGGTGCCCTCGGTGTCGTCGGCAAGCCGTGGCGACACCTCAAGGGAGACATAGCCGTCTTCGTGATTGCTCGACTCGAAAATCGGCTTGAACAGGTCGGCCGCGCGCGACAGATCCTCGATGGCGAGTTCGAAGAACAGGTCCTGGTCGGCGAGCTTCTTGGCTTTCTCCGCGATGTCGCGGTCGTAGAAGTTCGACTTGGCAATGGCCTGGTCGAAGATCGTCGGGTTCGACGTCAGGCCGGTGACATCCAGCGTCTCGATGTAGCGCTTGAGCGTGCCGCTGTCGAGAAGATCGCGGGTGATGTTGTCAAGCCAGATGCTTTGTCCGGTGGCGTGCAGGGCGGCGGTAGCTTTGGTCATGTCGATTCCTTTGCAGCGTGGTAGGCAAGCGCGGCACGCAGGTCGGATTGCGCTGGCGCGGTGAGAAGGTCCCCGATGCTATCGATCGATATGTCCGGAGACGGATATCTCGCCAGTTCTTCTGGATCTTTCGCATAGTGCCCCTGGCGAGGGAATACCGTGGTGAGTCCGGCACCAAGCGAATTTTTCATGTCATGCAAAATGCGCACCTTGTCATCGATCATGACGTAGTGGTTGGCCGGGTAGCGGGCGTTCATCGCGGGGATCTTCTGTTCCTTGTGAACGTAAATCAAGACGCGCCCGCCAACAGCGTCCCAGATGCCCGATTTCTTGATTTTCCTGGGCTGGAAGACCACGTCGCCGTCGGAGAGGATCACCGGAGTGCCGATCGTCGACAGCATGCGGATGACGTCAAGCGCCCCGGGAAACAGGCGCGAGTGGAAAGGATAGTCGATGAGAAAGGTCGAGATCTCGAGCATGCGCGGATCGTCAATGTCGAGCATGCGATAGCGCTGCAGCGCACCGAGGTAATCGGCATAGCCGAGCTCGTCGCGCAACTCCTCGAACAGCGCCTTGTACGTGTCGCGACGTGCGCGGCCGAAACTGGCATCGAGGTATTTCATCAGGTCGTCGACGATGCTGTCGTTATCGATTAACGTATTGTCGACGTCAAGCAGAAATACCGGTGCCAGCGACAGGGACATCAATAGCTCTCCTTTTGCACCGGGTTATGCCACTCGTCGTCGCCGCGGATCAGGGCGGCCGAGGCTTCCGGTCCCCAGGTGCCACCGGCATACTTGAGCGGCGCGCTTTGCATGTCCAGGACCGGATCGACCACGCGCCAGGCGGCCTCGATGCTCTCGTAGGCGGCGAAGAGCGAGGGATCACCGTGCATGGCATCGCCAAGCAAGCGCTCGTAGGGCGACATCTCGTTGGTCGTGCGGTGGTGGTTGATCAGCTCGACCGGCTCGCCACGCATCGCTTCGCCTGGCAGTTTCACCCGGGCACCTACCGACACCGAGACATCGGGGCTCAGCCTGAAACGGAAGTAATTGCGCTCGTCGGCCTTGAACTCGTCAAAGACCATGTGATCGGGGCGCTTCATGCGCACCATCACCTCGGTCGAGGTCACCGGCAGTTTCTTGCCTGCGCGGATGTAGAACGGCACGCCGGCCCAGCGCTCATTGTCGATATGCAGGCGCAACGCGGCGAAGGTTTCGATCGGCGAGTTGGGCGTGACGTCGGGATCGTCGGCGTAGCCTTCGAACTGGCCGCGCACCAGCTCGCTTGGCGAAATCGGTCGCATCGACTTGAAAACGCGCAGCTTCTCGTCGCGCAGCGCCGCCGGGTCGTGGCTGGAGGGCGGATCGGCGGCCAGCATGCTTAAGACCTGCAGGATGTGGTTCTGGATCACGTCGCGAATCGCGCCGACGTCCTCGTAGAATTTGGCGCGGCCGGCAATTCCGAATTTTTCCGCCATCGTGATCTGGACGCTGTCGACGTGCTGGCGATTCCAGATCGGCTCGACGAACGCGTTGGCAAAGCGGAAGTAAAGCAGGTTTTGCACGGGCTCCTTGCCGAGGTAATGGTCGACGCGGAAGATCGCAGACTCGTCGAGCGATTTCAACAGCGTCTCGTTGAGCGCCTGGGCCGAGGCGAGATCGCGGCCGAACGGCTTCTCGATGATGACGCGGGCGTTGTTCGAGGCGCCCGAGGCCGCCAGGTGCTGCGCCACGGGCGCGAACATGTCGGGCGGGATGGCAAGATAAAACAGCGGTCGCGCATCGCTTCCCAATGCCTTGACCAGCTGCGCGTAGGTCTCGTCGTCCTGGTAGGCGCCGCTGATGTAGGTCAGGTTCTTGCACAGCACCTTGAAGGCCAGGTGGTCGACGCCACCATGCTCCTCGAGGCTCTTTCTGGCCCGCTCGCAGAACTCTTCCTTGGTCAATTCGCGCCTGGCCACGCCAATGATCGGCATGTCCATGTTGCCGCGCCTGATCATCGACTGCAGCGCGGGGAAAATCTGCTTGTAGGCCAAGTCGCCCGTGGCACCGAAAAAAACGAAGCGATTGGAAATTTCGCCGCTCATTACTTGTGTCCTTCGGGTTTTTCGGCATGGCCGCCGAAGCCGGCACGCATCGCCGAGAGCACCTTGTTGGCGAAATCGTCTTCACCGCGCGAACTGAAGCGCGAGAACAGGGCTGCGCTTAGAACCGGCACCGGCACCGATTCGTCGACGGCGGCGAGCACCGTCCAGCGACCTTCGCCGCTGTCTGAGACGCGACCGGCAAAACTGTCGAGTTTGTGATCCTTGGCGAGCGCCTGCGAGGTCAGATCGAGCAGCCACGAGCTCACGACACTGCCGCGACGCCAGACCTCGGCCACTTCGCCCAGTTCGAATTCGTACTGATAGGACTCCGGATTTCTCAGTGGCGTGGTTTCGGCATCGGTGACCTGCTTGCCCTTGCCGACGTTGGCGTGGTGCAGGATGTTCAGTCCCTCGGCGTAGGCGGCCATGATGCCGTACTCGATGCCGTTGTGCACCATCTTGACGAAGTGGCCGGCACCGAGCGGGCCGCAGTGCAGATAGCCGTCAACCGCAGTCTTGCCGGGGCCGCCCTTGTAGCCAGGCGTCGGTCCTGCTGCCGCGGCGCCAGGTGCGAGCGTCTTGAAGATCGGATCGAGCCGTTTCACGCCCGCGTCATCGCCACCGATCATCAGGCAATAGCCGCGCTCGAGTCCGGCGACGCCGCCGCTCGTGCCGACGTCGAGGTAGTGGATTTTCTTGTCCTTGAGCGCGTGGCCGCGGCGCAGGTCGTCCAGATAGTAGGAGTTGCCGCCGTCAATCACCAGGTCGTCGGCGGCAAGCAGCGGCACCAGCTTGTCGAGCGAGGCATCGACTGCGCCTGCCGGAATCATCAGCCAGACGGCGCGAGGTGCCTTGAGCTGCTTGACCAGGTCTTCAAGTGTCGGCGCCGACTTCGCGCCAAGCGACACCAATTCCTTTGCGGCATCGCCGCCGCGATCGAGCACGACCACTTCGTGGCCGCCCTTCATCAGGCGCTTGACCATGTTTGCGCCCATACGTCCGAGTCCGATCATTCCGATTTGCATCGTGATTCCTTTACGTTGTTATGGCGCGCAAGATGCGCCACGTTGGTTGCAGTTATGTGAATCCGCACGGCGACCATGCGGTGTTAAAGCGAGCGGGAAAAGCATATCTACGCCTCCAGCGCCTGGAACTGCGCCGATCGAATTGCTATTGCATGGTGGGATCGTGATACCGCGACACACCTAAATCGTCGGAACGAATGTCTCCAGGCTTGCCACTCATCAGATCGGCAATCAGCTGACCCGATCCGCACGCCATGGTCCAGCCCAAAGTGCCGTGACCGGTATTGAGCCAAAGACCGGGGATCGGCGTCTTGCCAACAATGGGTGTGCTGTCAGGTGTCATCGGTCGAAGGCCCGTCCAAAAAGTTGCTTTGGTCAAATCACCGGCGTTGGGAAACAATCCTTGCAGACAGTATTCGAGCGTTGCACGCTTCGCAGGGTCGAGTCTCAAATCGTAGCCCACCACTTGTGCCATTCCACCGACTCGGATGCGTTTGTCAAAGCGCGTCACCGCGATTTTGAAAGTCTCATCGAGGACCGTGGACTGGGGAGCATTTTTTTCATCCCTAAGCGGCACGGTAATCGAAAATCCCTTTAGTGGATAGACCGGGACGTCACATACCCGACGTAAAAATGGCCGTGAATAACTGCCAAGTGCTACCACGACGGCGTCAAACGTCTGCAGCCGCCCCTGTAGACGAACGCCCGTCACCGCACCGGCGGTCGATTCCAGGCAGTCGACATGAGCGCCGAAGACAAATGTCACACCGGCATTGGCGGCCATGGCGGCGAGTTGGCGCGTGAACAGGTGGCAATCACCGGTCTCGTCGTTGGGAAGGCGCAGCCCGCCCGTGAGCTGGTCAGCGACAAGTGCAAGACCGGGTTCCGGTCCCGCTAGTTCTTTCGGGGTGAGAAGTTCGAAGGGCACGCCCGCCTCGCGCAGCACGGCAATGTCTTTTTGCGCCGCATCAAGCTGCGCCTGCGTGCGGAAAACCTGCAGCGTGCCCTGGCTTCGACCCTCGTACTGGATCGCTGTCTCGTTGCGCAACGCAGCAAGGCGATCGCGGCTGTATTCGGACAGCCTGACCATGCGCTCCTTGTTGATGCGATAGCTGCGCGCGTTGCAGTGCATGAGCATCTGCCAGATCCAGCTGAGCTGGAACAGCGTGAAGTCCGGCCGGATCGACAGCGGCGCATGGCGCTGGAACATCCAGCCCAAAGCCTTGAGCGGAATGCCAGGCGCAGCCCAGGGTGATGCGTATCCCGGGGAGATCTGTCCGGCGTTGGCGTAGCTCGTCTCCATCGCCGCCGACTGTTCGCGATCGATTACCGTGACCTCATGCCCGGCCCGGTTCAGGTACCAGGCGCTTGCGACGCCGACGACGCCACTACCAAGAATTGCTACTCGCAAGACGCCATCCCCTCTCAATTGAACTGTTGTCCGCGCTGTCGCCCCTCCTCGGGCGGCCGCTTCGCCTTGCGAACCCAAAGGCGAAGCCGACCGGCCAGAAGGGGGTCAGCGCGCTGTGCTTGTGCCTTTGCGCTCGACTTGAGGCGTGCTCCGTAGTGTCCTGCGAATTGACGCAGGCGCGCACCGGCTCCA
>Ga0116229_10012436_pt1 | contig 12260 bp, 11 predicted proteins | sample S1TSphgellanicum_3_FD_87313 | JGI IMG/M metagenome (GOLD analysis project Ga0116229, IMG submission 87313) | Host-associated microbial communities from peat moss isolated from Minnesota, USA - S1T2_Fc - Sphagnum magellanicum MG | ecosystem: Host-associated > Plants > Peat moss > Unclassified...
AACTACCTATGCATTTGGGAAGGGAAGAGGGTTTTGGCATTCAACTTGACCCAATGTGTGAGTGACATCTTTGCTTTGTGTATATGATACATGGGCATGTTCTATAGGCCTTCTTGGGTGAACGAGACTTTCAGTACCCACGCTTGTTCCATGATAAAAATCTTGATTTAAAAAAAAGTAATAATTATTTTTTAATTATTTTTTTTCCAGTTATGTCTAACCATGGTAACTGAAGTGTACAACAAGTAGATGGGTAGACTTCAAAACAACCCATCAATTGGATGCGTGCACCAAAAATCTACACATGCGTGTCCATTAGCTTGGGGAAAGAAAAATCTCGATTTTTTTTTTCAATTTTTGGATTTTTTTTTCAGTTGCATCTAACCATGGTAAATGTCCCCATCCTCAGACTAAATCAAGGATTCAGAGTCCAAATTCATTCAACAACATTTCATGGGTTGAATAGGTACGTACATACCCACATGCTTGAGAACAGGTATTAGCCCATGTCGAGTACAGCCAATAAAAAGCAAAAGCCGTCGTCACTCGATAGGGCAAGGCACCAATGTGGGTGGTTTTTAGGGTCTCGCATGTGGGTTTTGGTTCACCCCAACCTGTTCCATGGAAGGTGCATGCATCTAGATGACTTGAAATTTGAAATTTAAAATTAAACTTTTTTTTCAAAAAATAAATTAAAATTTTAAAAAATATAAAAAAACCCATGGCAATGGAGCCATGTAGTTCTTTTTCTTTTTCATTTGCTTCCACATTATGAGGAATCATAAACTATTTTTCTCAACTTCATGAAATAGTTCCCATTTTCACTCTTGTTGCTGGTTTGAACTTTGAACTAAGTTGGAATAAGGGGTTAGTTAGAGCCATCACATTTGTCTTCTTTTTGTGTTCAGGTTTGAAGGGCATTTGCCCAACTCTCTAAGTTTTCATGTCCCTTTGTGTACATGTGTGTGTGTTTTTTTCTGGGGGTTTGGTTTGTTGAAAAAATCACCTATCTTGTGTGTGTGTGACACATTCATTTCTTCAATGACACGTCTCAAGGAACCCAATCCCACCTCATTCCCCTCCAAAAACAAACAATACTTTTTGGACAAAGAGAGAAATGATCATACTTTCCAATGTGCACTTAGCCCATGTGTGCGCATGTGTGTGTGTGTACACAAAACAAGAAATTTTCATTTTTCAATGACACTTTGCAAAAGAAACAAGCAATTCTATTTCTTATTGCAAAGAAAGAAATCTTCATTTCATAATCACGTTTCTTCATGAGAAAAGGGCCCAACCACTTGCTTTAGTACACATTGCTACCATTTCAAGCTTCTCATATTCAAAGAAGACCATGACAATTCATCCCATTTCACCACCTAAGTCCCATCCAATCCATGTTATCATCTTCTAAATCCATCCCATGTTATGAGATTTGCATCAAAGCATCCAAAGTGTCCCAAGCTAGAGGTGGCTCTTGAGTCTTGATGGCACTTTGCTTGAAGACCCCTTCTTCAATCATGTTAGACATTGGAATTGCAAGTGTATGCCATTTTCTTTGGAGACTGAAGAAAAATGTGGAATTATTTTAGTAATGTCAAAAGAGTTAAAACAATCCAGCAATCCATGTCTTATATATTGGTTGCAACCAAATTGAAGATCCTTTCTTAAAGAAAACTTTTGTTCATGAATAATGTCATCTCAAAGAATTCCCTTGGATATTAGATTTGTTGATACATTGATTCCATGAACAAGAGAATTCTTTGACTAAATGTGAATTGATGCATTGATAAAATTTGTACATGTTCAGATTTTCTTTATATTCATGCATACCAATAAAATTTAGAATGGCATTATTGATGACGTGTATCAATTATTATTTCAATATTGCATTTTATGTTGAAATATTTGCATGCTATATTTTAAATTGGAACTACAATACATGCCATCTTTTTCTTTTCTTTTTTTTTGGTTTGAAATTTATTAATCTTGCCCACACCAATAAATTTACCTATTTACAAATTAAAACATTTTGGTGGTGAACAATTGTAACCTTGCAAATGTTTCTATTCTTAAAATGCATATTAAATTTCATCCTATAACAAGAATAAACCACATAGTTCAAAAAAATTGTCTTTGCATAGCCTATGGAAATTTCAAATCTTGAATATAAATAGTGAATTGCCTTCACATAAACATTTGCATTTGGATTTGATCTTTTGAAAACAAAAACATGAAAGCTAATTTCCTTGTACCACATTCAACATATCACTTTCGTCTTAACAAGATGTAAACCATGTGTTAATTTAAATCTTACAATTATTGTACAATAGATCTTTGTGTGTCCACATTTTCATCTTGATTAGAATCACACTACTCTCTATTCTGCTTAATTTATAAATAACGACTAGATTCTTGGTGATAAAAAACTTTCTAAACTTGATGAAAGCATAAAAAAAAGACCCACCACAAAACAAAGCTGAAACAAAAAAAAAATACAAAAAAATACAAAACCTATCTTCCTTTAGCCTCTTCACCTTTGTTGTTTTGTTACCCATTGGTGTTGGTGCGACTATTGTCACTATCCTCCTCCTTTGTTCTAGAAAATGGTTACCTTCATATGTCCCACCATGCCATGAAAATCTAAAAAGTAGATTTATAATTGATCCCCCTAATGGAACTATAACTGGACTACTCACAATGCCTCTTTATATTAAAATGGAATTGGGACCTTTCTTTCACGTTTCTTGAAGGCCCCTAACTACAATTTTTTTCCTTTTGTCTTTATTTATCCTTCTTTTTTTATTGTTTTTTTTTTTTTTGGCGCAACGCTAACTAATGAACACAAGGAAATAACAATAGTAGTGGTAGCAAAATTGTTACTGCCACTACCATCATCACCCATATTATAGCAAAACCTTCACTACCATTGTTAGTGGTTTTATCCATTTTCACTTTATCCTACCCTTATGGAAGTGGTGGTTGAAAATCTTCCTTCTTCATGAGGGCCTTTTCATTTTCTTTTCGGTCTATGAAAGACATCAACCTTTTAATAAATTTATCAAAAGCACTTAATAGAAGGTCTTGCACATTACTTGCGATGTATGTTTAGTTACCGAGTTGTTGGTCATGCTTTTAAGCAAGGACTATGCATTCAATTGGGTTTCCAACACTTTTAACATTAAAAATAACTTGGTCCTCATGGTGAGAAATAGGTTGTCTTCAAACACTTACATGAAATAATGTTTAATTACTTAGAACTAAGTTCAAAAGCTTGAACTTAACACTTTAATTTTGATGGAGCTTGTGGAGGTCAGGGTGGGGGCAGAGGAGCTTGTGAATCACTCTTGGAATTTTGGGCTTTTATTGGGGGCAATGAGAAAAGGTTTGGTTAGGAATTAGATGTTAGGTTTAAGAATTGTGGTCCCAACTTTGGAGTGGTGGAAAGGACAACTTTCAATGGATAATAGTTGTATAGATAGGAATAGTGAGAATATATGTAGCAACAATATGAAACCATTCTTGCAACTACTCGTCATGGGAAGGAACAAGATGCATTATGAAAAACTTCCTTATAATCCTTTAACATTTATTATGTACCCAAAGCTAACATCTAAACCTATAAGGTTTATTACAATTTTGGTTTTGAAAATAGTTATTTTGATAATGAGATACAAATACAATAGCACTACAAAGAGAGATTTTGCCACAAGCTTGGTTTTTGTCACAGTCCTAGAAAAATAGCAAAGGAAGAAGAATAAATAGAAATAATTATAAATAAATAAATAAATAAAAATTCATTATAAGTGTGACCGTGTCAATAATTAATGACTCATCATTCACCAATAATATGTTTTTTAAGATGTTTTTTTTTAAAAAGCAAGTGATTGAATCTAGGGTATTTTTGTGTTATTGAAGTTGGATGTTACATTAGTTGGGTAGTTCAACGAATAATAGATTAGAAATTTATGGGCCTTTAATTTTTGCCTTATTTTTTAAAAAAAAATGTATAAGTTGTGTTAAACCTAGTAAAGTAAGGATGATGATGTCAAAGGTTATGGAAAAATTAAAGTTCAATTGTCTTTTGAAATAGGATTTGCTTGTTCATGACAATTCATTATTTTTTTCCATTTGATGTTTAATCTTATGAGGTTGGCCTTATAGGTTTAAAATTATTATGTTGACATAAACAATTTTTAAAACATGGGACATATTTGTAATTGCACAAATAGGTCCCACTCTAATATTTTGGTATTAGAGTGTTCAGGTCTTATTGAATCCAATAGATTAATGATTATGACACCTAGGCCTATAACGAAGTTCAAATTTGGCCTTGGCATAATGCCCTAGCAAAGGACTTTTTATAAATTTTCCTATCTTTTTCCTTTCGTTTCGTCTTCAAAAAGAAGGGCCCATGTTCATAGTAAACATCTTACCTCATGGGCACCAAACGTCCCATGACCCCCAGCTTTTCATGTCTCATCAAACCTTGTAATTCCCATTGCCCATTCGCCTCATCATGCGCCCCCACCAACCTATCCTCCACCTTGTCCCCCTTGCAAACCATAAACCACCCACTAATTACCCCTCCAATTCCAACAAATTGTACACCACTTACTAGTTCCCCTACCAACCCCCAACCCTTCATATGAATGTGGAATCCCAACCTTACATTTTCGCAAACCCCTTCGATCATGTACAATGAGGACATTTTTCCCCTCCCACTTATTGGTCCCTATAGTTGGCCATGATCATACCCCCCATCCTACCCCCATTTCTTCAACACGCCCTCAACCTCCACCTAAAGTCTTATGCCCCACCTGTGAGTGCCAATTTATAAATTGAGGGTTAACTCATCATTAGCATTCTTGTGAAACATCTAATTCATCCAATCTCAACGCTTGTGATCATCCTGGTTTAATACCTTCCCTTATTCCCACCCCACCTGCATGAGCTTGGACATGGGTTTCAACATTGGATGTACTTGGGTCCTTTCATTTAGGCCTTTGTTGTCCTTGATTGTATAACCGCATCCCCACCACTCTACAACATGATGTACAAGTGGCATTTCATTTTCCATTGGATAAATTAACGTAAGACCCGTACAATGTGGTAAACTTGCATTTGTTCATCTTCCTACCCCAATGGTGTCTTGTTTAGCCCCTTTGTGTGTGGGGTGACAGGGCATAAGGAAATGTGGATTCAATTCAACGCTTTCTAACAAACAACTAGGAAAATTTGCAAGAAAAGTTTTTTTTGTGGGCCTAAGTTTTGTTAACCAATTCAAACTCTATCCCTTTTCCCCAACATGATCCTCCAATTCACAAATGTTTGCTCCGCATATTAGCCCTTGGGTGTTGAGGGGAATACTTTTAGCTCATGCATTAGCACCATTTTTTCTTGTGCCCACATCCTCAAACACCACCTCAACTTTCACCGCATTACACCCCGAATTAAATGGATACTTCTCGCTTTTCCTTGAAGACTATGAACCAAACCAAGACCTCGAACTCTCTTCTATTTTTTTCAAGTTGACATTCGAATGCATGCTGCATTTATTGACAAATGGTCCTTCTAGGATAGTTTTTGAACACTTTCGAAATTATTTTCATCGTAAAGATTCAGCGAGTGGATTCCTTCAGTTGTTCCAACTTTGTTCTCATATCGCACAGGATCACATTCCACCCCAAATTACATGCATCTTTGGATCGGTCCACCTCTTAACCATGACCAAGCCTTCAAGTGGAATTCGTCCCATTATAGTGGGGGAAACATTAGATCAATTCATAAGTTGCACTTTATGCTTTTAATTATGTGAAGCTTTTGCAACACATTTTTCCCCGCACTAATTTAGAGTTACAATTAAGGGTGGTTGTGAAGCAATAATCCATGGCATCATGTGCACCTTGGACCTTCACCCTGCCTGGGTTGTTCTTCAATTGGATGTGGCAAATGCCTTCAATTTAGTGTCAAGAGGGGTCATATTTCAAGAACTTCGTGTAGCAAATGGGGACATCTTACAATTCGTCCCCTTTGTTTGTGCATTATATACATTTGAATCTTTTTTATTTTATAAACATCATAATCCTAAAGGTGATGTCATAATCATCCCATTTACCATGGGAACTCGTCAAGGTGATCCTTTGGGGGGTACTATTCGCTTTAGCCCATTTTAGGGCCCTATGTTCCACAACTAGTCATTTCCCATCTTATTGATTTTCATCTATTACAGATGACATTCACATCATAGGTCCCCCTTCAATTATATTGTCTACATATGAGCATTTCTAAACCGAACTCCATGTGATAGGTCCTTCCATCCAACTTCATAAATGCGTAACATGGTCACATTTTGGCCTGCCACCAGATTTCAACACCCCATCCCAATTTATCACCCCATTCGAAGGAATTAATGTTTTGGGGGTTTTGTTGGGCACTTTAATTTTCATATCATCCTTGATAAAAAATGCCCTACTAAAGGATGTTCGATATGTGGACCCTTTCCCTAGAATGAATGATGTTTAAGTGACTTTTGGAATTCTAACCTGTTGGTTTCGTGTAACACCCATTGTATTTTTTACAATGCATTCCAAGATCTTTTAATAATTCAGAAAGACCTTTAATTCGTAAACAAACTTCCCTCCCAATAACTTTTGGTGGTGTCAGGCTCATATCAACATCCACCATCACCCCAAGAACCTATTTAGGGAATTGGGCCCTTGTCACCTCAATCATAACTATTAGGTTTATGGTTGATCAACATCCTTTCCTTCTTAAATCCTTAGCACGGGTTGACAATAACACATTTCCTTTCTAACAACACCTCAAAGCGACATGTGATTTTCTACCACCCCCATCTTGTGTGTGTCTTCCTCCATTTTAACAATTCATCAAACAACAAATGGTTCAACTTTAAGATTCCATGTCAAAGCGTCTACACCATCATACCTTTTTTAGCATGGTTTTTGATGGGATATCTAAAGCCCATCGTCCCCAAATTTTATCATGTTTTGGCCTATGGGTGGGTGGGTGGTTGGTTTATAATTCAACTAGTCTTCCTAACCTTTTGATTATCTTTTCCAAATTTTCCATACAATTTTGTACACGATTTGGATTACCTTGTACCTCAATTGCATGCATCTCTCAATGTGTGTGCACACATCCCATCAACCTTGTGGGTATCCACCTTTTACATTGTGCTCATAAAAATGAATGCATTAAAACCCATGATGCAATTTGCGACACCTTTGTTCCCATTGTGTGAGATGTTGGCTTCCACATTAGACAAGAACAATTACATGCATTTCCTTCAACTACATTCAACTCCTCTCATTGAGGAATCGACATTATGCTTACCAAAAATGGCACTCGCACCTTAACTGACATTGTCATTATCGATTCAACTCGAACAGATTTATTTCCCCAATCTTCCACGACTCAAGGATTTGCTACCTCCAATGCAGTTCAAACCAAGGAAAGGAATTATCGCAACCGACACCCCATTAATCAATTCCTCCTCGTAGCAATTGAGGTATTTGGTTGCTTACACAAACTTGTCGATGTGTTTTTACATGATTGCGCCAATGCCATTTAGAGCTTGAAAGGGCCAAAAGCCCTTCATCTTTCTACCTTGGTCACTTTTTTTTATCAAAAAGTTTCGATCACATTACAAAGGATGCAAACATCCTCCATCTTAAGTCAGGCGATAGCTATAGACTTAATTATTTTCCCCCCTTTCCCCCAAATCAAAATAAACATAACAACCCATTCTTTAATAAAATTAAAATAAAACAACCTTCATTACAAAATTATGAAATGGTTTAATTTTTAAAGAACCTTCATGGTTATTTAAATTTCAAAATTTTCAAAAGTCGGTATTTGAATTTACCCATAATTTAAATCTATATTTTGGGAACAATTAATATTTGTGTATCTCCAACAAAGTCATTTTTTCACCTATGGTATTTAAGTATCTAGATCAACTAACATTAATCATTAAATGGTTGTGCCTATGGAGCTAAAATAAATATTCTTTGATAAGTTTAGTGACAAACCTCCAACCAATGTTTTATGAATGATTTGGCAACTTAGAGAAAGTCATTTGGCATTAGGCAAAATGGGATAAACTAGATCCCACCTCACCTTGGGTTGCAACAACTATGGATGGATGGATTGAACAAGTAGCGGGATGCATTAAATCCCACCTTAGCTTGCAATGGAATTTTTTTTGGATGGATGGAAATTTTGGGGAACAACATTGACAAAAATGGTGTTGGTTATGGAATTATCAAAGTTAAATATTCAAAAGACATTTGAGATTTAGAAAAACTTGAATGATCCAATCATGAGTTGATGAATGTTGATTATGCCTCTTTGAAATAAAAATCAATTAATATTCAACATGTGTTCCCATTCAAATATCTGAAATCCCAAAAAGAAACTTTAGCTATGCAATGTGCCAAGTTTTGGATCTTGCCTAACATGTATGAAAACTGAACACCAAGCAAAGCTTAAAGGGGTTCACATATGGGAGACCAAGGTCAAAAATAAAATACATGGGTAACAAGTTTGTTGACACTAGGAAGGAGTCCCAAGTTCCAAGTTCCAACCCCACTTGTTAGCTTTAATATGGATTTTGTTGGGTTTAATCACAAAATCTAAGAAGCAAAATTAGCAACAAACTCTTTAGTCTTGATAGAAGCAAATAGCACATATTGAAATGTTTTCATTTTTTTGAATTTTTGAATTTCACAAAAGTGGTGACTTTTTATTGCTTTTTTTTTATAGCTTTGACACTAAATTAAATATTTCTAATATTTCTTTTTTTCTAATTTAATTTATGTAAAATGATTTAAATTCATAATTTATTTTGACTAGCATCATTTAGTGGTTTTAACCTTTGTGACAAGTTCAAACAAAATCATGAGAAATGATGGAACCATGTAACATGGTTAGGTCATTTTGATTACAAAATAAATTTCATCAAAATGGAAAAATGCATCTTAAAGAATACATCTAAGTTATAGTGTCACCCAAACATTGGGTCCAAGTTGAACAATTACCCCATAGTCCTACATTGATGGAAAGTCTATTCCCTTTGGGCACCTTTGTCAACCAAAAAACTAAACAACAATAGAATTTAATGGGTGGTGGCTAGTTTGATCAAAACAATGATAAAAAATTTAAAATTCAAATCCATTGACATCCAACAAAACTAAATAAAGGTTTCATTTCAACTTACAATGAGATAAGACATTAGGCATTTTTCTTGAGTTCACGTAATTAACCCCTTCAACCCTAAACCCAAATGAAAGTAAAACCCTCGTGTTCTTGTGTTACATTAAACTTCATAGAATATCACTAGATGTGTTTTGTCTTTAGTTATTTTAATTTTAAAAAATGGACATCTAAATAACATTAATACTTATGGAAACATACACACACATGAACTTTCCAATCTAGAGTGTATGAATATTTCAACTTTTACACCAAGTTTGGTCTAAGTTGTTGTCAAATTGAAACACATTAGTTTCTCTAGGTTGTTGGTTTTGTGGGTTCCTAATTTGTGCCTTTTCAACTTCCCCCAAATCTATGGACTGTAGCGACTACTTTGGAGGCAAGTTATAGATATGTAAAGTACCTTGGAGATTAGAAGATGATTATGTTTCAAACGCACCTTCTAGATTTGTAATGTGCCTTTTAGGCCATGAAGAAGATTACGATTTTAAAGTACCTTGTAGATTTGTAACTTACTTTGGAGGCTACGAGGGAGGATTATTCTTTGGAGGCCTAGGATATGAAAACTTATTCATGATCCTTTAAGGTGATTTAAAGAAGGTGGTAAATACCTTCTACTCTTTAAAAGTAAGAATAACATCCTAACCTTTCACAGGAGGGATAACCATGAATATACAATGCATTCTGAATACACATAGGAGATTTCTCCGTGTGTTTTATGTGTAAGGTAACTCCTTCGCAGTGGAGAGTTTTCAAAATAAGTTGTCATGAAGTGGGAGTGAAGGACAAGTATTTGGGGACCTCTTTCCTCCAAGGGAGTTTCATAATATAATGCCCAAGTACCCATCAATTTATTTAATATGCTTATAGGTGGAAGCTAAACAAGGATGTGTCCCAATGTTTTACATACTTGCAAAATATGATTTAATTTAGGTTATCATGTTATTTAAACATTAATTATGGTTAGACATATTTTGAGCATTATGAATGCAATAAACACTAGGAATGCAATGATCACATGTAACAACATGATGAACACTGACACAATTAACAATTCCAACAACAAGAATGTGACAAACATCAACAACACAATGAACACCAAAACACCAACAATGCAATGAACACCAAGAATGCAATGACATTTATAATAACATGATGTGCACCATAAACATAATGAACACTAACAATAAGTAAAACACCAACAACAAAACCAACAAAAGAGAAAGCAAATGTACTTGATAATTGATTATAAACACAATGAAAAATGCTTAGACGATCACGATATAATCTCATTTCCCATGTGGGAGAAGCTACACTTCCCTAACTTTAAACCTAAAACCCACCTCCACCCTAAAACCCAAAACCTTAACTAACCTTATACTCCTTATTTATAAACCCCTAAGAAACAAATTCAAGGTTATTCTTATACCCTATTTGGGTATCAAAACATTTAATTTAAAAAAGATTTGATTTTTAATGAACTAGATATTTCAAATTTGGTATCCAAAAATCTAGTATCCATCCATGTAAAACCTTAATTAATACCTAGTTGATTCTATTCTTGAAAATTTGTTGAAAATTGGGCCAATTTTAAACTTGGGTTGGTACCCACCCAACACCACTATATACCTTAAAATGTAACTTAAATGTCTGGTTTTTTAATGTAAGGTAATTTGAGATTAATGATTAAACATGTAATGGAATTCCGTGAAGTTTAAGCAACAAGATTATTTTTGTTCCATTACATTGCACTAACATATTTTACTATGACATTCATCTTTCCATACAATTAGCTAATTATTTGTCCCCATTATTTTTGGTTTTCAAATCAATCGTTTGTTGCATCCATTTTCTTGTCTATTTCATTAAATTATATGTTTGAATATTAGTGCTCATAAATACCTTCTAAATTTTAGGTTTAGAAAAGGCAAACTTTTCTTGCAATTTCCTATCAACCTATCTCACAATAGATTAATTTCTTTAATCTGTGAATGAATTTTGTTGAATGAAAATGCATTTTTTTAATCATTAGTTTCAAATTATAATTGAAGGCTATTTTGTTATGCCTTGAGTGAACTAGAACCCATAGTGGTACCATGGTAAAAATATCAAAATCCATTTAAATTTACTTATAAATATTACAAATATACCATGTTAAGACTAAATTATTGTCTTTGAGTTCAAATATAACATTTTTGGGGCTAAATATGGTCAAATTAAGAAGCCTCATTAAGAAAGGTGAAGGTACCAACTTGGGTGTTAGTTCACCTTGGCCGTTTTGTTCCATCATGAACAAAATGACTTGCCACAAGAAACTATGTCTTAAAATATATGTTTTACATAAAATCAATTTAATGAGTTTGAAGTTTGTCATCTTTACAAGGAGGGGCCAAGGAAAAATTATAAATTGCACCAAATCGACCTTGAAAATGAATTGCATCTAATTTTTATAAAGAAATCCCCTTCCAAAAAATTACATTTATTTCTCTAATGATTTAGCATATTTTGGGTTTGGCCCATCCTCCCTTTCCCCCTTATAAACAATCAAACTTCTCCCTTCACAATGCCACCCAAGAAAAAACTCTTCTAAAAAGCAAAAAAAGAAATCCACAACTCACCCGCTCCTTCCCCTAAACACTCTTCTTACCCACCCACTCCCCTACCACCTTCAAAAAAAAAAAGGTGGGGGGGGGAAAAATCACTAAACCCTAAACCTAGTCCAAATATTAATTAACTAGAATACAATACACATTTACATTATGGGCATTTTATATTGTATTCTAGTTATGGATTTCAGTAGCAAGCCATTATTTGTAGTCTGGGTACTGGATATAAGTTGAGTACACCTTAGGTTGGAGTGTTAAATTTTAAGAATTGGCAGGAATTTTTTTTAAATAAAAAATTTAATTAAAATATTTTTATTTTTAAATGTTAAATAGATTATTTTATTTTATTTTATTAAAAAAATTTAGAGTGACTAAACCTGACATTCTCTATGTCATCATGCAAGACAATATATATAT
>Ga0116229_10012437_pt1 | contig 12259 bp, 12 predicted proteins | sample S1TSphgellanicum_3_FD_87313 | JGI IMG/M metagenome (GOLD analysis project Ga0116229, IMG submission 87313) | Host-associated microbial communities from peat moss isolated from Minnesota, USA - S1T2_Fc - Sphagnum magellanicum MG | ecosystem: Host-associated > Plants > Peat moss > Unclassified...
CATGGCATGTTCATTTTGTCACATATTTGTCTTGTCTTGGGAAATTTTTGCAACTTATGGATCATAATCTTCCACAAGGGAAGAGAAGATTATGCAGATAAGATGACAGATTATGTTGATTATAACTAAAATCATATTCATCTATTTATTCACATACTAGAGGCTGCAAAATTAATCCACAATCAAAAACTCTCAAAATTTGGTAACGAAATAAATTTGTTTTACTGTATTTCAAAGAACAACCTTTGTACATATATGTCGCCCATAATGTCAGGGAAAGATTATTGTTTAACGGTTTCAAACTCTTTGACTAAATTAGGTCTTCCCAACAAGAAAAACCTATAGAACTCTACAACTTAGTTTAATCATCTTTAATGGATCGACAAGGAAATTATGTTGTAGCCTTTATGTCAGCTATTTTCAATCATATAGTCCAATTTGAAATTATGGCCAATGTGTGTGTTAGTATTTGTATTCCCAGTATTACTTCCCTTGAAATATCTTGATAAGAACAAATGTTGGATTCAACGATGCTTATACAAGTGTAATTTTCTTTACCTTCAAGCATGGTAGCTTTTTTGAACATAGTTGTGTCATATTTTTGCTTGGTAATTCAATGCTCCAATAGACTTCTCAATTTAGTGAACAATGGTAGTTAAATATTGCACTATAAGAAATTGAACCCACTTCAATGGCAAGAGGCTTACCAACAATGCCAGGAGCAATACAGTTACAAGAGTGAAACCCAATTCCAACAACCTCCAATGTACTTAAAGAGCAAAAAAAATCATGTGAAAATTTAATGCATCAATTAGTGAAAAGAATAATGATTTAACCTCAAATCAACCAAATATTTGATATATCGTTTGGTTTTTTATGAGCATTCATTTTCAAACTTCAAAGCAACATCTCACAAAATATCCTCGTTAGATTGTAAAATACAAAATTTGTAGTTGTAGCTTTTGAATCTTTTCAAAAACAAATTTGTATTACTTCATATAAACTTCTATGGATTTGTGTCCAATTAATTGCATCCCAACTTCTCCATGGAGTTGGCTTGTTCAATTACACCCACATTAGTAAGTGATTTGTCGCCAAGAGAACTTGGATTGAAACCTACATCCAAGGTTATTTCCTTCATCATTTTGGTGATTGTTTTCACCCCATCATGGTTTTGAATACCATTACATGTAATAGAGAATTATTTATATTTTACATTCAAGAATAGAAAGAAAAGTGAAACCTTTCAATGTGCTATTCAAATAGCCATAGTACTTACTATGCCAAGGTCTTTTGAAAGCCCTATCACCAAAAAGAAAGGGGGGATACTTTCTCGTGTGTGAACCCTCAATACTAGTGGAACAAACTTAATGTATATTATTGAGGTCTTACTAAGACTAAAAGAGTTGCTTCAAGTATTACTCCTTCAACAAGATCCTTACAGGCACCTAAATGTTTTTGTCTTATTTCTATGGACCACAAAAGATCAATTTCGCTCTTGATTTCCTCTCTAGGAGTCAACAGGTTGTTTCATGAGAGTGGTAGCTCATACCCCAAATAGCAAAAATCCCATAGATACAAACTTGACTACTTCACATGGTTCCTTTCAGAGACTAGATAAAGATTCAGGGAAGGATCATTGAATGTAATCAATTTTAATCTCCAGTATCCCTTCATTCCCAAAACCTCCGGAGCTTCCACAATGCAGCAGGTATTCTTCTCAGGATGAAACACATCGTACACTCAGTTCAAAATCCTCAAAATCATCAAACATGAGCTACCACAACAACCACTCCAGAAATCCTTGACATTCTCATCATCTCCCTTGTGTTGGTCCCCAAAAACATGCAAGACTTTTAGACCTCTTCTTGACTACCTTGGCACAGCGAAAGTTCAAGCATCAAGGTTCTTGTGAGTCAACAATCTTAATCAAGTTCTACCCTTAGCTAATTACCATCACCAAAATCCAAATTGACTACACACTTGTTAGTCATTTTGAAAGTTTAGGAACTTAGCTTCCTTTTTTCACCAAAATTCACTCCCTTGTTCTCTTTAGCCAGCATCATATATATTCTTCTAATCCTCATCCCTTCGCTCTCTAGAAATCTTCCTATCAATCCCCTCACAGAACCATGATTCACACAGCTCATGAAGAGTCTTCATTGAGTAGCCGGAATTGCGTTCCATCACTGAAAACAACTCACCAAGATCTTTTCACAATAACTTGCAAAGTAATAAAACAAACCAAAAATAAAAACAATTTTTTTGGCGCCCTTGAATCACCATGCCACGAGTAGTTCAACCATTGAGCTAAATTAGGGTTTGCAACCTTCGTCCACAAAAGAAATTTGACATTGTTTTTAGGTTACAAAGTGTCACCACTCCTTCCAAATAAATTTATGTCTTCATAGATCAGACATTAATATGCAAATAGATATAATTACAAGTCCCTTCTTGATTGTTCCCAACACTGTCCTTTGAGATCTTTGAAAATACACATTTTGTTGCCATGATCTTATTCCTAAAATCCCTTGCCATTTTTGTACTCAATAAAAAAATATGGTCCTTCCTAGTTACTAAGTAATGATCTCTTCTTTCCAAGTCTGCGCATCTTGACTTGGGCATTTTCTATGAAGCCTTCAAAGGTTTGCAACCCTTTTCTAGATGCATACACCTTCCTTTGTTTCTTCTATGCATGCTGCCCATTTTCTAGTAAAGTTTTATGCACACTTGCAATCAGCCGCATTTTAATAATCATTTGTTCTACTATGACTTTGGGATTTTCCTATTCATTAAACACATCACACAATCCACTAGACTGTTATCAATGGTGAATCTTAGCGTACGACCAATGAGCACCATGAAAGGAAAATATTTCGTGTTGGCTTGAATGCCACATCAATATCCAAAGAGTATTCTTGGTAAGAGTAAATCCCAATCCTATATGTTGGTAGCAACCATAACTGTGAGTCCGTGTTTGATGGTCTTTATTAGATGTTCCACCATACCATTGCATTGAGGCTAGGCAAGGGCAATAAATTGATGTGTGATGCCATAATTTTGATAGATTTCAACAAATTCCTTCATCCACTCACTACCATTATCTATTAAATATACTTAGGCACTCCATACCTGCAAATAACCTCATCCTTTAGAAACTTAGTACTAATGTAAGCATCATGTTCTTTAATAGGTCGTGCTTCACACCATTTAGAGTAATGGTCAATAGCAACAAACACATAGTTATTGCCACTAGTTGTTTATGGCAATGGCCCAGCAGTGTCTAGTGCAACACAATAAAACAAATCAAATATGGGAATACTCTTCATTTCCACAATGCCAAATCTCATGTTTCCAAATTGTTTGGCTAGCTAACACTTTTCACAAGCCTTGATGAATTTCTTGACAACCTTAATTCTGTCATGTTAAAAGAACCTCTTCTTTACTTTAGTAACTGTTTGCATTGCCCCAAAATGTTCGTGTATCTTCTCAATCAACATTTTACATTCTGCAAGCTTAAGTACCACCAGGTTTTGGAAAAAAAGATATATTTTGACCAATGGTACCTCATCATTTGTTTCTTAGCCTTTTTTATGTTGGCAATATTATCAAGTTCAACTTCAAGATGTCCATGAGTGAGTAACACCATTGACACATTATCTTCCCATATACCATTTGCCTTGATTGGTAATTTTCATTTTCTCCCTTTGTCTCCACACTCTTGCCCTTTTGTTTGTTTTTAGCTTCATCCACCATGGTTTGAGCTTCAACCACCATTCTTTTGTATTCCATTTAATCCATTTGAGGTAGTCCTTCTTTTGAAGGTGAATCTGTACTTTGTCCACCACATTCACCAACAATGTGATCTTCTTCAGCATCATCTACTACTTGTTTAGTGTGTTGTAAAGTAAATAGATTAATGCTAACCTCATTGGTAGCATTACCCTTTGCAAGTGTTGGGGTGATTCCCAGTTACTCTTCTTGTTCCATCACATCACTTCCAGAGTTTTCATCCTCTTCCAGAAAACCAACAAGATTCTGGCTAAAAACATCAACATTCAAGTGTCTACTTCCTGTTTAGTGAATAATTTTGAATTGAAAATCCTATAACATTGCAATCCAATGGCCTATCCTACCATAGGCATCGAAATCAGTGGCTAACCACTCTAAAGGTTTGTGATCTATGCGTATCAGAAATGGGGTTTGGTGAAGATATTGCCTGAAATACATGGTATCCCAAATAAGAGCATAACATTTTCCTTCCATGGGATGAAAACGGCGCTAAACTAAAGACAAACCCTTGTTGGCATAAGCAATGACTTGTTCTTGTCTCCTAGACTTCTATGACAAAATAGCTCCAACACCCCTTATAGACCAGTCAACATCCAGGATGAACGGTTTGTTGAAATCAGGTCTAACCAAAACAAGTGCTTCCACAAGAATTCTTTTCAATGCAATAAAAGTTGTTTGCATATGGGCATTCAAAGAAACTTACAATCTTTCTTTGTCAATGCAAACAGTGGTTTTGTAATCTTGGCATACCTAGTAATGAATCTCCTATAGTACCCTGTCAGTTTCATAAATGCCTTGACATTCGTGGTTGTCTTGGGTGTGGGAAAATGCTGGACTGCTGTTATTTTCTTGGGATCAGGTTGAGATCTGACATTGTCCACAATATGTCCCAAAAACGTAATGCTCTTAGATCCAAAACGACATTTGCTAGGATTCAACTTGAGATTAACCCCTTTTAGTTTATGAAGAACCAGTCAGATGTGACATAAATGTTCATTCCAGGTTCCACTATGTATGTTGACATCATCAACAAACATTTTCACAATTTAGTTTATCCATTCTTTGAATATGTTAACCATGGTTTATGAAAATGTACTAATGGTGTTTTTCAATCCGAATAGCATAACATTCCACTCATAGAGACCTGATTTGGTGATCACTACTATTTTCTTAATATCATCAGGAGCCATTGGGATCTACCAAAACCCTAACTGTAAATCAAATGTTGAAAACCACTTGGAATGCCCTAATTGATTCAAAACATCTTCAATCAAGGGCATGAGAAAAGAGTCTCACCTTGTTTGATGATTTAATTGGTGGTAGTCCCCACAAAATCTTCAGATTCCATCTTTCTTCATTGGTAAAGTTACTCTACAAACGTACTCTAATGCACTCTTGTGCATCTTTCCCAAATCCACCAAGGTTTGTATTTATCGATTGACTTCAACTTCTTCCCAATAGGACAGCCGTCTAGGAGTCATATGGCACAAAGGTAGTCCTTAAGTATTAATAGAATGTTCCCCTACAGAACATTGCCCCAACTCCCTTTTGTGCCATGCAAATAACTCCTAAAATTCCTTCAAAAGATCCCACGACTGTTTTTGTTGTTCTTCATTCAAAGATTCATCTAATTTTATCTTATTCTTGATTTGGGTCCACCTACTGCCCTCCTCAATCAGATCATTAATTATTTGAACTATATACAAATGCACATTGGGTTCAATGTTTTTCCCTAGTTTCTGCTACATTCGAACATTTTTTTCTATAGATGCACACTTTATCTAATCAACATAATCATCATCCTCAAAGAACAATCCCTCCATAATGTTTTTATGTTGTTTTTGTAATGTCAAATTCAAAATTTGCATTGGTGCTTCCTCTTCAATGATCAGATCCAACCCATAATCTTTCAATTTTTCAATTTCGTTCTCTAGATTCAAAATGTTCTCTTGTGGACCATCTTCTGTTTTTCCTTCATATTTTGTTATCTCCTCTTTAGAAGAAGACTCATCATTGAAATCTGTAGAGTTTGATGCACCCAATAAATTAGCCCAATCTTTAATCTACAACTATCCCATATTTTTGTTGAATAGCTCTACATTGCATTTCTCCTCTTCAAATCCTTTAAGCACCTGCAACATGTTTCTTACATTCAGTGGCAGTACTTCCACTTCCATTCTGAATCCATTGCGAACCTATATGACGCCTTTCTCCACATCAACAATCGTTTTTATTTTGATGAAGAAGTCTAGTCCAAGGAGCAAATCATAGTTGTTTATGTCCACCACAAGGAAAATCATTTGACACATGATCCCTCCCACTTTCACTAGAAGCTCAGTAATCCTTCCTAATGCATGCGTCACTATATTAAAGGCCATTTTATAAGTTTCATGGCCAACCACCAGATGCATTATGCCAAGCTCCCGAACAACATTAGTTGCCATTTTGACATAAATGCCCCAGTATCCACAAGCCTTAAATCATTGTTTGATTAATTTCTACAACCAAATGCAATGTTTTGCTACAATGTGTTTTGTTGACACTAACCTTCCTGATTGTAGGGGTTGAATGAATTGCAATTATTTGATTTCTCTGGCCTTCTACATCTTTTCTCCTTCTAGTTAGTTTAACCAATCCTTCCAAATATTCCAATTCTCCTAGAATTATGAGAATGGTTTCCATGGGAGTTAAAGTAATATTTCCTTTGATGGAATGAAAAAAAATCTTAAACTTCACACTTGCTTCAGATCCCATGTTTGCTACTTTTTGTTTGTTTATTGCAATCACTTCCTCTTGCTCTTCTGTTGGATTGGCAGCTATGGGTAATTTCCTTTTTGGGATTCTCACTCGAGAAAATATATGTTGGTCCTCTCGACAAACATGGTTCAATTCTACCATAGTGGCTTCTTCATCATCAAGGAAACCTTCTAGGAAATTTGTGGTGGCAAGCAAACCTTTTGCAATTTCTTCCAACCCCTGTCTTCCGTATGCCCTAATCTAAGATAGATAGAACATTTTAGACCACAATTGTCAGTCTTATGCCCACCTTCGCACTTGGCACATTTTGGCCTTGTGTCCACAAGTTTAAGGCATGTTGAGGTTGTGTGTTCTTTTGAATGACATAATTGGCAACGATTGTGAATGTTAAAAAAAAAGCTTGTACTGGGTCCAACCTTGCCATCAGTCCCCTTCCTAAAGAAATTAATGAGAATTTCATTCAAAACATGAAATTGACGATTTGTGGTAGACTCTCCAAATGTGGTTTCATCTTGTTTTTCCTTCATAATTCATATGGGATCTCCCCCAATTCTCCCAATAGACATTCAATCTCAATAGCAACTACAACCACCTCTTCAATGTTAGTGTAGGTCCTGACAACACAAAGTTTTTAAATTTCTAACCTTAGTTTTCCCATAAATCTACGACACTATTTTGCATCTTGTATTTGACCCCGTTGAAAAAGCTTATCCATCCTTTCATAGTACTGTTGAACCTTTTCCTTTAGCTCTTGCTTGATGGCATTTAATTTGATCCGGATGTCATTAGCATCAACATTGCCATATTTTTGCACTATCCAAGTACATAGTTCTATCCAATCAATAGGTGTAGGATTCAACTTCTTGAACCATTCTTTCGCCTTCTCTCTTTAGGTTCAATTTGGCAATTTTGAACAATTTATTAGCATTCAAATCTCGAACTTTTGCCGCCATTATTAGTCTCTCAACCCAATCATTTACGTCCTCATGATTTTGTCCCCAAAACAACTCATCCATGCCCTAAGGACTAGTCATTTTGACCCTTCTTGACTCTTGATTTATCTACTGCAAGTATTTTTTTGCATGCCATGTTTTACATCCACCCTTCTCTAGGTTGTTGTTAGCTCTATTGTTATGACCTACATTACTTCTTGCCTCACTGATCTAGATGGGGCTCTTCTGCTATTAATTAAGTTATGTCCAAATTGTTGCTTGATTACAGAATCTTGATGTAAATATATTAATGGTTATGTTCCCAACCTCATCTAGTCATGATCAAAATCAAAGACCTTAGTAGTAGCCAAACTAGTGGTACTTAAAATGAGAAAACCAACTTGTTCTCTATAGAATTCAAACTCCTCAATGTAGTAATGCCCAACTGCACTTTGTGGCTCATAACATAAATCAGGGTTATGTGTTACCATTCATTAGATTTGTATGGTTCTTCAAGATTGTATTTTCATCACGGAAGGAAATTAAACTGTCTTCCTTTTGTTACTGGGTTTAAAATCACAACATCAAAGGGTAAAAAAGTGAAAATTTGCTAATTTGCAAAGTCCATTGCCATTGTATCCAAAAATTCTCGTCATCAAATGCTCTCCAACTTATCAACTAGGACCTCATTCCTGAGTTCTCCACCTTTAGTATCCAGTCTCTAGCCATAAATAAATCCTCCACTCCCATAATGAAAAATCTAATGAAATGATTTGGAGAAATAGGAGAGAAAGGAATCTAAACATCATCTAATTGTGGCGCTTGTCTCTGCCTTTCCGAGTTGTGTGTTGATACCCTACACAAGGTAGGAGGTAAAATGATATTGTCTCTAGAATCTTGCCATTGAAATCCATCTTCCTATTCCATCTTACATTTTCACCCAGACTTGTGCCTTCATATAGAATCCATTGTGCATTAGTTCCACAACAATGTCTCCAACTTATGCTTCATCAGGATTCATTCCTATAATGGCAACAACACCAAATCCCAATTGACGCAAAATTAATGTTCTTGTTCATGGTGCTCCTTGATTTTTGGGAAAATCAAACCTAATAGTAATTTGTTCTTCTTGAATTTCCTGAATCTCTGTAACAAATTGCTCTTCATAAGAATTAAACATCCTATCATGTGAAACATCTCATCTTCCAAGTACCCTAATAATTTCACATGTACCAACCTTTTAAGATCAACCTATTCTGATACCAAAAAGAAAGGGGGGATACTTTCCTTGTGTGTGAACCCTCAATACTAGTGGAACAAACTTAATGTATATTATTGAAGTATTACTGAGACTAACAGAGTTACTTCAAGTATTACTCCTTCAGCAAGATCTTTACAAACACCTAAATGTTTTTGCCTTATTTCTATGGACCACAAGGGATCAATTTCTCTTTCGATTTCCTCGTTAGGAGTCAATAGGTTGCTTCATGACAATGACAATTCATACCCCAAACATCAAGAATCCCATAGATACAAACTTGACTACTTCATATGGTTCCTCTCAAAGATTGGACAAAGATTCAAGGAAGGATCGGTGACTATAATTAATTTTATTCTCTAGTATCCCTTCGTTCCCAAAACCCTCGGAGCTCCCACAATGCAACATGTACTCTTTTTAGGATGAAACACAATTGTACACTCAGTTCAAAATCCCCAAAGTCATCAAACATGAGTTGCCACCACAACCATTCCAGAAACCCTTGACACTCTCATCATCTCCCTTTTGTTGGTCCCTAAAAACATGCAAGATTTCTAGACCTCTTTTTGACTCCCTTGGCATAGCGAAAGTTCAAGCGTCAAAGTTCTTGTGAGTCAACAGTCTTAATCAAATTTTATCCTTAGCTAATTACCATCACCAAAATCCAAATTGACAACACATTTGTTGGTCATTTTGAAAGTCTAGGAACTTAGCTTACTTTCTTCACCAAAATTCACCCCTTGTACTTTTCAGCCAACATCATATATATTCTTCCAATCCTCATCCCTTCACTCTCTAGAAATCTTCTTGCCAATCCCCTCACATAACTGTGATTCACACATCTCATGAAAAGTTTTCATTGAACAGTCGGGATTACGCTCCATCACTGAAAACAACTCATCAAGATCCTTTCGCAATAACTTGCAAAGCAATAAAACAAACCAAAAACAAAAACAAATCATAAAACAAATTTTTTGACGCCTTTGAATCACCGCGTTGCCATCAGTTTAGCCATTGAGCTGAATTAGGGTTTGTAGCCTTCATTCACAAAAAACATTTGACATTATATTTAGGTTACAACCCCCCTAGTGGCCTCAAAAACAAAGGATGCAATATAGGTTCATTAGGACACCAATTTTTCTTCCTTTCTTAAATATAAAGAATAGAAAAAGGCTTTCCAACTAGGGATTAATGCACTAGGAAACTTTGAACTTTTCCTAATTCACATTCATCTACTAATTTAAACTAAATCAGGTGGATGAATGTTATTTCACAAGTGTAACTCCACCTAAATGAAATGACTTTAGATGGAGATATGAACATAAACATCTTGATGTTATGATGAACATCTTTATCCATGGAAATTGTTCCCATGGGATCACATTCATCCAATTCCATCCATCAAATATCATCTCATTTCCTTCAACAACATTTGTGCATTTGAATTCTTCTCCTCCTCCTCCATGGCACTATATCTTTGAAATATGGCCAAATTTTATAAATTACAAATAAAATTATAAATTTTTTTTGATAATATAAATGTAGATTTTGTATTCAACTTAATGAATTCCTTATGTTTGTAGCAATTGGTCCTATTCACGAAGTGGCTAGTTAATTTGTCCCAGTTCACCCAAATGTTAGTAAAATATAAAATGAAACATGCCACATGCCATTGTACTCAAAATTCATCCTATTAGGTCATATTCATCCACTTAACTTCATTTTTGTCTTTAGTTTCATGCATCAAACACAAGGAGCAAATTGTAATGGCTCTCAAGAGTCAGCAATATGAGAACATGATGGTTTATATGATGCATGCTCGAATGGACAACCTTTGGATTCAAAGGTCCATTTCTAACTTGATGTGGTGTGTGTTTACAAAAGAATGATTGATGTGCTAAAATTTCATTATATATGCCAAAATTATATTTTAAGTTTCATAATAAATTTACCCCATCAATTGAAGTTGGATTGTGTCCACGATCCTTGATGAGTTGTTTAATACCGTAATACCTTGGTGGCTTTGGCACAAATTTTATCATTTTATAATTTTTATTTTTTTCAATTGTTTGATGTTGTGATTATGGTTTTTATTTTTTATAATTCTTGAAGTTTTTGCACTGGTGAGATCCCCATTGTTAATTAACATCAAATGGCAAGTATCCTAGGTGGGTTGTAATAATATTACAAAAGTGATGTTACAAATGACGACCTAGGAAATGCCTAGGCCTAGATGCAATTAATTTAATTATTTTTATTTCAAAAAATGATGAAAAAATCCCTAAAAATCACACCTGAAAAAAAAATGAAAAGAAAATTGACCAAGTTGTGAAATTTCACCACCAAATAAATAAATAAATTATGATGTAATTTCATGTCAATGCAAAGATTATAATTTTCCCCTTCATCATGTTGAATGGAACAAATGTCCATTTGTTTTAAATCTTGATAAATGTTGCAAAAAAGTTTGTTTGAAAAGTTTTTGAAAGCTTATGACATCATATGTTTATTTGGAAGTGTTTCTTTCCTTCAAAATGCTAAGCACCCCCCCACCCCCCAACTTGTGACTCCATGTTCTAGTAAAATGTTCATAATGATTATTAGATGTATACCAAATGGTTACAACATACCATAAAAATGTTATAATTGTTGGGAGGAAGAGAGCAACAATATAAAAAAATGCAATTGGTGTGGGGATAAGAAAGAAGAGTTTGAGTTGTAGACAACTTTATGTGTGGTTTGGATTAATGGAACATTAACAACATATGATAAAAGTACTATAATTGTTATGAGGAAGAGAGCAACAATAAAAGGAAGGCAATTAGTGTGAGGGGGTAAGAAACTTTTAAAAAGAAGAGTTTGAGTTGTAGACAACTTCATGTGTGATTTGGGTTAATGGATCAATTACAACATATCATAAAAGTAGTATAATTGTTGTGAGGAAGAGAGCAACAATAAAAGAAAGGCGATTGGTGTGAGGGGTAAGAAAGTTTTAGAGACAAGAGTTTGAGTTGTAGACAACTTCATGTGTGATTTGGGTTAATGGATCTCATGTAAGGGAGAAGAGAAAATAATGAAATGGATGATGACAAAAGGTGGTGCCGATGTTGTGGTCCCTCACATAATATGTGTGGCATTGTGTTCATTCCCTTGTCTAAAAGCATTGCAACAACTTTTAAAGTTAGAACCTTTGCCATCTTTGGACTTGTTTGGGTGGACCCATCTATACTGTGGGTCAAGATCACTCCTACACACAAAATAGTCTAATTACATCATAAAAAAGGATCCAATCCAAGGATTAAAATGGTGCTAAACAAGCAAGCAATTTATGAGCAAAAACTCAAAAGATTGAGAGACACTCAAAGACATAGATGTTAAAAGAATAGATACAACAGAGTTCAACCTTTTTTGAGTATTTCAAAAAATTATCAAGGATCCATTGTTTTTGAGCCAAGTGCACATCTTCTATAAAGTGTCACGTAAAATTCACAATTAATTAAAAAATATGTATCTTTCTCTA
>Ga0116229_10012438_pt1 | contig 12259 bp, 6 predicted proteins | sample S1TSphgellanicum_3_FD_87313 | JGI IMG/M metagenome (GOLD analysis project Ga0116229, IMG submission 87313) | Host-associated microbial communities from peat moss isolated from Minnesota, USA - S1T2_Fc - Sphagnum magellanicum MG | ecosystem: Host-associated > Plants > Peat moss > Unclassified...
CAGATCAAGTGCGTCTCCCGGTATCCCGCGTAACGCGCCGCCCGGGGCGCCGTGCCGACCACCTGCATTCTAAACCCGACGAAACTGCGGTCGATCAATACTGACGCCGCAATCACCGCCGCGGCGGTGATGAACACCGACGCGTTGATCCGCATGCCGGCAAAGAGCAGCGGGAACAAGGCCGCGGAACCGAAGGCGGCGGTTTGCGGGTAGTTCGCGCCCTGCGGGTCTTGCATCGGGCCATTGACCAGGTAGGCGAGAATCAACGCGGCGACGTAGTTCAACATCAGGCTGACGAGGATCTCGCTGGTGTTGGCCCTGGCTCTGAGATACGCCGGGATCGCCGCCCAGGCCATGCCGCCGATTGCGCCGGCCAGACACATCGCGGGCAGCAGCCAGAGGTGCGCGGCATCGCCGAAATGCAGCGCCAAAGAGGCTGCGCAGATGGCGCCGATCGTGTACATGCCCTCCGCGCCGATATTCCACACATTGGCGCGAAATCCCACGGCAAGACCGAGCGCGATCAGAATCAGCGGCGATGCCTTGAGCAGCCACTCGGAAATGCCGTTCGCAGAACTCAAGGGCTCGAGGAAAAATATTCGCAGCGTCGAGAGCGGATTGAGGCCGAGGCTCAGAAACAGCGGCGTGCTCACGATGATCGTGAGCGCGAGCGCGAGGACCGGTGCGCCGAAGCGCATGGAACGGAGCGGCGCCGCGCGCGGCTCGAGTACCACACGCATCATCCGGCACCGGCCATCAGCAACCCCACTTCGCCGATGCTCGTCGTCGCGCAGGGCTTTGCATCGGAAAGCGCTCCCTGATAGATCACCGCGATTCGGTCACATATCTCGAACAATTCCTCGAGTTCCTCGGAGACTACCAGGATCGCGGCGCCACGTCGGCTCAAATCAATCAGGCTCTGCCGCAGGAACGCGGCCGCGGCAACATCGACGCCCCAGGTCGGTTGCGCGACGATGAGCACGCGCGGTGCCAGGCTCATTTCTCGTCCGACGATGAACTTCTGCAGGTTGCCTCCCGACAGGCTGCCGGCCAGGGACCCGGCGCCGCGGCACTTGACGCCGCATTGTTCGATGATTTTCCCGGCGAAGCCGCGCACTTCGCCGCGATCGATCAGGCCGCGCCTTACCAGGCCGCGCCCGTGCCCGGTCAACAGCGCGTTCTCGCCGAGCGTCATGACGGGCACCGTGCCCCGGCCGAGCCTCTCCTCGGGTACGAACGCGAGTCCCCGGGCGCGGCGTGCCGCGACGCCGAGCCGGCCGACCGGTTCCCCGTCGAGCCACACCATGTCGGCAGCACTGTCCGCCTCTCCGCACAGCGCCGCCAGCAATTCCGCCTGACCGTTTCCGGACACGCCGGCTATTCCCACGATTTCGCCGCCGTGAACCGCGAGCGATGCGCCGCGCAGAGCGACGCCGAACGTATCCGTCGCCGGGAGGTCAAGTCCCGTGACCTTAAGGCGCGGCCTCGGCTCGCGCTGGACAGGCCTGAGGCTCACCGCCGGCACCGCGGCGCCGACCATCAGGTGCGCGAGCTCGGCGGCGCTTGCCTGCTTGGGCTGCGCCGTGGCGACGACCCGGCCCGCGCGCAGGACCGTGGCGCGATCGCACAGCTCCCGGATCTCGCCGAGCTTGTGGCTGACATAAAGGATGCTGCGCCCTTCGCCGGCGAGCAGGCGCAGGACATCGAACAGCTTGCGCACGCCTTGCGGCGTCAGCACCGAGGTCGGTTCGTCCAGAATGAGCAGCTCGGGGTTCTGCAGCAGGCAGCGCAGGATGGCGACGCGCTGCCGTTCCCCCACCGACAAATCATGGAGCAGCCGCTGTGGGTCGACCGGCAACCCGTATCGGTCGCCCAACTCGGTGATGCGCGCCGCCAACGCCGGCAGATCGAAGGGTCCCGGCGTGGCGACCGCGATGTTTTCAACGACCGATACCGTCTCGAACAGCGCAAAATGCTGGTACACCATGCCGACGCCGATGCGCCGGGCCGCCGCCGGGCTTGCAATGGCCACCTTCGCACCGTGCCAGAAAATCTCGCCGGAATCCGCTTGCACGGCGCCGTAGATGATCTTCATCAGGGTACTCTTGCCGGCTCCGTTCTCGCCCAGCACCGCATGGATTTCGCCGGGCTCGACGCCAAGAGAAACCGCGTCGTTCGCCGGCACGCCGGCATAGCGCTTGGTCACCGCCCGCAATTCGAGCCGGTACGCCAAGCTCAACCCTTCAAGCGACCCTGCATTCCGGCGACCATCCAATTGATGCTGCGGATGTCGGCTTCCTCGAGACTTACGCCCGCGCGCACCCGCACGGTGCCCGACTGATCGCGAATTTCGCCGGCATAGGGTTTGAGGCTGCCGGACTTGATGGCGTCCTCGTTCCTGGCCAGCAGCGCGCGGGTCTCCGCCGAGACTGACTCCGAGTATGGCGCCATCACGACGACGCCTTCCTTGATTCCATACCAGCGCGACTGCGGCTTCCAGACACCGGCAAGCACGTCGCGCGCGTCCTGCACGTAGATGCCGCTCCAATCGAGAACCAGGGAGGTGAGCAGGCGCGTCGGCGCAAATTTGCGCACGTCGCTTGCATAGCCCACCGACCAGATGCCTTTCTGTTCCGCGGTCTGGGCGGCCACGGGACTGTCGGTCATCGCGGCGATCACGTCGCAGCCCTGCGCCGCCAGCGCCAGCGTGGCCTCCTTTTCCTTGCCGGGATCCTCCCACGAATTCATGAAGATGATCGTGCAGGTGATGTCCGGCGTCACGCTCTGCGCCCCGAGCAAAAACGCATTCGCCGGCCCGACGATATCCGGTATCGGAAAGCCGCCCACGAAGCCGAGCTTGCGGGTCTTGGAAACCTTCGCGGCGGCGATTCCGGCGAGGTAGGTGCCCTCGTGATAGCGCGCCTCAAAAGCGCCCAAATTGGCCAGGACCTTCGAGCCCGCACAACAATCGAAGGCGACGCTCGGAAATAGCGGTGCCACGCGTGCGGTCGCCACCCCGTGAGAGAAGCTCGTGCCAAAGATCAGCTGATGGCCGGAAACGGCAAAGCCCCGCAGCACGCGTTCTGCATCCTGGGGCTGGAAGACGTTGTCGACGATGTGAATTTCGACGCCGTCGCCGAGGGCTTGCTTGATCGCCGCGACGCCGAGCGTATGCTGCTTCGTCCAGCCGACCTCCGCCGCGGGCGAGACCAACGCGAGACCGACCTTGAGGATGGGCGCCGCCCTGGCCGTAACACCGAAGCCGCCAAGAGCAAGGAAGGTTCCCGCGCCTCCGATTTGCAGTAGCTCGCGCCGGTGCATGGTTCTAGGAATCGCGTCGCGGTCAAAATTTGTAATGAACGCCCGCAACGAACTCGAGCGGCGGCGCAAACAGCTGCGTCGTCTCGCCGCCGAATTGGTTGGTGAAGCGCGACAGCACCGCCGCATGATCGAACAGGTTGTTCACGGCGAGCGTGATGTCCCAGCTCTTTGGAACCAGCGCGTAGTCGAAGAACAAATTCACCATCGTATACGACGGCGCGGTATAGATCGGCGTCTTGCCGAAGATCGTATCGGCATAATCGGCGCGGTATTGCACCGAGGCGCGCGACAGCAGCGAGGACTGGTTGGCGAACACGAAGGTCTGGCTCAAGTTCACCGACGCGATCACGTTCGGCAGGCTTGGCGGAGCGTTGTCGTACACGTCGCGGTAGGCCTTCTGTCGCAGCGCGTTCAACTGCGGACTGCCGACATCAACGACGTTCAGATAGGCCGCCTCACCATAGGTATTGATGAATTGGTTATCCGCTTGGAGCCCCGACACGTTGTCGAGCGCCAGGAAATGCGTGGTGATGCGGCCCTTCTCCCAGGTGAAATTGCCATCCACGCGGAAGTTCAGGGGCAGCAGAGCCGCGACTTCGCCCTCGAGACCCGAGATCACCACATGCGGGATGTTGCTGACGCCGCCCTGATAGTTGATGAGGTCCTCCTCCTGGAACTGCATGTCCTTGTCCTGGTAGACGTACGCAGCCAAATAGACGTTCAATTTCCTGTCGAAGAATGAATTCTTCGAGCCGATCTCATAGGCAGTGATGGTCTCCGGCTGGAACTGATAGGGTACGCCGAGCGGATTGCCCGTATACAGACAGCCGCTGCTCGCCGGAGCCGCGGATGGGCAGTTGGAAATGTTGCCGCCGCCCGGCTTGAAGCCGGTCGAGACGCTGCCATACACCAGATTGGCGGGAGTCAGATCGTAGTCGACAGCGACCCGGTAGGTCGCCTTGTCGTCGGTTTGCTCGTAGAAAATCGAAGAGTTCGGATAAAACAGATCGTAGTAATCGTCGAACAGGGTCGTGTTGTGGTCGTGCGTGTAGCGCAGGCCCGCCGTCAGGCGCAGCGCGTCCGTGAAATGATAGATCGCCTGCCCGTAGCCGGACACCGAGTCGCGGTTTTCAGTGCCGAAGTTCTGGAAGTACAACTGCCCGGAGTATTCCGCGTTGGTGATGAACTGTCCGAGCGGTGTGTTGGGATTCAGCACGCCGACCTGCAACAGGTCGGGCGCCGCCGTGCCGTCGAAGGTCGGATCGCCGTCGAACAGATTGTACTGGTCATAGGCGACGGTCGTGCGGCTCTTGAGGTAGAACGCCCCGACGATCCAGTCGATGTCTCCGCCGGGTTTAGACGTGAGATTGATCTCCTCGGTGATGCTCTTCGAGTTGTGCTCGAAGAACTCGACGTCATGCGGTTCGTCGATCGGATTGGTGATGCTGAGCGCGAGGCCGTCCTCGTTGACGGATCCGTGATGATTGACCTCCTGGTAGCTGGAGATCAGTTTCAGGGTCGCGGCCGACCAGTCGTAGCCGATGGTCGCTCCGGCCAATTGCTGGTTGTAGATCAGGCGACCGGGCCAGTCGGAACTCTCCTGGTACGGGTCGGGGTTCGGATCGTCTATGTTCTTGCCCTCGGCCTCGTGCTGATTTGCTTGCGCATATTCGGCGCGCAGCAGCACCGACAACTGATCGGTTGCCTGCCATAGCGCGAGGACGCGGAAGTGATCGTTGTCCAGGTTGTTGAGTTCGTAACCATCGCTGTAGCCCGGCACGTCGGTGGCTTTCACATAGCCGTGTTGATAATTCTGGTCGTATGCCGCGCGAATCGCGAAAGTGCTCGACAAGGGCACATTGATCGCTGCGCTCGTATGCACGAGATCATACGAGCCGGCGGAGGCGTCCACGTAACCTGTGATGGCGTCGAACGTCGGCTGTTTACTGATGACGTTGATCGTGCCGCCGACGGCATTTTGGCCGAAGACGGTTCCCTGCGGCCCGCGCAGCACTTCGATATGGTCGACGTCGAGGAATCCGGAGTCCAGCGCCACCGGAAACGCGATATAAATGCCGTCTTCGTGATACGAAACCGAGGTCTGGGCCGAATCGTCCTGCGGCACGTTGAAGCCGATGCCGCGGATCGACGCGCTGCGGTTGTAGCCTTCGCTGGTGGTGATCACCAGCCCAGGCACCTGCCCATTGAGGTCGAGCGGGGTGACGATGTTCGCCTGCTCGAGCGTCGCCGCGGAAATCGCGGTGATCGCTTCTGGCGCTTTCTGCAGATCGATCGTCTGCTTCTGCGCGACGACCTTGATCTCCTCGAGCGTGCCGGTTTCAGCCGTGTCGGCCGCCGTGTCGACGGTGGGCGCCGGTTCCGCCAGTGCTTGGCGGATTGCGACGCCGCCCTGCGCCATCAGCAAGGAGCAGCCGGCTGCCAGGGACCAAATGCACGGGCGTAGCGCCTTTCTCGAGGGCATCATGTTGTTGTACTCCCAGTGATCTCGCGAGTTGTCTGATTTGCACAACACCGCAGTAGAGCGCATGCCCCCGCATTGCCGATTCCCCGAAAGGTCTAGGCCTTTCTTCTATAGAAACAATGGGAAATCTCGGCGCTCACTCGATGACCAGGATAACGGCCAGCATTGATCATAAGGCTGTTGCGAATATGTCATTCGCGGGATGTGGTGTCAACACTCTGGCGCGTCTCGAGCGCGCGCGTCCCCGGCAGCACGGCGTTGAGCAGCAGTGCGCACATACCGCCGGTCGCAATGCCTGACGAAAACATGCCCTTGAGAATCGGCGGCATCGCACTCGTGATGTCGGGAACGAATGCGACGCCCAGTCCCAATCCAAACGACAGCGCGGCGATGAGGGACGCTCTGCGGTCCATGGCGACTCCCGAGAGGATCTTGATTCCCGCCGTTGCGACGGTGCCGAACATGATGATCGTCGCGCCGCCGAGCACGGCCGGCGGCATCGCCTGCACGACGCCGCCGACCACAGGGAAAAGACCCAGAAGAATCAACAGCAGCCCGACGATCATGCCGATCCGCCGGCTGCCGACGCCGGTCAACTGGATCACGCCGTTGTTTTGCGCGAATGTCGTGCTTGGAAATGAATTGAACACGGCGGCGAGCAGGGAACTCACGCCGTCGGCGAGCACCGCGCCGCGCAGTCTGCCGAGATACAGGGTCCCGGAAATGGGCTCGCCGGTGATGACGGACGTGGCCGTGACGTCACCGACGGTTTCAATGGCCGTGATGACGTACAAAAAGGCGAATGGGACCAGCGCCGCCGCCCGGAATCCGAATCCGAAGTGCAGCGGCGCGGGAAACGACAGCCATGGCAGACCCTGCAATCCGGTCAAGGTCAATTTTCCGGCGAGCAAAGCGACCACGTACCCGCCGGCGAGACCTGCGACCACGGAAGTCATGCGCATCCAATCGCGTCTGCCGCCGTTCAGCGCAAGGATCAGCGCGATCACGACCGCGGCGAGACCCAGGTTCTGCACCGAGCCGAACGATCCGTCGTGCCGCGCTTCGAAACCACCGCCCATGCTCGTGATGCCGACTTCGACGAGCGTCAGTCCGATCAGCGTGACCACGATGCCGGTGACGAGGGGGGTGATGTACCGGGTCGCTCCGCGAATGAACGGGCTGATCAGGATCGGCACCAGCGCGCCGATGGCACAGGTCCCGAACACCACACCCAAGGATTCGCGTTGCGAGCCGCCCTGCGATGTGACCGATCCCGCCAGGGAAATCACGGGTCCGAGAAACACGAAACTCGTGCCCTGGATGCTGAGCAGGCCCGAACCCACGGGCCCCAGGCGCCGCGACTGCAGCATCGTGCCGAGTCCGGAAACCATCAGGGCCATGCTGACCAGCACAACACCGTCCGCATCCGGCAGCCCGAGTGTGCGCGCGATGATCAATGGGGGCGTGACGATTCCAACAAAGACGGCGAGAACGTGCTGCAAAGCCACGAAAACCGATACGCGCAGCGGCGGACGGTCGTTCAATCCGTAGACGAGGTCTTGACTGGTCATCCGCCGCGAACTGCCCCATCACGCTTCAATGTTACGATCGTTGAGTAGAACGGATGGCGCCGCATTTGTCATCAGGCGCGAGGAGGCGACCGAGGTGCGATTCTGGAAACTCGAAGTGCTGACCACAAAAGACCGTCTGCTCGCGGCGGCGTGTGTGCTCGCGGCAGTCTTTCTGCTCCCGTCGGCGGCCGTAGTTGCGCATGCCGCGGCCTCCGCCGCGCAGGACACGGCTCTGCGGGCCGCATTACCGAACGGTCTGCGCGTCGTCATCCTGCGCAATTCGCTCGCGCCCGTCGTGACCGTGGAACTGAATATCCTGGTGGGCGGCGATGAAACGCCGGCGGGATATCCAGGCATGGCGCATGCCGAGGAGCACATGGCGTTTCGTGGCTGCTCCGGCATGAATGCCGACCAGACCGCCGCCATCTATGCCGAGCTCGGTGGTCAGAACAACGCCGACACCCAGCAGAACATCACGCAGTTCTTCGCCACGGTGCCGGCAACCGATCTGGAGGTCGCGCTGCGCGCGCAAGCGGCGTGCTTGCGCGGTATCGATGACGCGCAGGAGCAGTGGGCGCAGGAACGCGGTGCCATCGAACAGGAAGTGGCGCGCGACTTGTCGAATCCCACGTACAAGTTCATTGACCGTCTCAATCGGGATCTGTTTGCGGGCACGCCGTACGCTCATGACCCCTTGGGCACGAAACACTCGTTCGACGCCACCAGCGGGGAGATGCTCAAGGCCTTCGCCGGCAACTGGTATGTCCCCAACAACGCGATCCTGGTCGTCGTCGGCGATGTGGATGCCGATGCCACCATGGCCAAAATCCGCGAGCTGTTCGGCGACATCGCCGGCCATGCGCTGCCGCCACGCCCGAGCGTGCGCCTGGCACCGGTCAAGTCCGAAACCTTCGTGCTCGACAGCAATCTGCCGTACGTGCTCGGCTTTATCGCCTACCGCCTGCCCGGAACGGGCTCGCCGGACTACGCGCCGATCCAGATTCTCGCTGATGTATTGAGCAGCCAGCGTGCCGATCTGTACGGCATGGTGCCGGCCGGAAAGGCGCTCGCCGCGGAGTTCGGGCTGGCTGAAACCTACGCCAAGGCGAGTGTCGGGTATGGTCTCGTGGCGCTGCCGGCCGGCGGTAATGCGTCCATCGCGATCGCCGAGATGCGGCGCATTCTGTCGGGCTACGCGGCCCACGGCGTTCCCGCGGATCTGGTGGACGCGGCCAAACGCGGCGAAGTCGCCGCGGCGGAGTTTCAGCGCAACTCCATCCCGGGACTTGCCAATGTCTGGTCGAACGCGCTGGCGGCCGAAGGCCGCGACTCGCCCGATGAAGACGTCGAGGCCTTGAAGCGCGTAACGCTCGCCGATGTGAACCGCGTCGCCAGGGAATATCTGGTGGGCCGCGGGTCGATTACCGCGACGCTGCAGCCGGTGCCCACCGGCCAACCCGTCGCCGCGAAGGGATTTGGCGGCGCCGAGCAGGTCACCTCCACTCCGAGCAAGCCCGTGCAGCTGCCGCCGTGGGCCGAGACCGCGCTGGCACAGCTAAAAGTGCCCGCCAACACCGTCAAAGTATCCGACACGACGTTGCCGAATGGGATCCGGCTGATCGTCAAGACCGATCCCATCAGCCCGACCGTGTCGGTACTCGGCGCCGTGAAGCATGAATCCGATTTGCAGACGCCGGCGGGCAAGGATGGCGTCGCCGATCTGCTCAACGGGCTCTTCTCGTACGGCACACGCACCCTGGACCGGTTGGCGTTCCAGAAGGCGCTCGACGACATCGCGGCGAATGAGAACGCGGGCTATGGCTTCTCCGTGGCCGTGCTCAAGGAGCATTTCGACCGCGGCGTCGAACTGCTCGCCGACAACGAATTGCATCCGGCGTTGCCTGCAGCGGCTTTTGCGGTGGTCAAGGAGAAGACTTCACAATTCGTCGCCGGAAATCTGCAAAGTCCCCAGTACCGGACCTCGCGCGCGCTGGAGACCGCGCTCTTACCCGCCGGTGATCCGGCCCTCCGGGAGGTCTTGCCGGCAACGCTGGCGAACGTCACGCTGGATGACGTGAAGCAATATCAAGATGCCACCATGCGGCCCGATTTGACCACGATCGTCGTGATCGGCGACGTTTCACCGGAGGAAGCCAAATCCGTCGTGGAACGCTGGTTTGGCGCGTGGCACGCGGCTGATCCCAAACCCAACACGACACTGCCGGCCGTGCCGCTCAACGCCGCCACCGCCGTGAATGTGGCTGATCCGCAAGCGGTGCAGGACTCCGTGGTGCTCGCCGAGCAATTGCAGCTCAATCGCTTCGATCCCGACTACTACCCGCTGCAGCTTGCCAATCACGTACTCGGCGGCGGCTTTTATGCAACGCGGCTGTATCACGACCTGCGCCAGGTGGCAGGCTATGTTTACACGGTGGACGTGCGCGTCGACGCATCGCAGACGCGGGCAAATTATACCGTCGTGTATGGCTGCGACCCCGACAATGTATCCAAGGCTCGGGCATTGATTCAGCGCGATCTCGAGCGCATGCGCGCGGAAAATGTTTCCGCGGATGAATTGCATCAGGCCAAGGCGCTGCTGCTGCGCCAGATTCCCTTGAGCGAGTCGAGCGAAGAGGCGGTCGCCAGGGGACTGCTGGGACGCGCTGAAATCGGCCTTCCACTCGACGAGCCCTTCCGCGCCGCCGAGAAATACGCGGCGCTCGACGCCGGGCAGGTGAAGGCCGCATTTGCCAGACTCGTGCGTCCCGCCGACTTCGTCCAGGTGGTCCGCGGTCCCACTCCGCACTGATACCGGCACGGAAGCTGCACCGCGGCGCAGGCACCGCGAATATGACGCAGTTCACACGATCCACGCCAGTTCTGAGCGCGTTTGGCCCGCAGTCGCGCAACGCATCATCAATGTTGTGAACCGGTTCGTGGAGCCGCTGCCCGGCGCAGTTACCATAAGGCCGGTGCGATTTGGAGTTTGCTCACGTCTCATGCCCACTGACGTCTCACTCATTCTTGTTTCGGGTGCCGGATTGTTCGGCGCGTTGGCGGCCTTCATCGTTGGTGCCCGCTTCACCCGGAATCTGCGTGTCCTCGGATGGGGCAGCGTCTGCTCCGGCATCGCGGTTGCCGGCCTGACGCACTTCGTGTGGTCCTGGTGCACGCGCGGTTTCGATCCGCTCCACGCATGGGTGCCCCCGCTGGCATGCCTGGTGCTGTTGCTCGTGATGACGGCGCAGGGTTGGTTCGTTTTTTATGAGGACGGCCGCGACGCCGCGGATTCCTCGGCACCGTCGCTCGTCCTGCTGGCCGCCGCCGCCGGTTGCGTCATCTGCGGATTCATCGCCGATGCGCACTCGCCGGCCTTGCCCATCATCTGGGCGAGCGCGGGCAGCCTGGCGCTGCTGTTGTCGATCCACCCGGTGCAGCGATCGATTGCGATCAACCGCAGTGTATCGATCGGCGTGGTCGTGGGAATTTTCAAGCTGCTGGTTCCGCTGACCGGCATCCTCGTGTTCGTCCTGGTCGATATGATGATCCGGCCGGGGCTCGTGGCGGCAGGGGGTGGGGCGGGCACCACCCGCAAATGGTTACGATCCGGCGATAACCGCGATAGCGGCCCTGCCGGCGGTGCCGGTCATGACGATCACGACGGTCATGATGGTCATGACGATGCTGTAAATGAGAAGCGCCGGGTTCTGGTCGACCTCCTCGCCCTGCTTTGGCAGATCGGCCTGCTGCCGCTCCTGACGCTGACCAACGGCGCGCGCGTCACGCCGCACCCGGCCACGTTTGATCCATTGGAATTTCTGCTCGAGGGCAAGGGTGGTCACTCCGTCACCGGTCAGATGCCCCGCTCGACGCGCAATACCGTCGTGATGATTCTCGTGGTGGCGGTGCACGTTTTGTGCGGGGTCGTGATCATCAAGCATTGAGTACGGCCGCGCTTCGCTGCAACTCCGCGCAGCGGCGTGCTTATTGCGCAACGCCCCGCTCATTGCCCGACGGCCCGCTCATCCACCGTCGCAATCGCCCTCTTTGGCATGGCCGGCCTCCGACGGATAGAGCGCGATCAGCTTCGCGGTCACCCCATTGGTCCAGCCGAAGCCGTCCTGTGTCGGATATTCACCGCCTCTCCCGCCGCGCCCCATGCGCAGGACGTCGTATTTTTCCACGAGTCGGCCGCTCTCGGCATACACCTCGTTGACGCTGGCCAACCAGCGGCAGGCAATCAGCGCGGCAAGCGCGTCGCTTCCGTACCGGCGCAAGCCGGCGACGGCGATCCATTGCAGTGGTGCCCAGCCGTTGGGAGCATCCCATTGTTGACCGGTATCGAGCATCGTCGTGGCCAGACCTCCCGGTGTGACCAGCGTGCGCCGGACCGCGGCGGCAACCGAGGCGGCTTGCGATGGAGTGGCGAGCGCCACGAACAGCGGATACAGCGTGGCGGCCGAAAGCTGCGTGCCGGGACTGCGATCCGCCCAACGATAATCGACGTAGAATCCGGCCGCAGGGTCCCATAGGTACCGGTCAATCGCGGCATGCCGCGCTGCTGCGCGAGCCGCAAACTCCGTCACGCACGCCGCTTGAGCCCGGCGTTCGCAGCCCGCACGAATCGCGTTTTCCAACCCAAACAACAAGCTGTTGAGGTCGATCGGCACGATCTGTGTCGTATCGATCGTCGCGAGCGAATGTGCGTCGGCGAGCCAGCGTGAACTGAAGTCCCAGCCGCTCTCCGCCGCGGCCCGGATGTCGCGGTAGAGTTCCCGGTGCGGGCGGCCGCTGGCCTGCGCGAGTGTCGTGTCCTCGGCATAGGCTTCGTCGCGCGGCGTATCGCGATCGTCCCAGTAGCGATTGAGGATCGATCCGTCCGGCA
>Ga0116229_10012439_pt1 | contig 12258 bp, 6 predicted proteins | sample S1TSphgellanicum_3_FD_87313 | JGI IMG/M metagenome (GOLD analysis project Ga0116229, IMG submission 87313) | Host-associated microbial communities from peat moss isolated from Minnesota, USA - S1T2_Fc - Sphagnum magellanicum MG | ecosystem: Host-associated > Plants > Peat moss > Unclassified...
AAGGTTAAGGTGGGGATGTTCATGAGAGTGGTTTTTCATCCCCAATTTTTCATCATAAAATTTTAAGAATGTTGGGAAATCTTACCAAGCATAATAAATAAATAAAGAATTGGAATTTTTTCTTTTATATATATATAAATATATATAATAATTAAATATGAAGAGAAAGATGGGAAATAAGAATAATGCACCTTACAAACCATAATACTAAAACCCAAACTCACCTCCCCAAGTGTCAAACCTTACACTTAAATTGTAGAAATTACAACCAAGTGTTTTTAATGAATTTTTAAAGCTTTTTAATCCATAAAATGTTTTATTGTTATATTTTAGAATATATTAAATTGGAATATTACTTCTTTTCATTTTATGCATATTTGGGATTTATTTATTTTTCATTTTGGAATTTTTTAAAATGTAATAACATATGAATCAGATTATTATTGTAAAGTGATGATTAATAATATTATTGCCATTTGATCCTCATGTATAATTAATTAACCAATATATTTTTATGTATGGCAAGGTAATCCCATGGTTATGCAATAGAGTTCTAGATGGAAATTTTCACAACTACATTTTTTTTCATTATTTTTTTTATTGTTTTCCAATACCATTTACATTTTTCAAAATATCAATATTTGATCTGGGGACTCTTGTAAATTTTTTTAAAAAATACGTGAATAAAAATATAAGGTGCAATATATTGGTTTTTGAGTAAAAAACATAAGTTGATTAGATAGAAAAGAGGGTATATTTTATTCAAATAATTAATTTAATTATAATTTAAAATAATTAATTATAATTTATTTATTTTGTATATATTAAATAATAATAAGATGATAAAAATAGGAATGCTTGATTTGGGTTGAACATCATGCCTTACTCCTAGTGCAAAGTGGGCCTTACTATGTGAAATTTCCCACATAAGGCCTAGAGTTGGAAATTGTGCTTGGGGGAGAGACCCCCAATTTGTATTATGTTCTTCCTCAAAGGTTATTACCTTATTATACCAATGTTGGTCAAATTTAAGAAGTTTAAGGGGGGGTTTTTGGGTCCGAGTTTAATATGTTTTCTAATAAAATGGATGAACCGTTGGTTTTAGATCTATTTCAATTCTTTTTGAGAAATACAACTAATTGGTTTGGTTTCAAGATTGAATCAAATTTCCTAGGTTGTCAAATTTATAAATCAATGGTTCCAAACTTTAGAAGACCAATTGGTTGTAGGCCAATTTCACATTATTAAATAATTTGCTCTTCAATTGTAGGTAGTAGACCAATCCTTGAAATTGATCCAAAGTTTTACAACAACCATTGTCTTCTAAATTGGACACCATCTTTGCCAATATCAAGCTTAATTCTACATTTGCCTAATTATGCTTTATAAAGCTAATTGAATTCCTTAAGTTTATCATCTTTCACAACTCCATATTCCATGCACTCTTGAGAGACATACTCCAAAAGTTGGAATTTGAACACATGAAAAGAAGATCACACAACTCATTACAAAAGATTTCCACATAACCCATGCGTTTCACATTGACAAAACTTTACAATTTTTGACATACATAATCAATCACAAAGAAAGGAACAAAACTAGAACTAAGAACTAACCTCCCTTCGAGTCACAAATGTAATCTATGGTTGGACATGAATACAGGTGTGTGCACCTGTGAAATTAGTAAGTGGTTTTGCTTGCACTTCCCAACATTCATCAATTGATGGCCTCACAAATGTTGGACCTTCTTGCACAACTACCACTTCCTTTCCTTCATATCCATATGACTTTTCAATCATGGAGAGCAAAAACTTAAATGGTTGTTTTTTTAAGCAAGTAAACACAATAAATTTCAACATATATTTTAGAAGTTTGTGAAGAACCAAAAGCTTTGGACAACCTACTTCAAGTTGGTCCCATAGTCAATAATTCTACTTTTGAAAACAAAAGACAAAAGAAATGAAAGAATCGACATCAATTCAAAGCTTTCCTTGAAACCTTCAATTTAGTATCAAGCAACTAAGAAGGGATCCCTTTTGATGGATGGGTTCACCTAAACCCAAAACCCTTATTTTCTAACCCCCAACACCCTACCAACAACATATGCCTACATCACCTAAGACCTAACCCCTATAAAAAGACCTTAAGATTCATTAGGTGGGGTTTGAGGATATATTTCGCTAACCCTAAAAAATTTCAAATTGAGCTCAAGGCCAAGTTTATAAGATATTACATGCCTTAAGGCGAGTCTTGTGGTGAGACTTTCCCCACCTAGAATTGTTGAACCAAGTATCCGAACTCAACCGACATTGGTTGTTACAATATGTTCACCTTTGCAATAACTCTTTAATTATAAGATGCCCACATTTTGACCTTACCAATTTCTGGGTTATATTTATTAACCATATTTTCACATGAAAAAAAAATTCATGGTTCAAATTCTAGTTAAATAGGTACCCATTGATGTTGGTCAAGGTAGGGTTCTTTACAGGAACCATTGGGTTTGTGTCTAATGTGTTTCTTTAAATGAACAATACACAAGTTTTTTTTTAAAACTTGTTAGTTTTGGGCAACAATGCTAGCTTGTGAGAAGGAGACCATGAACAAGTGAGCTTAAAGGAATATTTTTTAAACTATTTATTATCACATAAATAAAATATTTTTGGAATATATCTTGTCAATCAAAAGAATATTTGATTATGTGGAAAAATATTTTGTTGCATAGTAGTTCTTTAAACATGGATGAAATTTGAAAATGGATGAAAATTATTGTCAAATGAAAATTTTGAAACATTGAAATGGATGGAAATTGAAAAGTTGATATGTTTGAAGCCTTAGGTAATATAAGATTGCATTTAAAACTTATAATGCATTCCACATTCATGAGCAAAACCAAATTAAAGCAGATAAGACAAATGTCAATAACTATTATGTATTGTCCATTTGCACATGTCACAACAAGTCTACCATTTTGGATTATGTTTCATTCTCTACATGGGACAAGAGTTGACTCACTTAACACAACTTGTTAAACATTGAACTTTGTTTCAATTCCAAGTTGAATGATGAATGAATTTGTTAAAAATAAAAATTTCACATGTATTAATTAATCCTATGGGCATCCTAATAACTAGATAGTTACTAAATTTGGTAAATTATTTATTGTCTTTTAGTGAATGAAACTGTTAGGACTAGTTCACCTATTGACATGGATGATTGGTATTTGTTTACCAATCACTACTATGGATTTGTGAATGGATTAGAATAAGGGACCCTATTTTGGTGGGAGAAATGTGCACCTTGTACGATATTAACAAAAGAGAATTTGGAGATGGACCCTTATCATTCTTGTATGAAACTTTGAAGGAATGTAAGAGAAAACATTATATGGAATCAAAGTAATGCAAGTGTGTGTAAAGATTATAAACCTTGTGTGTGTCACATGTGGTAGCCTTTTGTTTTTCTTTATTCGAGTTATGATGTTTATTCTCTAGTATGATGATAGTTGAATATAGTTTGATGTAAAATATAGTTTTTGTATTAATTTATCTCTACTTTATTGTGTTACACATGCAACTAGCTCTTTAGAGTATAGAAGCTTGTTGGAAGGTAATTGTTGTAGGATGGTAAGAACAATCTACATGTAGTTTGGTGGAAGGTAACAACACATCACAAATAAAACAATTTGGTGGAAGTCACTAGTGTGTTAGCTTGTTGGACCAACAATTTTTTGAAATACAAGCATGGGGTTGGAAGGTTTACCTTCTTACCTTCACCATGAATAACTAAAAATTCTAGCTTGTTTATATTTTGATTTCATTTTTTTGATTTTATGTTGGAAGGCAAAGCTGCCTTCCCCATGGTAGTCATTAAAAACCACCTTCCCTTTTGTAATATTTGAGAGGTTTTACTTAGCAACCTTCTCCAAGTTTTATTTACTAGGTTGTAAAATCCATGGTCTTACAAAATTCTTCCATCTACAAATAATAAATTACATGTTGTAGAATGTAATGCACATGTGCTTACAATGCATGCACTTCCCTTGCTTGTCCAACAAACTTGCCATCATCTATTTATGAAGGAAGGTAATTTGTTTTGTTTTGTTTTGTTTTGTAGGTACCGAGATGCTTTAGATTGTGTTCTTGGTGTCTTTGGAAAGCTCTCAACAAGGAGGAGTGCATGGGCTTAGTTCCATGATGTTTGGACTTGCAATGCAAAAGTTTTAGAATATTGAATGATTTTTTCATTGAAAATTAAATTAAATTGTAGCTAAAATTTTTCAAAGGAATTGGAATGTGCCTTTGGTGTTGTTGGAAAGATCTTGATGAGCAAGGTTTAATGGAATTTAATTTGGAATGTGGGGGATATTGATTTTAAAGTGATTTCTACTACTGAAAATTCAAATAAATTCCAAGTTTTGGAAGGAAAAATCAATTGAGGATGTGGTAACACTTGAAGGCTTACCATTTGATTCAAGCATGATTTCCTTTCATATTTGGTTCGAAAAATTGATACATACGTTGCAAAACAATGTTCACATTTTGAGTTTCCCTATTTTGTAATTTGGGTTCACACTTGGGCCAATAGCAAAAGCCACATTAATTGTCATAAAATCCATGCAAGTGTAGGTCAAAAAATCTTCAATTTTTTTTGTTTTGAGGTTAACCAAAGGTAATGTTGTAAATGGATCCATAACTTAATGGAAGCACCAATGTGGTGGCAAAACAATTGCTTATAGAACATGACTGGCCTTCCACTTGTTTTGATGATAATTCAAGAGCTTGAATGTCCCAAGGTGTCACTAATAGAAAATTCCCGTTTTTAAACCAAAAAGTTTTCAACTGCACATCATTTGCAACTACGTTACAATTGGGATTTTAAAATTTTAAGAAAAAGATTATAGAAATTATTAATTAAATCAACTAATATATTATATTGGTATATTGTTGAAAAAAAATTCAACTAAGTGGTCATTTGCTGAATATTCCCAACATCAACAATGTTTCCAAGTTGAACACCCAACTATGTTGGTAAATAGTGTGAAACATGTTTCAACTAAAAAATCATTCTTGAAATATTTTTAGCATCTAAGGTTCTCTAGTTGGCACATAATCAAAACATTGAATAATGTTCAACTATTTTGGTGACACCATCAACACACACATATGGATGATAAAATGTTTTAGAAAACAAATGAAATGCAATCTTGTTTGAAACTTTGTTGTGACTATCTTTTTCAATTACATTAGATAACTAATAGGCAACTTTAATTTTATACATATAATATTTTGATATTTATTATATATTTTAATAACATTAAATTACATGTAAATTTTATTTGTATAAATGAATGGTTTTTTTTGTGCATATAAATATTTAATATTTAATTTCAAAATAAATGTTAATGAAAATTTCACAAATAAGTTTGTAATAATTTATGTTCAATATATGTAATTTATTTTTTCCATGTAAATCAAATTTTATTTTACGAAAAATCAAATACTTATACTTGTGGAACCGTAATGTTTATTCATTTTTATCCATATGGTGTCTTAATAGTTTAAAAAATTATAATAAAAATTCATTAATTATTAGGCTACATGTAAATGTTTTTTGTATAAATGAATGGTTGTGTATGATGAATTTTTTTATGCATATAACTATTACACTTTAATTTGAAAATAAAATTTAATGAAATTTTGAAATGTAGGTTAACTAATAATGTGTATGTTCAATACACATGTAATTTATTATTTATATGTAGAATCAATTTTTTTTTTACAACATATCAAGTAAGGATACATTATTAGTATTGTTTTGGAATTTTCATGTTTATTCTAATGTTGGCTATTAGTTCCAATATTTTTCTTAAAAAATCAATGTTATTAAAAATAATTTATTTATTCTTAAATTGTAATAATGATCAAAATAATTAATAAGGATATTGAATACATTGTTATTTATTTGAAAAAATTATTATTATTCTAACACCACTATATTTACAAATATATATATTTTTATACTTTTTTAATTTAGTATTTATTACATTAATTAATAATAGTTATAAAAATTCAAATAACAATATGAATAATAATAGTTAAATAAGTAGCCTAACCTAGCTTAGCTACTTAATTACAATATTATTAATGTTGTTGTTGTTGTAATTTTAACCAATTATTAATTATCACGACACTATAATAATAATTGCAATTAAAATGTCATTAAAAAATTACCGAGTTTTTATATTTTAATTAATTAGTTGATTTACAAAAGGTTAATAAGAAGTTATAATGAATTAATATTTATAAAGATTGAGTAGTTATTAATATTTATTTATTTGATAAATAATTATATTTAATTTCTCAAATTTTAAATTTTTAAATAAATATCTTATTATTTAGTAAATGATAATAATATATTTAAAATTTTAATTATATAACTATACAATTTAAAATGGTTGATGAATATTATTACAAATATTATTGTAACTAGCTAAACCTAGGCTAGGTAGATTATTAGTTTAGTTTTAAGTTCAGATTACTTTGTAATTTAATTGTAATTAAACTAAACTCATTTGAGTTGTAATTAAGTTACAATTCAATTATAATTGAAATGTTTATCCCATGTTTGTTTTCCATTCCAAAAATCCAAACTATATAAAAGGATGCACTAGGATTTTTGGAAAAACACAATAATTATGAAAATGTAATAGTCATTTGAGATGAACCAATTGAAAAGGCTCAACCCTAAAGTTAAACCAAATTAAATAGGGTTTCATTTGTTAAGTGCCATGTGGCTGAAATCTAACCTTAGTTTAAACCTAAATTAAATGGTTTATATTTAAATTTAACTTAGTTTTTAAAATCTAGACTTAACTTATGCTTAAGCTAGGTGGTTAATGTTCAAGCATCACATAGAGCTTATGGATGTGGATGTGCCACATGTCACCAAACCATTGGCCAATTGTTCAACTTACATAGTTATAACTTAATCAAAATTGCAATTGGATTTTTGGTACACATCATGCCCAATCAACAAATGAGGTTCATCCACTAATTGAAAGTAATTGAAAATAATTCTTGACTATAATGGTATGCAATTTGCAATTAAAATGGTAAATAGAGGGTATTGTTGTAGTGTTCACATGTGGTTGACATTTTCAATTAAAATGTTATTTTCAACCTGTACTTGTCAACTTTTTTGGTTTGTATTTTAAAAAACATTTTCCAATTGCAAAAAATACTTTGCAATTACCTTTGTTCTTCTCAACTATGTTTTTTAGTTGAAATGTAGTTGAAATTGTAGTTTTAAATTGCATTGATGATGAAGTTTCATTTGGATAACTTCCAATTTTTTATGTTAAGGTTACAAATGAATTGTGGGGGGGAAGGGCGGGGGGTGGGGGGCACAAGCTTTGTGGTCCACCAGTTGGGTGGTAAGGTCTATTGTATTCAATTGTTTTGTTATGGAATGTTTTCTTTATGAACTGGTTTCCTTGGTGTTCATTTCATTCTCATATTCAAAGTTTTATATGTTACTTATAAAGTTCACAAATATGCATTAAGAAAGATTGCAAGGTCTTCCTTTGATCCAAGTATTGAAAACAAAAGTGAATGCCATGTTTATATCAATTGCAATATAATGTTCTATAATAAATAAATACATTCAAGGAAGTTGAAGGTTCCTTTTTATAATTTTCATTCCACAAATATCTTGTTTTTTCCAAGTTCACACACACGTTAATGACAAATAAATAAATAAATACCATGAAATTTATGTACCCTTTTGTTGTGCAAAAAATATCTTAGCCTACATTCAATTCTATTTTTTTGAATATTGGAAAAAGTGGCCCTTTTCTAACATCTCCATTGTCCTTTTGAATATTTCAATACCCTAAGTCCTTACTTTTTTACACATTTAATTGTTCCATTCTTCAAGATATAGTGAATATGTACAAATTCTTTCCATGGATATGCAAATAATGCTCCTTGTCCATCATTTCCATAAGTCCTTTCATTTTATTTAAAACATACAATTCCCTTTTATGTATTTGTATGTTAATTCAACCAAATCTTTTTTTTTCTAAAACAAACCTTTAGCCTTCATTCACATGCATGATTATGTACACACATCAATATAAATGCATCTTCTTTCCATACTTAAAATTGTTACCACAGGCTATAATGTGTTGAATAATTACACAAAGGTTGAAAACACTTACCCTTTCACATTTATAAGATGGCTAACATCTATCTATTTTCAAATGTGCATTAAAAATGATTGTTGGGTTTTTAATGGATCCAAATATTGAAAACCAAAATGAACACCATCTACATATCAATTTCAAATTGATTTATATAACTAAAAAATTCATGTTTCATTTCTACTCCAACAAATCCAACATTCCCAATGGTTTCAAACAAATTTTCATATTGCACAACACATTTTGGGTTTTATGACCAATTTAAAAAACAACTATTGTTTTTTTTTACTATGTTTATAACTACTTAATCACAAAAATTACTATGTAGTCGCAAAGGACATTAAAATGCCACATGGCATCATGGTTTTGCAGCTATAGTCAATATGACAACTTGTTCAATTTTTGGGTATATATAAAAATTTATATTAATATATTTGAGTGATTTAAAATTAGGAATTTAGAAATACCATTCACTTTTGTAAATTAATAATGATTCAATTTTTAATGAGGATGATGTGGCATGCCATGCGTCAACAAAGTGTTACAACTAGTAGTCAACCTCATGACTCATATCACTAATTTTAATAAAATTGCATTTATTGATTTGTTAGAAGTGTTTATAATGCCAAAACATGTTTTTTGCGACTTGTCCTATGCAACAACAATGTCCAATACAATTAAGAAAACAAATTAAAATGCCTTTAACAACTAGTAGTCAACTTTATCACTCATGTAATGAACAAAAATGATTTTTAAAAAATAAAAAAATGCATAGGGCCAATCATTTTATTAATTTAGTTTAAATTAACCTAGTTTAGTTTAAAATTTTATCACAATTGAACTAGATTTAGCCATGTATTGCATCAATAGTGAACTCTATTTTAATTTTTCCAAATTTAACCAAATTTAACCTAGATATTTAATTTAATTTATGATTTTAAAACCATGTTTAGCATAAAAATTATGTTTAATTTCATTTATGTTAGTTTAAACATGTTTAACCAAAGTAATTGTGTTTAATTTCATTTATGTTATTTTAATCATGTTTAATCTAAATAATTATGTTAAAAAAACTTTTAGCCATATTTTACCATGTTTAGCCTTATTTATGTTTATTTAGCCATATTTAGCTTAAATAGTTGTACTTAAGTTAATTTATATATTAATTTAGCTATGTTTAGACTAATTTAATATATGTTTAGCCTATATTAACTTAGGTTTAACCTAGCTAAGTCTACCATAACTTAACCTAAATCTAATTTAAAGCCTAAGAAGTCTTAGTTAGGTTAAATAGTAAATTAGGTTAATTTATTTTTAACATAAGGATGCTTGGGTTAATTAAGGTCTAAGGCTTATAAATAGTCTAATTTGATTTAACTCATTTAAATTTAATTTAGGGAGGCCTAAGTTAACCTAGTTTAAGTTGGTAGGTAGTAGGTAGGTTGATTTATGTCAACCTAGGTTGGTTTAATTATTTGAGGTTAAAAAAAATTGATCTTTATAATTTTGTGTTTAATAGACATAGTGTAAAAAAAGGTGGCAGCGCAATGGATAGGGACTTGAACCCCAAGATGGAAGTGAAGGGTTCAAATCTTTGTTCTTTCAATTTATAATAACTAGGCCATTTAACCTAGGTTAAGTGACTTAGATTGATGTTTGTTTTTAACCTTGGAAGTTAAAAGGCTAATCTTTGTTTTTAACTTAGGCCACCTAGCCTAGGTTAGGTAATTTGGGCTTTTAGGTTAGCCTAAATTGATTTTTGTTCATGTGTGATGACTCATAATTGAACATGTGCTTTTAGATTTTAACAGGTCTCATCCATTTATCAAGGTGTCTTTTGTAACTTTTAATTGAATAAAATGACTAGGTTGACATGACATACATTTTACACATCAAATCAAGGTCAATGATGACTTGAAATTTCAATAATATAAGAAAATTAAAAAATCCTAGTTGATAAAATGACTAGGCTTTGTAACTATATGTCCTTTGCAACTAAAATGGATGAAACAACATGGGTTTAACAATTCAATAATCACTAGTTGCAAATGTCCTTTTTAATTAATACATAATCATAAAGGCAAGTTGCAAAACCCAATATGTGTTCTTGTGTTGATATACAAATAATGTTCCATGTCCTTAACATACAATCCATTTTTATATATTTATATGCTAATTCATTCAATATAACCTTGGAAAAAAAACCAATCCATGAAATTTACAACCATGTTGCCCCACCAACATAAATGCCACATTTACATGGAAATACATTCAATTCGATTCAATATTTAGAAAATTTACCCTAGCTTATAATGTTTTAAATAGTTACATAATGGTACAAATGAAGACCCTTCTACATATTTATAGGATGGCTAGTGCTCAAGTTGATTAAATAAAACATAGACCACCAAATTTGGCAACCTTATTGACTTCATATAAAAATTTATGGCCTAATTGAATGTATAAGTTTCCTTGGATTCTTCTTTTGGTGTCAAGTTGCATTGTTTTCCTTTTAGTTTAGTATACTTCATTACAAATATCAAATGTTCACCCAAACACAAATATGTTTTCCCCTAGTTCACATAATAAGTTTTTTTTGTCACCTATCACTTCTTACCATTGAATCTTATGTTTAACTAGATAGAAAAAAAAGGTGTTGTGTTCCTATCAAAAGAACTAGAAGAAAATGAATTGGTTTCAAATGATAATCACATTACAAATGTTTGGAGGTTTATCACCATTCCTATTATAAACTCACTTGACATTAATTTGTGCCACAATAATCAAAAAATATGTTGACAAAATAGTTCAAAGATTTTAAAGTTGTTCTATTCATAATTTTTTTGCATATATGTGAATTTTCCCATTTGATGGTTACTATGACAAAATCTATTTTTGACCATTCCTACGAGTGGTTGATTTTTTTCATTTATGTGCACTCCCCCAACATTAGCAATATCTCTAGATAGTCACATGGACATTGCCATGTGGAGGTTGCCACGTGAATGTTGTCACACGGACATTTTTGCTCACATGGTGGAATTGAAAAATTTGTCAACTTATATTCCATTAGCATTTGAAAAATCTATTAATTATTATTTTTTGACATGGATGAAATGTATTTAAAATATTCTTTCTTGTTCATGTTGATGTTCATATGATCATGAATAACATTTGTGGTATGATTAAGTTTAAACGTTAGTCACAAATTGTTCTAAGACTTCATAAAAATCATGCTTTGGTGTAATGTATGTCAATTATTCCATGATGGATGAATAATTGATGTTCATTATTGATTATGAATGTTCAATAGAAAAAAACTTTCACAAATGAATACATATAAGGATAAAGATTAGGGCAAAGACATCTTTGGATGAATCAAAATGATTTCTTACATTTTAATCAATGTATGTCCACCTATGAAAGAAATGGAGATCTAAAATGCTTATATCAAATGAGTGAATAACAACAAATCATGAAATTTAAGAATTATTCATGACTATGATTTCTATGCCATATATTAGTTATAATTTTGGCTTCATGTTGACTCTTTGTACATAATTGACAATTGAGATAAGGTGCACTTGCTATAACTTGAGTTTTTGTTCCATCCACACAAAAGAACTTGAAATGATTCTAATTACAAAAACTTGTTTCAAATGACTAGTGCAATTCCATCAGATGAAGTGTGGTAGGACTTTGCAAAATATCCAAGACAATTCAAAAAGAAAAACTTACCTCAACTACTATCACTAAAACAACACGACCACAAAGTGTGCAAGACAAACCAAAGATCACTTCCAGCAATGAGGATAGCATCAGTAATCCAACAAAGAAAAAGGTTTGGGTACAAGTAATATAAACTTTACTTTCATTTGATAACATTTTATCTCTCTCCTCTAATTGGAGCTTGATCAGTTATGTTATTGGTGCTGTCTCCCCTTGTTCCTTGTTGACAGCAAACATGGGTTGGAGACATAATTCTCTAACCCAACGCACACCTGTTGTTGTTGGGGAGGCTGGAATGAAACCCTCGATATCTGTCAAATTGCAAA
>Ga0116229_10012440_pt1 | contig 12258 bp, 15 predicted proteins | sample S1TSphgellanicum_3_FD_87313 | JGI IMG/M metagenome (GOLD analysis project Ga0116229, IMG submission 87313) | Host-associated microbial communities from peat moss isolated from Minnesota, USA - S1T2_Fc - Sphagnum magellanicum MG | ecosystem: Host-associated > Plants > Peat moss > Unclassified...
AAAATTGCATGAGACAACAACCAATAACTTTAAGATTGTTTCAAAACACATTAGGTGACCACTAAAGTTGAGATCTCAATAACTTTTTATGTTACAACACATGTATTTAAACTAGGAATTTTGTTTTGCATGACAATGGTATGTTGTGAGCAACATGAATTGATGGCATGACCTTGACCTTTATATTTGTTTTGAAAACAACTTTAAATGTGAACTAGGTCTTCATAAGAATCTTCAACTTTCAAGGGCAAAGACAAACATCTTTGCAAGCTCTAGCCCATTTTCATCCATCCTTTCTACTCTTTTTGTTTAATCAATTGTTTTTTGGAAAAAGATTGTGCATCCTTGATTGAAACCTATTTTATTCAATCACAAATTAATTTGATATCATGGTAGTGGCCTATTAATGACGTTTTGACATGTCATGCCCATAGTAACTAACAAAACCTAGCTATGTTAACATTAGTGTAACACATAACACATGTCGTTAAAATAATTGTAAGGGTGATCAAGTTGGCACTTGTGTTGTTTACATACATGATGACATTGTCACATAAGTCAACATGAAAAAACAAATACTTCAATTGTACAACCCCGACAACTCTTGAAGTCTCATGACTTTCAATGAGATGTCATCGACTTGGAAACATAATTCAGTCAAATTGCTAAAGGACTAGCGTCTTAAAGCATATGTTTTTAATGAAGAATCAAGGACAATATTTTTTTATGATGTATAATGTTAAATCTTTAAGAAATGCTTCTTGAGTAAGGTTGTATTTTTTGTGATCAATTCTATTACAAAAGAAATCAACAATGGAGGTTGCTTTTGGTTTTTGTTTTATTCTTCGAAGTTTGTTGAATATCAAGTGTTAGATTCGTTGCATTTCTTTGTGTTTTGAAAACATTGAACAACTAAAATGTGTGGGAGTGACATGCTCATTAATGGTAGTTGTTTTATGGGTATTGTTATACATAACAAGACCATTTTTGATGGCAAGTGCATTTTTTTCCAAACTCTTCTTATTGGACACCATGGAACACAATGCATTGCATTTGTTGAGATTTAGAAGAGTTGATAGTAGAATCATTCAGTTTTTAAAATTTCACATCCTTGACCTATTAAAAGGAAGATAAAACTTTTGATTTATCTACAATTTGAGTTCAATTGTTGCCAGTGTTATGGTTGCACTTAAACTTTCAACATTCCTAATCCATGTTTCTTTCTCCAACTAATTCACTATTTAATTTAGATCCACCCCCACCATCACCGTTCGCAACCTCGCCTTCAAAAACATTGACATCAAGTTAAGGGTAAATTAGGGAAACCCAAGAGTGAGAACAACAAGACTTTTGTTTTACTCAAATGCAAGAGTGAAAAAAAAACAATGATAACAAGATGAGTAATAACCATCATATTATAAGAGGATGATTGTTAAGAGTTTGGGTTCAGGCTTCTTGTTTTACCAATTCTCGAGGTCCACTTTGTACATGGTCACAATGTTTGCTATTATTAAATGCTTGTGTCTTAAGGTGCAGCAAAGTTTCTTCACCACAAATAAGCTATATGATGTTTGGGTTCTGTAAGTTGCTATTTTCCCCATTTCCCAAAGTCTGGTAGTGGCAAAATTGGTTGTGTAACAGGCTCTTATATGATCCAGGTAATGAGCATTGGAACTTCAGTTTCAAGGATTGGGTTTTATGGAAGCAATCAGGAGAAACTTTGGTAGCTAACCCACATAGAAAGTTTAAGGTTTGGCTTCTCAGCTTGTTGTGATTCTTGAGAGGGTTCACCTAATTATCTAGACCTAGTTTTCACTGAATTCACAATGGAAATTTTAACACCAATCTCTGTTTTTTGGGCATGTTTTGTGGTATATTCTGCAGTTTGTTCTGATGTATGTATCTTCATTGTCCAAAATGTTTTAGTTGGGTTTTGAATATTTACACCAATGCTGATCCTTGGAGTTGGCTATGCAGCATTTGGAACTTACAGGAGGCAATGATAGAAGCTGACTTTTGCAATTGCCAAGACATCATGCAACTGGAGTCTGCCTCCAGTGGGCATCAGTACAACCATGTGCTTTATGCTGTGCACATTAGTAGTCTGATACAGGCAGTTCCTTCTTTGCCATAGCTTAGTGATAGTTTTTGTTTTTTGTTTTTTGTTTTTTTTTTTTGGGTGGTGAATTTTCTCTATTTTGTGAATATTTTTATAGAAAAAATTGAGAAAACATGTGTTTTTTTCAGTGTAATTGTGTTATTTCAGCCAAAAACTGCCACTATTGCAAAATCATAAAATTGAAAAATAAAACACTGATCACAATGTAAATTCTGTATCTCACTATTTGTGAATTGGTTGGATTGTGTGAATGGCAGGTGGACTACCTGATCCATTGTCACTATGCAGCGGAAGTGGATAGTTTGTGGCTGGTGGCTGGGACTCACAAAGGTACAGTCAGCTATTTTCCATACAGAACATACAGTGAGGGAAGGGGAAGTGCAAGTGTGGGCATGATTGCAAGCGCAGTTCTAGGGTTGGAGGTCACATGTGTGTGGTGAGATCAGTGTGGTCACCTCATGATTGACACTGTTCAATGCATGGTGAGTTGGATGGTTTGTTTTGTTTGGACAAGAGGAGAAGATGGGTGTCTATGCAGCTGGACTGAAAATCCCACTAATCTTGACATAAAGCTCAGCTTGGGTATCATGTGGACTAGTTCAACAAAGACCAAGTCATTGCAAGCAAAGACCAAGTCGTTGCAAGCAAAGACACACACCTTACTGATCCAAATCAGAAAAGGTGATTAGAAGCTGAGTTCTGATTAGAATCAGCAAAATGAAAAGACAATAAGTTTATGGTCAGTTGTTCCTAGCTGTTGGGTTTGTTGGGTCATTTGTCAGTGATGTGAGAAACTTGAACAATCCATGTATGTAGAAGTCTGCAAAAGAATTAACCAGATGTCAAGAAGGAAAACTGAGTGTTCAAACTAGTCAAATCTGAGTTCAGATGGTGCACCTGAATTTGCGTCAGAGGGTTCAATTGAGGGCCATGAATTGAACTGTATAACAAAAATATCCTTGTGAAAAAACTTCCCTCAAGTGCCCATTGCCTAACTTCCTTGATTACTATTGCCCAACTTCCTTGACTACCATTGACTAGCATTGCCCTATTTCCTTTCTTTGGATTGGCCTCTTTCTTTGAATTTATCTTGTCCTGCACTACCTTGGGTTCATTCATTGTTCAACTCTTTGAACTATCTCGCCTAGTTTCATTTTCATCCATATTATCATAACTTTTGTCTATAAAATTTCAAGATGAGAATTACAAATCAATGCTTTGTGACTTTCTGCTTGTCTTCATGATCAAGACAAGACCAAAATGGAAGAAACAAAGTGCCTCATCCCCTAATTGGCTCTGTCCCTTATGGCAAGTTCAAACCAGCAACATTTAAAATAGGAAATGTTCTATGAACTTCCCAAAAAATGAATTGTGTGTAAAAATTACCTCACAGTTCAGAGTAACACTTGGTGAGCATTCCTCAAAACATGGAATCAAATGAAAACTATGGTGTGTTGTGGTTTCTCCCTCACAGGCAGAGCCAACAAACCTGAGGAGATCTGAAAGAAATGTACAAAGAAAGAGTGAATAATGTATGCACCTGAAGTGCCCTTCACTTGTTCACCATGATTCAATATCACAGTGATCCCCTCTTGGCTTAAACATCAGTGATGTCAACTACATCTATGAATCTCTCCTCTTATGAGGCTCAATCTGTAGCAGACAGCCTCCAGCAAACTGGATCTGTTGTTGTCACAAGAGGTTCAGAGATCTGACCAACAAACTTTGAATGTATAAATTGGGATGCTGGGTGCACATACCTGCAAGTGCTTGTCATTGGAAACCATGGTATGGCTCAAAATAGTGCAGGAATCATGGCACAAGGATCATACAAGGAGATACTTTCTCATTTCTGGTCAAACTTTGAGCATTATCCAGCACTGAATGTTTCAGCTCTCGTTGTTTTTCTGAAGCTAGGTGTAACTGTTGATCCTTGTGCCAGTGCACACTTTGTGTGCATGAAATCCACCTCCAATATGATTCGGACTGTCATTACCATTCAGCAGCTGCACATGATAGCAGCATAAACATTCTGCTTAAGGAGTAAGCAGGGTAATGTGCATAACTCCTCCAACCCTCTTGAGCAGATTAGTTCAGTGTGCTAAATCTTTTTGCCCCATATCTCTACCAGCAATAAGGGAATGCAATTGGATAAGGCAGTGAAATTGTTCCCACATTGTTATGCTCAGTGTTGCATACCTCCTTGGTTTGGTGGAACCTGGCCTTCACACCAGCAATGAACTCCTGTGTATTTGCTTTGTGCAATCCACCACATTTTGTAATTTTCTGTTGTTTGGATACAAACCAACAGGCAAGATTTTAATTTTCCAACATGGAATCTTTGCCTTTGAGATCATTCTGGTAAGAAGCAGCAAATATGGGGTGAAGCAATATAATTTGGATTACCTACCACACCCAAAGGCCTTCTGCCTTGAGTTTGCACAGATAGGCTCCACTTGATGCCTTGACATGTATGTGTGTTCCTAAAGTTGGGAAGTCTAGGAGCCCATGTTACATACCATAACTACCTTCCAGCATGTAATGCTAATTTAGTTGCAGTTTTTGACTTGTTCAAAAGTGAGCAAACAGCTGTTTTTGCTTAGTGTATTCATATGAAGATCACAGGAGAAAGCTCTTGTTTGCAGACCTGATGCTGTTGCATACTGGAAGCCTGGTCTGTTTCCCCTTGGTGCACATATGCCAAGTTTGTCCTTGTGTCTGTCAAAAAGGTTCAAGGATAAGAGCACTATTTCCAGCACTTCAGCAAAAAAGCTTCCAACTCACTCAACTTCACACCCTGTTTTCTGGTATATTGAATCTCAAGAAGCCTCAAAAAGCCACAAATGTCTTGCAATGACTCTCCAACTTCAGAACACATTATTTGTCTTGCTGCAATTATCTCCTCAATTGAGCAAACTGAAGTAATGGACACATTCACATGCACAGGAGGATAGTTGAGCTCACATTGAGGAACACTATTGTTGCAATTGAAGAGGTTAGTGATGTCACGAATCGCATGTTGATCATTGTAGGGAACCTCCATACGAGCCTGCAGGCAAGTTTCAAATGTAGGAGATCATAATCTATTAGTACATGTGGAGAACCATTCGGAGTTGCTGACCTGCAGTTAGAGTCAAGATTTGGAAGTACTTTGTTGGGATTCACCTGATGTGGTGAGTTGAGCAGTGGAGGGGAGTGGGTCTGATAAGTTAAAGTGGCCTCCAAGCACTTCACACGGGCTTCCAGCAGAATCAGCCTCTCCTGTCATGAAGCAACCCAGAAATCAAGCAGCTCACCTCTTCTGATATACATGACAACACACTGACAGTGTTCGAATGAATCCTGTGTGCAGAAGATTCTTTGGGTTCTAGTGGAACATTCTGGTCTCTTCAACACAATTGCTGCATACTGGCTTGCAAACATTCACCTGGGTGGTAGCCTACTTCTGAGGCATTCACACAGTTGTTAGCAGTCTACAAAGCACACAACTAAAAGTAATCCTGTGAGGCAATTGATCTTTTCTCCTTGCCTGTGAGACTCCTAGCTTCAAAAACTCCACTGAAAAGTGAAAAGCTTGGAATCAGGATGCAAATGTCAGGAGTCCCTTTGCAAACAATTGGAAATAATGTAGAAAAGATTTTAAAACTTCTAACTATAATACCTCACCTTGGTAACGAGAAAAGATCAGGACAACTTAAAATCTTTCATGAATGAACAAGGTATGCACAACAACCTGTATTGTGTCTTTTGTCTGGGTCACACCTGCATTCACATGGTTGAATCGTAGCTCCATCTTACTGTCCAATGAGTTGAAACAGGCTCCAATTTTCTGGTCCAAAGAATTGAAACAGGTTTCCACTTTTTCTGCAAGGTCCATCTGCACCAACAAATTGAGAGTTTGTACTCTGTGACCAAACAAGTTGAGTGATTTCCACTGGGTTCTACAGTACAAATGACTATCTTGGCAATGTACACAACTAACCAGTCTGACTTGACTAAAATGATCCACAAGAAGAGTGTCTGTTAATGCCTTATGAGTCCAATAGGTGTGTTTACTGAGAGCAGACTGAAACTCACTATCTTCTGCCACATCTCCTCAGGGCAATGCTTCATATTCTTGTAATTTGGGCACAAGTCCATTATGCCGGACCTTCTCCCACTCCTAGCAAGCAGAGGAGATGCAATGACACTTTTTGCACACCCTGGTTTCTTCTGACATACCTACTTCCCAACCAACATGTTGTACACCTTTGTTCATAAGAATACTTGCCAGCCACATCCGTGTTTCAGCCTGTTTACTTAAAAAATATTCACCTAAATCTTGTCTTGTTGCCCAGAAAATTTGAGCACAAAGCTGTAGGTTCATAGTGTTAAATCTGAGTGTTCTCAGGAGACCCTTAGGTCTCCAAGTCAGAGATACAAACAGCTGATCCAACAATCAATGATGGTGAAATAATCACTTGTGGTGACTGTAAGGAGAAACCTTTCTGCCACTGACTTGAAGAACACAGAGAATAGGAAGCATAGTTGGATAGCTGATAACTCATATTGATTTGCAAAGAGAGAGACACTATGCTTGAATGCTCATTGTAGTTCTTCAAAACCTACCCAAAACTGACTATTGTTGTTGGTGTGCAAAGGACATTTCCACAAGAAGATCTCATTTTCATCTAGGTGCAACTTGAGGACATAATCACCACCAACCTCTTGTAATCCAACACAAGCCTGATGTGTTGGGGAATGCTGTGTATTTGGGCTCACAGATCTGCTGCCAGATCTCTCTGCCATACATGCCTCCCTCTTAGTAAACAAAGTGTGATCAGAAGAAACCTGCATCATGGTCTCACAAGCAGTTCATTGGTTGAGTATCACACATGATACAGAACACTGCATCCAATTGTGCAAAAGAAAAGAAAATCCTGGATGTGTTTCACTCCAAGAGATGGTGTCAACATCAACTTTGACTGGCAGGTCTGCACAAAGTGCCAGTGATTGGCTAAAATACACTTGGTAAATATGCCTCAGCAAAAAGATGGTTTCCTACCTGAGTTGCTTTCTCTGGAGAAGTGCCATCTGCAGAGACTCCGATGTTATTACAACACCCCTTCTCAGGTGATGGTGACCTGGATCTGCAACTTTTCTTCTATAGAGCATAGAAACATAAGTAATTGTCAATGACATCTTGCTTGAAAGAAGGGATGGCTACTAATTTTTCCTGCCAATCCCTGAACAATGAAAGAGATATTGATCAGTACTGCCCAATCTTCACTTAAGTTGTAAATGCTGGATTAACATAGACATACATTCAATGGTTCTGTGGGCTTCATGTCAGTTCTGGTAGGAGAGGCATTCGTAATTGCTCTGCTGCCATCACCAGACCTCCCCTCAAGTGATGCCCTTGGAGACAATGTTGGAGATTTGCAGTCCTGTTTTTACAGAGATTAACGCCAAAAGAAGACATCAGCTCCACAAAGTAGACCCAGATGACCCCAAAAGGAATATGTGACATGAGTAGAATATGACACATTAGGAAGTTGAATTTCATTGATTGGCATCAAGGTGGAGCATCAGCTCTCTGTAATTGGAGCAAGCAAATTGGCTACACTATGCAGAATGCAGCTAGAGTCAAAAACCCACAGCAAATAATCCAGCAAGACCATTGCTTTCTCTTGCAGGCACTCCAAATGTTGCTTGGCAAGTGTAACAGCTCTCCTTGCACAATGTTGTAGAGGGCAAATGTGGCTGTAGTCGCACATTCACAAAACTGATGTGTCAGGTGGTATTTACTGGAGGAGGATTTATTTTTGGTACCATTTATTTTGTTGTTAGAGCCCAGTTCAGTCCAAGTAAGGTTTCAGCTTTTTTGTGTTTGCAGATTATCCCTAAGTAGTGTCTTTGGAATCTGATGTTTTCGTGTTCCAAACAAAACTCATTTGCAACATAGGAATCCAAGCCCTGACACACACAATGAAAGCAAACAAAAATGGTGTCAACTACGCCTCCCATTCATTTGTGTGTATCTTTTATTTGTACATGACTTTGTTAGTTGCAATAGTGTTGGGTGCTGATCTAACAGCACATGACATATGCCATTTATGTATAAGCAGACAGTCATCTAAGTGCTAGTCTCATAACCATGTTTTGCAATTCTTGACCATTGCAGTCTTGTGAAAGTTAGAGAAAGATTGCACTTGGGTAAAGACCTCAAGCAACAACATAAAATTGCTTACCTCACATCTGTGACCAAACTTGGAACCTAAGTGGTGGCTGTAAATTGCCCCTGTTTGAAGACATCTTGCAGATGGTTTACGCTGAAATTGATCTCTTTTCCGCTGTGCAAACAACATTGCAACAATGGGTCTTGATGAATTGCTTGACCAACAGACTTGTAAATAATATTGTGGTTCTATGTTTCTTGGATGCATCATGCAAAGTGTAAGAGTAGGAGTCAGGACCTTGTCTGTTTGGCGAATTAGTCTCAACAACTCATTGTGTTTCCTCTTGCACATCTGCTCACATTTATGAAGCAAGTGAACATCCAAACTCATGCAATAAATTAATGTGGTGTGAACTTACTATTGGCACTCTCTCTCTCTGTTTTTCATGTTGGGCCAGGAAATTCATTTGCAGAAAACTCAAATGCAAGAATGTTGCAGTATCTCTCATTTGAGGAGAATTGCACTGCTACTACCCCTTGGCATCATAAAGAGGCCTCAAATGCCAAAACATGTTTTTTTGAAAATACTCCTGATGTTCACAGTTGATGGTGGAATTGAACAACTACAAACTGTGTTTGAGGGGCTGCAATGGCAAGAATCGTGACTCCCTTTTTGTAAGACTTGCTGTTAATCAATAGTATGTCTAGCTATGGCATGGCATGTTGAGAGGGGGAGAAATTCTCACAGCATTGTTTGTTTTTGTGACAGTTTGTAGTAACACTAACCTGAATGACATCATGGACGAAGAGGAACTTCTTTTCAGCAAATCCTCTTGCAAAAATCTGTATGCAGAAAGTTCCGAAACCATGGTTACCGCATTGTCTTATCCCCCAGTGCTTGTGACCAACAACACTCTCATTCTTCTTCTTGGCCTGAGTCTATGGAACAACCAAATTGCAAAACTGGAACCTTTAACAGTCAGATGGTCATGGATTGCTCTGAAGGAATCCACCGCAGCAACTGTGTAAATCCTTGGCTCTGATTGCATTACTTTTAGGAATAGTTTTTAGTTTTTATTATCACCTTGAGTGACGATTATAACACTTCAAGGGAAGTTAGTTCCATTTTTTTCCAAATGATGCGCAAATATATATAGGGTGCAACTTAAAGAAAAAATAAAATTTACTTAAATATAAATAGGATGCTTAGAATTGAATTATGAGAATATATTTAAATATTCTTAATTTTCATAAAAATATTTTACTACATTTTATTATTTTATAGCATACCAAAAAATACCTAAAGTGTTTCATAAAATATGCAAAGAGTAGCTTCACCAAGATTACACTTCAATGAATTGAGAAAAGAGAAAGACATGCAAATGAGCAATGGCTAACCTGTGCAACAGTCAAAGGACATCTGTAATCAAATTCTTTTCGGAGGAGCTTCATCACACACTCCACAAATCGCTGATTTTCAAATGAAACTCTTAATCTCGGATATTTTCAGTACAACTTAGACATGTTGTGATATTAGTTAATGAGGTTAACAGCCAAGACTTCCATCACATCTAGAAGGAGCACAAAAACAACAGCAAGACAAAATAACATCATGATAATAACCTTCTTAGCCTGTCTAATTCCATGCACCTACCAAGACAGAAAATCTCAAGAAACATGTTTTCAGATACCTTTCATTTTGTAACATTCCTAAAAGTTAAAATGTTCACCAATGTTGGAGAAGGAATCCTTGGGTCTTCTTGGATTTTTTGGGCCCAGACTCGGGCTATTAGCCTCTGCCAGCCCATTAAATCAAAGAATACCCTCAGAGGGGTTCCTTCCCCTATACAAAACACACAAGCATTTGGCTTGCTCTTTGGATCTAAGTGCTTGTTACCAGACCGCCACTGAAACGTATGGAGATTTGTTTGTTCCCTCATGTGTAGAAGAAGATCACGATGGAGAAGAAGAAAAGGTTCGTCACATACATACCAGATCGCTTTTGGCGTACAGTTCGTAGCCGTTCACAAAGATGTATCGGGCAACATGGCGCGAGTATCCAAGCAATGCATAGTGAAGCAATGGCAGAATGACAGCCGGAAGTCCATTCTTAGCACTGTTTTTATACACCCCCCACACAAGCAGCAAACAAGCAAGCAATCTCAAATGATCTCCACAACTACTTCCCTTTTCCTATTGCAATTGAAGAGCAGCACTTGGTGAACTACTACATGAAACAAGCATGAAAGCAGATAAATGAATGTATGTAAGGGGGGGGGGGGATCTCAGCTGAGAAGAAAACTAGAGGAGGAACGCTCCAAAGGCATCACACTTTCTTTAGCACTTTTCGCTCCAAAGAATGCTCTCAATCTCTCAGCTTCAAGAGTTCCAGCAGAAGAAGAAGATTACAACCTCAAAATTGCTTTGAAATTGCAACTCACTCTGATGTGTGGAGTCTTGGACACTAGTGTTGTTCAAGATGTGCAGGCACATCCAGAATGTAGACGACGACAATATCATGCATGGCAGCAGATGAGATGAGACAATGAAGCAGGTTTTGCAAGAGGAAGAGAGAATGAGCACCCCTGGATGTCAATGGCATGCGGATAAGCGATCGAACGTAGCTGCACACGCATGCGCTCCAGGTTTCCTTTCACGTCACCTGTCGCCATTGTGAATCTTCTTCTTCCCCTCTCCTTAACTAGTTATATATTCCTTCCGTCCTGCACTCCATATTCGACATGTGTTCCCTGAACTGCATCACCGAGCCGGGAAAGATCGATTTCTTGATTGAAATCCTCGGCGTTCTGTAGTTCCCTTGTCATTTCTTGGTTCCAACAGGTTTTCTTCTTGTTTGAAAGCTTAGAAGTCCGGTAGTTGTGCGCCGTCATCGAGTTCTAGGACTGCACTTTGTCGAGAGCATTTCCGGAAAGATAGATTGACCAAGGAAAACAGGCACACCAGGTATCGCGATTTCGACAGGAATATAGCAAGGTGGGAGAAGCAAGACGACCACGCTTCCCTTGGCTGGCTGCGTGACCAGAACCATTGTTGTTGTGGGCACCATGCGCAATGTTTAAACCGAAGCAGCGCTGTTCTGCAAATCCAACCACGTATATGAGTCCAACGGATGTACAAGTTGAAATTGAGCTCTGCCTCTCCATAACATTGTTGCGACCTTGTCAAAAGCGTTGGTGCCGAACTGTAGCTTTGAGATAGGAATTGAAAATTGTGCGACGGTATCACAAGCCACTAGCTTTGAACTTCATCACTGGAGACCTCTTCAACGTTGTTGCCATATATATTACAAAGCAATCTCTCTCGGATTTTGCACATATCGATACAGAAGAGGAAGGTGTGACTAGAAAAGAAAAATAAGAAAGTAGACTACGTGAGGGTTGTTATCACCTCCTTAAGAGCAGATTATCAAAAGCAAAAATGAAAAGAAATCACTGCCGTTTCCCAAAAAGTGGGGAAAAAAAGAGAAAATAAAAGAAAAATAAAAACGGGAGAAATGGAGTTGCAATTGAAGCACCTGAGAAATTGGCTTCCTCTTCTTCTTCCACTCAATTAACTTGCTGATGCTTAGCCCTCCTCCATCTTCCACAACGTCACCATGCCATTGGAAAAAAACGAAAAAAAGAAGGAAAAAAGTTCCCTGGATAGCTGCTCACCTGGAAGATATTCTCTGCATCAGTCACATGGAAGAAAACTTTAGACTTATTATTATTATTAACACAAACATGAATGAGACACAAATACGCACAATAAACAAAGAAGACCAGAGCGGAGCTTGCCAAAGCTCGAATGCGGACGACACACAGTTCTTGGCAGCTGCCCAGGTTAGGTTTGGTAGACCCGACAAGACCCCTCGATTCTGCCTTGTAATATGGGAACTAAAAAGAGGCAGAAAATGCCACAGGAGAACCATTATGTCATCGTTGTACATAATGATTGAAGTCTTTGTAATGAACTCCAATAT
>Ga0116229_10012442_pt1 | contig 12257 bp, 10 predicted proteins | sample S1TSphgellanicum_3_FD_87313 | JGI IMG/M metagenome (GOLD analysis project Ga0116229, IMG submission 87313) | Host-associated microbial communities from peat moss isolated from Minnesota, USA - S1T2_Fc - Sphagnum magellanicum MG | ecosystem: Host-associated > Plants > Peat moss > Unclassified...
AAGGCCTGCAGCTGCTCTTACAAGCACAACACAAGTTCACCACTTGAAAACATCAGGTCAATGCACTGCAGATTCATCTCCTTCTCTGATCATCTCTGGCCAGCAGGGACCTGCACAAGACATATGCATTAATTTTTCCATGCATCTACATGTGATGGAGTAGCAAATGTGGTGCAAGGAGAAACACAACAATTCCAGACGTCAACACTGCCCTGTTTTGACTCACCCTTTCAGGTCCCGTTATGAACCTGCTTGAGTAGGGCTGAATTTCATTTTCTTCTTAGAGTCGAGGTGCCACCATCTGTATGCACCACTGTATAGTTTGGAGGCATAAATTGTACATTGTTGAATAAATCTGGGATAAAGTGAACTCCCTTCATTTCTATGTTAAAACATCATGTGTCATTGAAGTCTGGAAGGGGCAATGTTACATGGAGTTTTCACCAAGGTGTTCTGACTCAGTTACAAACTTTGTTGGAGAGTATGTCTAAGGTCTTTAAGCAAAGTGAGAGGAGAAATTGTGTCTCCTTGTGTGTGGAGTTAGTGTCAACTCATGGGTTGACGGTTTTGCATATGATCTAATCTTGGTATAGATGGAAACAGCCGAATGTTGAACTGTTCTCAATCCAGGTGGATTTTTATGAAGTACATTACTGCAACAAAAAGATCCTTCTTTCTCTCTCTTCCTGAGGTATGGTGCGCAGGTTGGCAGCAATATATAGAAGACTCTGAGAGGCTCAAATGCCAGGAGGCAAACAGCCAGAGTTTTGTGCAAACTCAACAAGCATGCCCAAAATTGTGTCTTGGTTAGAGGCAAAAAAGTTCAAACCTCGTCACCGATGTTGCTTATGGTGCGATGTTGCTTATGGTGTCATTCCAATTTTTATCTTCCATACCCTATTCCATGATATCATCTATTGAATGCTAGAGGATGTGGAAGACATAATGCTTAAGGTCAATGATATACCCATTCCTGATTTTATTTTCACAGGATTAAACTGACTATTTTTGATTGGTTGGTGATAATTATTGGTTCGAGTGGTAGCATTCAAGTAGTCTCTCACTTTATACTGTTCAATTTTGCATGTTTATGGGCCCCAGCATTATATGTGCACATGACATACTTGTCGTTGCAGGTAGTGAGTACCAGTGTAGGGTGGTTATTAACTTTTTTTTTCTAACCGCCTGTTTTGGGTCTCAATTTCTTTTAATTTAAGAACCAAACCAGTTCTCACTTTTTTTAAACAAAAAATCATACCTTCTCCAGTTCTTTAGTTTTATTTTTCCTTATGTCTGGTTCTTAAATCATTTAGATTAGTCAATTAAATTAAGCCAATTCTTTAACTTTGCTTTCAGGTTTTAGGATTAAGATATTTAAATATTTTTTTCAAATTTTCATAGGCCAAAAACAATTCAGCAATCATTACAAAACTCTAATATCTAAACAAAAATATGTGATTGCATTTCAAAGATATTCAAAACAAACAAATTAGATTACTCCTCCTTCAATTTATCTTGCTCAAATGAGCTTTCAAAATCATCTAAATCATGTTCTAAGCTTAATTCAAAATTTTATCAAATCTACTAGATTATTAGGAGCCTTGCAACTCACTCATGCATCATTTGGCTAATTTTTACTCATTGAGATTAATTTCTCAAACTTATCTAATTATAACCAACATCTCTTCAAATTGTTGAGAATTCCAACAAGGGAAAAACATTTTTCAACTTCAATTTGAAAACCTACAACTTTTAATAATGTTTAGTTTAAAACCAATAGTTGGGAACATGGTTTCATGTTTCCTCCACCACTCTAAAAAGCGTTTGATACCTTTTGCATCCATCTCATATATATGAAATATTAACAAGCTCTTTTCTAAGTTCACTAGTGTCAAATACCATCTCCAAAATGTATGGAACATCATCAATTTTGTAAGCAATGGAACTTTCAACCTCAGACAATGGATGCAAATGATAATAAGACTTCAAAAACATAGGAAACAAGGATTTCCTATCACGCTCTTTAGTTATGGCCACCTTGATAAAAAAGAAGTTCAATTTCAAACTCTTGAATCTAAGATCTAACATCAATGCTATCATGTTATGAACTCCTCTTTCATCATATCACATCAAAAAAGGAAAAAGTCAATCACCCTAATGACCTCCTTCTTAATGTTTTTTGCAAAAGTCTTTGATTCAATAATTAAGTCAAAATCATCATTATCAGTCAAAGCATTTGATAAAAAAAGTTCATTTCTACATATGCCATGTGACTGGAGGAGGTACATAACCACATCACAAACTTCCCATCCCATGATTTGATAACATAAATCGTGCAAAAATCATTTTTTCATGAGTTCATGTTTTTTGCACACAAATGTCGTGTGTTTAAAACACATATGATGCATGTATAAATAGGATGAAATAATGGTTTAAAATATTTCATCCTACTTACACATGCATCATACATGTTTTAAATACATGACATTCATGTGCAAAAAACACAAACCCATAAAATAACAAATTTCATGCGAATTTCAAATGCGCCGATGAAGCTAATAAGTTTGTGATATATTGACCTTAAAACTAGTATGTTTGTTGTAATAGAAGGCAATGGTTTCTTGAAATTGAAAGGCTTTCTAAAACATGATCCCTTTGCTTACAAACCTACACAATTCACATTACTAATCAAACAACAACATTTTAAAGTACAAAGATTCAAAACAATAAAAGAGTCAAAACATCACCTAAAGTTTCACAACTTACTATTGACTTCAAGGCAATCAATCATAAATTTGGCATGTGACAAATTAATTTACACCTTCATATTTACCATAAGCAAGGATTTTTTTTATCAAACTATATTATAATTTAAGCTTGATAAGTGCACATTTTTTAAAGGGATAAAATGATGTAAGCATATAAAGAACTTGGGCATGGACTTTTTCCCTAGTAAATTGTTCTTTTAAGTGGATAAACCTATTCGCTTATTGCACAAATAGATACTGAAAATCTAGCCTTTTGTTCACTTATCTCATGATGATTCATCTTTTCATTGGAAAAATAACATTTGGTGCAAAGAATGTTGATCCATAAGGGATAAGTGGGGGAAAAAAAACACATTGTGAATAACAATCAATTTTAAAGTCATTGTTAGCTTAGATTAGGTTGATTAAGGTGATCTTATAGTAACCATGGAGGATGGGGAAAGGTAGAAGGGAAATCAAGTTACATTGACTAGAGCATAGAAACACAAGCTTTGTGAGTTCAAGGAATTAGACTCCAAGCATTAAACATAAAAGAAGTTGATAGAGTTTGCCCAAAAGCATTGGGAGATAGCTCCTAGTAATATGTAAGTCCGCAAGATCTTCAAGGAAAAGGAAAAGTGGTTAGGTTTGGAGGATAGTACTCTAGACAAGAAGAAGTAGAAAGGAGCAAAGTGGCCTAAGCTTGAGGAAGTATTCTTCAAGTGGTTTTCCTAGTAAACTTCTTTGTTTTCTAACAAGCTTGTGTAAAAGTGTTAAAATTTCTATGACTACAAACAAGGTTAAATCCCTAACTTGTATGATGCACACACTTATTCTATAGCAAGCACATAATAGTATGCCTTCCTAATTTTTTATTTTTTCTGCAAAAGCGCCACCAGAAGGCTTCCTTGAATGACCTCGCAATCTCCATGCAAGCCAAGGTTTTGGTTGAGAAGCTAGGAGTTGAAGGGGATTTCAATAACTTAGATGGGTGGTTGGCCAACTTTAAGAAGTGCCATGGCATCAAGTTCTTCAAGATGAGCATGAAGAGGCCAATGTGGCTAATGTTAAGGGTGTTACACACACTCGTGAAAAGCTCCCAAGCTTCATTGAAGGACATGTACACATTTCATAACTAACAATTCTCCTTTATGACTCTCTATGCCTGTAAAAAAAATCTTAAACAAAAATCGTATGCGTTTGATTAAGACTTGGAAGGTTATTTTGAAAACATAGAGCATGAAACCTTGGTTTCTATGTTATAGGGATTTCTACCGAACAATGTCTACAACGTGGATGAGACGGGCATGTTCTACCACATAGAGCCCAACAAGACCTTGTCAATGGAAGCTATGTAAGGAGCAAAAGTCTAGAAAAGAATGCATCACCTTAGGTTTCATCATCAACTGCACAAGGATGGACAAGCTAAAGCCCATCATCATTTAATCACTACTTTGGTAAGAGCTTCTAGCCATCAAAGCTTGTGGAATACTATACCAACAACAAGTCCTAAATGACTGGATCAATATGTTTCAATCCTAGCTAAGTTCATGCTGACTTATTTTGTTTCAATTTCAATCCTGAAGAAAATCAAGATAACGTATTTGCAACAATATGCCTTGGGAGGTAAGGCTTTCTAAGAGGATATAATTTTACAAATCTTTGTGGATTAGGTGGAGAAGCTCAACAACCAAATGCATCGCACAAAATGGCACATCTTGCTCATCATGGACAATGTGCTATGACACATCCTTTCGGGCAATGACCACAAAGAGTTGGAAGGCTTTGACACCATCCAACTATCCAACATGTTTATCTTGTTCCTAACTAAAAACATAACATTAGCTATGCAACCCTTGGACATTGGCATCATCTGCCTTCAAGTAGCTCTACAAATGCAAACTATGTGTTTGGATCCTAAGCAATTATGATAAGGTGGTAGACAATTTGGTGGATCTATCCAACATCAAGCCAACTGTCCTGAATGTGAGCACCATGATCAATGTGATATCTTCTTCTTTTGATGACTTTGATCATTTAAAAAACAAATCTGAAAAAACAAGTAATCAAGTTGTTAATGAAGTTCAAACACCATGAAGAGTGGCTTGTGTGCATGCCTCCTTAATGATTTTCCTTTTTATCCGTATTTTAGGCCATCCATTGGAATTGCTCGGTTTCGGAAAACACGAGCCCTTCCATTATCCATAATTGTTGGTGCAAAATCAAAACCTTCCCAAAGTCTTAGCATAACAACTTGGGCCACCCAAAGGTGTTCCTAGAGGTGTAGGTTTGGGAACAATAGGTTGAACTGAACATGTTAATTAGTAGGATTGGGTATGACGATGCCCTCATTGTTGAGCAATATCTAAAGTTGCTTGGGGAGGCGCAGGCCATGGTTGAATTCATCGGTGATGAGCTCATGTGGCTAATGTAGTAAAAAAAATTCTAGAGTTAGTGTCATGTCATTTTGATGATCAATGTTGCCTTAGAATGTTTTCAAAATTAAACATGAAATATTCAAATTTAAATATTTAATTATCAAAATTCATATGTGAAATTATTAATATGCAAGGAAAGGATGCTAGAAACCTTGAGGAGGCTTATGAGGACAACTCTAACCCAAACAAGCAACTGCCAAGGATTGTGACATTGTAGTAGGTTGTGGCACATGTTGAAGCATTGACAACTTTTGTCACAGATCAGCCCACCATTTTTTATGGTGTTGTTCAAATGTAGTTGGAGTGTGTTGTTAGCAAGCTCAACAACATGGTGGTCAACAACTTGGGTCGCCAACAACATATTAACATTAGATGGTTCTTCAATGGAAGTGCCACCAATCCTTAGCTACTTTAGTAGCATTTTGCATGCAATTGAACACAAAACATGCTTGTAATGCATCATAGGATAAGAATGCACAAATTTCAAATCTTTGAAATAGAATACATGGGTCTTAAGTCTTGGGCTTGTTAGGAAGAAAGGTGGGTGCTAGGGGGGTTGGGGGGATGAGTCATACAAGCTAGTTATAAATTGAAGATGCACTATCCGCTCATTAATGGGATAATTATCCACTTACAACCTAAAAGAATAATTGTCCCCTCAACAATAAGAGGACAAATCTTGTAAGTGGATAATTTTTCTAGGGACCAAGGTCTATCTACTTATTGAGTTTAAACTGTATTTGAAAAGGTTTTACAAACTTATTATCAATATTTTCCCTACTGTCTCAAATGCTTCAAATAACCTAATTATAATGTGTTTAGGCATCCAATCTTTTCTAAAAAAATTTACAATCAATGCAAAAGCATCATGTGCCATTTTGGACACCCACAAATCAAAATTTGCAAGAGTAAAAACACATTTTGCCAATATTAGTAAGACATATGTCTATTTTGTCTTTTTAACCAAATTTAATAACACTTATTGACTAAAAACATTTCTAGGAAGGAAAATAACACGAAGGCATAATTACTTTACCAAACATTTCAACCAAATACTCTCAACAAATGAAGTGGGCAAATGGTTTTTGATAATTTATAAACCCATTTTTTCCACAAAATCTTTATAGTGTAGATTATCCTTCTTGTAACGATTTATATCCCCAAAAAATTGAAAATTGCATTTGCATTCATTGCACACACCAAAGGATGAGCACCAACATTAACCACCAACATGATGAGCACCAGCAACAATGTCAATAACTCAACTATTCATTAATGAACATGATGAGAACCAACAACATGATGAGCACTAGCAATATTGTTAATACTTCAACTATTTGTCAATGGACAAAATGAGAAGCAACAACAACATGATGAACACTTGCAACTAGTAATAACATGTTGACCTTTAACAACACAGTGAACAACAACAATTAGCAACATACATGATGAACACTTGTAGCTAACAACAATAAAATGATTTCACCAACACAATGAACACATGTTCAAAAACATGATGAACACCAAAATAATGTACTTTGGTTATAATCTTGCTTCCCACACAAGAAAAACAATGCTTCCAACCTACACCTTAAACACAACCTCCACCTTAAACCTTAACTAAGCCTATACTCCTTACTCTTAAACCCTAAGAAGCAGACCTAGGGGTTATATCATCTTGGGTATCATTGAAGTATCACCCTAAATGATACCTAGCTAATTTTTTGTGTGAGAACTAGTTAAGAACCAAGTTAGTTTTGGACCACAATTTGGTACTTATCCAACATTAGTAAGTATACTTCATTTTTTTCATTGTTTATCCTTGGCCCAATCTATTTTTCTCAAAAAAAAGATGATGCCCAAATGTATTTTGGACTTTTGCTATGCATGTTTTAGGCTTATAATGGACATTAGGTGCACATTACAAGTTCAAAATGTACATAATATTATCAAAGTGCGTATGGTAGCACCAAGATGTGTTTGAGCACTACTAGATATATCTTGGATGGGCACAACAACAATTAGGGGAAAAATGGAGACAATAATTTTGTATTACTTGGAATAATAATTATTGTATACATGTTGGGGGTTTAAGGTGGACCTATTTTTAAGACAAGTTTATGTGCATGTATAAATTCATACATATTTTGTAAGGAGTGTCAATAACATGTGATTGTTTCATGATTTGTTCAAAATGTTAAAATATGCACAATATGAGTATATTCGACATGACATAAAAAAACAAAAATCTACTAGACTATTTTTTGTAGGATTCATAGCAAACCCTAGGGCAATAATAAATAATGGTTTCTGGTTGGTTAAATGGGTTTTTTGCTTAGTTACTTGCCCAACCACACCCCAAACTCCACCCCCAATTACCCCACAACTTTATAACTTGTTAAGATAAGAATCATATTTTAAGATCTTGTAAAAAAAATCACTAAATATGCATATTGAAAAGTCACATTTGAGATGGATATACATATGCATAAAAATATTTGCACATAAACTGGTCTATCAATTACTTCCAATGTTAGATATGAGAAAATGAATGAGATTCAAACATGCATGTATGTATATCCAATTATTGTTGATAAATGGTACTCACCAATATATCTAGCCAACATTGGTATATATTAATGTTGGGTGATTCTCACTTTTAAAAATAAATTGCCAATTCTAGTTAATGTGGATGTTATATGAAAATTGCCTTGATTCTTATTATTATTTAATAACAAGGGGTCTAAGAGAACCAACTTAGGTATCAAGAATTTTTTCAAAAAAACTTAACCGATTTTTAGAGGTAACAATTTTCACAAATATCATAATAATCAGTTTTCTTAATTGGTTTTCACAACTTGGATGTCAAAATTGCAAGTTACAAATTTTTTAAATAAAAATACACATAATTGGGAAATAGAAAAAAAATTATTTGAAAAATAATAATGCAAATGTTTATATATCCACAATTTCATCTCTTTCTAAAGTTCTTTCAAATTGTTTTAAATCTTCTTACAAATTTGCATTTATCCCAATGATTTCTATCAAGTTAAAAGGGGATTTACAACCACTTTTAGGGTCATTGGGCCAATTTATGTTCACAAAAATTGATTTTTTTGAATTTTTTGATTGTAAACGACATCTTTTTAAATTAGTAAGTATCCCAACTAAGGAAAATATTCTCTTAGTCTCAATTTGTGAACCTATAATGCTTAAAAGTTCTCTTTTGACGATTTCTTTTGATGGTTCATTTGTTCTTGCTATCATTTCAAATATATCCAGATCGTAATCTGCATCCATTACTTGTTCAATAAATTCATTTTCAGATCCAACCATGGGTTACAAATGTTGATAACATCTCAAGAGCATAAGATATAAAGACCTTTCATCATATTCCTCAATAATGACTATTCTTTGTTCACTACCAATAAAAAAAAAACTAAATGAAGGTTTTCAAATCTTGGATCCAACATCAAGGATAACATATTATGAATTATTATTTTTTCATATTTTTTCAAGAATGATAGAAAAGAATTTAACACCATAAAAACCTTTTTTCTGATGTTGGAAGTCAAACAAATCAACTCAAGAGCCATACTAGAATCCTCTTCCACTAGGGTTTGAAAAGAAAATGCATTTTTATGATTTACTTTTAATTTCAAACTAATGAACATGGCAAAATTAAATGCATCATTTAGCAACCAATGACCTCTAGATTGATTGAAGACACAAACATTTACAAATGGGGAGAGATAATTAACAATAGTTTGGCAAATGTGCCAGGTCAAAGGAGGTGGCATTCAAGTAGTCATCTTCATTGAACTTTGTTTGTTGTAACAAAACATCCTTGAATTATAAAGCTTCCTAGAAAAGAATGACCTTACTAGCAAATCTACAAAATCAAAACAAATGTTAGAACTTTTTTCATAACATTTATAAAAAAAATTGAAGTACAATGTTTCCTAAAAAATTACAAGTGAAATAATGTATTACCTTGTTTTTATTAAAGTATCAAAATTGTTTTGGAAGGTTTGACTCAACACAAGCTTTGTTCCACTTTTGTTTACCTTTTCTTGATTTTTAGGCTAGGTTATACATTTCTACAAATCAAATTGTGCAATTTTGATAGATACATACTTTAATTCGTTACAAACTTTTTCATCTATTGTTGCAAACTAATAGGCCTTAGAAAATGCATGACCAAAATAAGACCTTTGAAAACTTTTTTGCAAACCTAAATATTACAATTTACGATAGATTTAAAAGCTCTAGTCATAATGTTTAGGTTGGAGCCTTCATCTTTTACATAGGCAATAATTTTCTCTTTCAAATTATATTTTCTTAACAACTCAATTAAATCCTTGGCCAAAGCTTGGCTAGAAGAGTTCATGGCCTCAAATAATCCAATTGTGATATTTTTTAGCTACTAATCTGTGCCCAAAAAGTTAATCACAAGTGCAAAAAATGTCATAAGCTCCTTTGGACATCCAAAGATTAAAACTTGTTGCAAAAAAACATTTTGCCAAACATGGTAAAACATATAATTGCTTAGTTTTTTCCACAAATTCAAGAAAAAATCTCTTGTGAAAATTGTTTTTTGGAATGCAAAAGAAGTCTTGGGCATAAATGCAAACTAAAATGCTTCAACCATGAACTTTCAACCAAATGCATAAATAAATAATTTTTGACAATTAATAAGACTAAATATTTCACAAACTACTTTTGTTGCACGTCATCCTTTTTGAAAGGATCTTTTGTAGCAAAAAAACTAGAAATTGTAACTCTAAACAAATTAGGTCTTTTTTTAATAGGTTGTTTTTCCAATTCTTTTTTTAATGGGGTATTCATTTCCTTTTAAAAAAATTTTAATTTCTAAATGATCTGAAAGCACATGTTTTCTTAAAACAGATATCCATTTGCAATGTAGTATAAAATTAATCTTTTCTTGCTTGAGTTTTTATATAAGACACCAACACTAGACTAGTGTAACAAGAAATGCATTTCTTAATTTGAGGGAATTTTACATCAATTTCTTTGTTATCATTTACATAATAAAAAGCCTAACATGTTGCATTTCTATTGTGACTTTTCCACTTATTTCTTTGAACATGCATTTTTTGAAATTATCTTTCATTATTATTATTATTTTTTTTTGAATTTACATTTGTTTCTATTTGTAAACTATCATGGTTTTTAGATTGTTCTCTTGTTTTTTTTCTTCCATTCCATCATCCATGATTATTTCACATCCATTTGCATTATTTATTTTATTTTCATTTTGAAATGATTGCTCCATGTTTAGTTTCACAACATAATTTTGTTTGACTTGAAGGAAAAGAATTAGACAATTTATGTTGTACCTGTATGAGAGGTATTAAAAATCAATCATAGATTATGTCTTATCCACAATGCAAAATATACAAGTAAAAAAAAGAGTGAAATTTGAGTATTTTCACTTTTTATGAATGAAATTTTTATTAAAAAACCTTGCATTAAAAAACAAAAACACACTAGTTTAAGAAGCAAAAAAACACACCTAAATAAAAAATATTAGAAAAAAAGGAATGAAAGATTAAAAAAAAAATCAACATTGAAAAAAAATACTTATCTAGGTGAATGTGGTTGAAGGTCGAAATTGAAGTTAATGTGCGCTTCGCATTCAACGTCCCACAACTACACAAAATAGGAAAGGGGGAAGTACTTTGCTTAAACAAAAGTAGTAGCAATAGCAATGGCATTAGGTGAACACAACCACGAAGGAAGCAACGATGGTGAACACAAAGATGAAGGAAACAATGATGGTGAAATTAGTTTAGATAGAGGAGTAGATGGCACTAAACGACCACCATGAAAAAAACAACAACAATAGTGATGGCACCAGGTGACCATGACCATGAGTGATGCAATAACAACAACAATGGCATTGGGAAATCACAACTACAAAGAAAATAATAACAATAGCAATAGCAATGACATTAAGCGACCATAACCATGAAGGAAACGGTGTGCCAAGCAACCACGATTAGGAAAGAAGTTGTAGCAGCGATGGTGCTAGTCATGATCATGAAGGAAGCTATTACAATAATGATGCTAAGTGACCATGACCATGAAAAAAAAAGCAACAGCAACGATGACACTAAACGACCATAACCCCGAAGGAAGTAGCAATGATGGCACCCTGAAATCATGACCCCAAAGGAAGTAGCAATGATGGCACCACAAAATCATGACCATGAAGGAAGAAGCAACAATAGCGATGGCACTAAGTGATCGCAACCATGAAAGAAATAACAACAATGGTGTCAAGCAATCATGACCATGAAAGAAGAAGCAATAATGATCGTGCCATATGACCACAAAGGAAACACCAACAACATCAATAAAAAAACTAAACCTTAAAGCAAAACTCTAAACACATTCAATAAACTGCGAGTTTTACAAAGCAAAAAATAACAATCTGGAAGCATTAAAAAGCTTTGAAGCTCTTTATACTCCTCTGGTGGGAGGTGCCATGCCCATGCTCAAATCTAACCACTAACCTAATCACTAACCTAAATATAATGACCTAACCTATACCAAACTAATGGATACATCAGGAACCCTAAGAACTGGATCTAGAAACCCAACCGATTTAAAAAAAAAGACATAGAGTCTAGTTCTTGGTATCAATTCTCACCCTAGACTCTCAGTATCGATTCTCACATGGGTGAGAACTGGAAGGTCAGTTTTCAAGCTGGTTACCAATAAATTAGATATTTGTCGGTTCTCACTCTGAGAACCGAACTGAGAACGGATTCGAGAACCATGTCCCCATTTGGGAACCGCCCAACACTAGTATATACCTGCCTAATACCATTAAAAAAACAGTCTTGGACCCAATACCAAGAGCAGGTAGAGATGAAAGATTTAAAGGGGACCTGGTACTAGGACCAGGCTGGTCTGTTGAAACGTTGATACTAGACCAACACTGGTTGTGACTTGTGACCTACCTTTTAAGGTTTTGATGTTTGGGAACACACACATTGACATCCCCATGTTTCATCTAAACCTTGCTATTTTTTCTTTTGGGCGA
>Ga0116229_10012444_pt1 | contig 12257 bp, 6 predicted proteins | sample S1TSphgellanicum_3_FD_87313 | JGI IMG/M metagenome (GOLD analysis project Ga0116229, IMG submission 87313) | Host-associated microbial communities from peat moss isolated from Minnesota, USA - S1T2_Fc - Sphagnum magellanicum MG | ecosystem: Host-associated > Plants > Peat moss > Unclassified...
CAAATATACCCCAACGTTGTTCAACTTGTAAGTAAGTAGTAAGTTACTTATTTAGTAGGTATCAATCTGTTGAAAATTATTTCTTTGTTTTTGTATGTTGATAAGTTCCAGTATCCAGACCCCGTCCCTGTTTATAATGGTTAGGGTTTCTGGTGCAGCTAATTTTCACATGCATCATAATAATACCTTTGGCATCCAGCATATTATTATTATTGGTAAAATGTTTTTCTGGGCAATCTGATTGTTGCAATTACTAATACATCTATTAAGTTTGTGTGCTAAAATGGCAACTGATAGCATTGAAAATTTCCAATATTCTAAATAAAATTTCAGAAAAACAAAGAAAAAAAAGCCCAACCCAACTCTTTCAGTTGTTGAGAAAGAGACAGGTTGAGTGTACCTAAGTCCAAAAACCCCAAAATAAAAAATAAAAATAAAAATAAAAGTTTACAACACTAATATATATTATTCATCACTGCGTCGCGTCTGTATTCCACTCTTTCTTCGCCATGTCGGAGTAAACAGACCATGACAAGACGGATGAATGACTGGGCGGATGGACGGATGAACAGATGGATGACAGAACACATGGATGAAATGATGTTTCACGCCGTCCTTTACTATATGTAATAATCTTCTTCCTAAAACATCTGAGACACCTTAAAAATGAGAGGGATTTTTTCTAGTTTATTTGGTGGGCATATGTCATAAACAACCATAAAAAACTGCTCCAATTTTCCTAGTGTAAGAGCATCCCACCGGTGCTTAGTATGTGACTCTGCACATTAAAATCAGATGAAGAAAAGTCAAAATATGCAGTTTTGGTCCTGCATATGTGCTCCGTTTGCTGGCGCAGCAAAAGTTGTGCACATGCCAGAGAAGAGTGTAATAATATGATTTAACTGCTGATCCCTGATTTTTATTGGAAAAACATAATGATTGGTCCAGGTGGTTTAATATCAGTAGTTCCCACCTATGTACAGTCCTAGTTTCAGTTTTATGGGTGGGGTTGCAAAAAAGTAAATAACTAAACTTGGATGCCAGAAATATTTTTGGAGGGTCACATACTAACCACTGGAGGAGATGCTCTAATTGGAGGGCATGTTACTTACCATTTTTTTTTCCTCCATGATTTGGGTGGAATTTGAAAAACAAAATGCCTACAATGACAAGGATTAGCTCGCATTCCATTTTTTGAAATAGTTTGATTTTTTAATTTCTTTTCTTATGATACCTTTCGAGTGTCACAAGAAATTAAAATAAAAAATGTCGATTATTACACTTGGTAAAGAGCAAGGTCGATAAAGCCCATGACCTCCATGTGTACCCCACACATAATGCACCTTTGAAAATAGGAGGCACCTTACACCTACAAGATACCATTCACACCTATTTTCATCTACTTAAAGGTGAGGGCCTAGTAGAGGTAGGTGTAAGAGGCCTCTTGTAAGCATAAGGTGCCTCTTGCTCCTACCCCCTCAATATCTATACATATTTAGGCTTGTGATAACATTCACCCTTTGCTTTACATTAGGCTTAAGTCCCTTATGTGAAGGACATTCCTCAATGGACTCAATTACTACTTTATCTTAGGCCCCTTATTTGGGAAATGTCCACACCATGGGGCCTTACCTTACACATAACAAACTAGGGGGAATTGTTGGTGAGTTCCCAAAGGGTAAAAGTGAAGGGGTAGCCAAAGGACTAGGTAGCATTAGTTCAAGGACCCTTCACTTATACAATATTATGTAATTTATTGGGATGGGAAGCTATGATCTAAGGGTTGGTCACCAAGTTTAAGCACCTGAGTTTTGTAAGGAGAAAAATCCTACCAGTTTTTTGCAACATTTTAACACATTTGGTCTTCATAGGTCAATGGATATTTTTCTTTGCAGTTTTCAAGGATGATGTGTATTACTTCTTACGTATGTAAAGGCTCGCAAGTCTTACTTTTGGAGAATGTTGTACATACATTTTACTTCATGACCATGTTTCAATTTGTAGTATGATAGGAATTTGTAAATAGAACCTTGTGGTTGGCCAAGGAAAAGCTTTGGATTTATGGAATATCCTTCTTTTTCTAAATAATTTTTGAAAATTACCTTAAGATTCAATTTGAAAATGTGAAAAAAGGTAAGAACAATGGTAAAGGAGATGGAGGTTTATCAATTTAGTAATATTCACCCCCCTTCTTCCCTTTTTATTTCTTCATATGTTCTCATATGGTTTTCAATAGTTCATGGTTATTTATGTCAATCTCAATTTTGATTTTATTATATAACATGGACATGAAAAGGCATTGAAAAATTAATTATTTTGAATTACACACATACATATATATGGACCGCTTAAAATCATAGATTCTAAATTAATCCAAAGAATAATCACACAATCTCCTTAAGCATAAAATGATCACAAGGTTTTAATGCATGTGCCTACAATAGGCGCATGTTAACTAGGTCTAATCGACCCAAAATGTCACCCCAAAAAAAAACATGAAATCACAAAATGAACATGGACATGCATAGCCTATGAGTAATGTATCAAATATGCACATGTGTATCACTATATGGTATGGACTTTATCCAAGCAATCATGTAGCATAGTGCCCTTTGTCATGTTTGTAATGCATCCCTCTAAGGTCCATTGATGGCTAGGGTTTGCATTTGTCTATTATATTTTCACTTTCTTTGTAATTCAATGTGCTATTGCAATTATTTTCTATCTTTGTGATTTGGGTGAAAGACTTTGTTTGCAATCTAAGAGTTTTTTAAATTTTCTCATGGTTTAAAAGGAATAAGAAAGAAACAAAATAAAAGTTCATTGACAACTAGGGTTTGCATTTGGTTGTTTCATTTTCACTAATTTTTTAGTGTGTTGTTGCAATTTTTTTATCTTTGTGATTTGGGTGAGGGATTTTGTTTGTAATTTAATTGTTTTGTATTTTCACATGATCTATGAGCATTAGGAAAAAGACAAAAGTTTAGTCATGGAGCTGAGGGATGAACTTTGTGTTGAAGTTGTTCACCTTTAAGCTTCAACAAAGTTTGTCCCTTGCATTTTGCAAAATGGAGGAGGTCCCTTCAAGTTGTGTAAAAGGTCGAGGGCTTGATAATGTTCTATAAAACCTCAACTTTTTTTTTTCCCTCTTTTTCCCTTCTCCTTTCAACTTTCCTTTTTTTCTAATTTTTCCCTCCCCCCTATCCCCCTCTCTTCTCTCCCTCATTCACCATATTTCCCCTTCCCCTTTTTTTCTTCTTTCTCAAGTGACATAACAATGACTTTCGACCCCAACCCTATCAACTCCTAACTCCCTAAGGACTTTCAATTTTGACTCACCATTCCTTGACATCCTTGGCACCCCCCCCCGCCCCCTTTCCCTTCCCTTCCCTTCCCTTAACAAGTTCCTTTGGTCATTGACAATGAACTCTTTACAATCATGCCTACAACATACTTTACAATCCAAGTTTATTAATTGTACCACAAAATTCCTACAAGGTGTATATGTAGGAATTTTTTTTCCACTTAATTATTTCAATTACTTTTATTGTTCAATGCCAAAACTTCCCAAGCTAACATTTCAATATGTAGGATGTCCTTAATTTGGGTGATTTTAATAAAAATTAAGTTTGTTTAAGATTTTTTAATTAAAGGATATCGCTACATCCAAATTTGGACAAAGGCAAGTGTGGTGATAAAAGGACAATGGGGAATAACAAAGGGATGATGGGGGCACCAAGATGCACATCTAGGGGACAATGGGAAACATTCAAAAGGATGTGGGAAAATGATTTTTTTCTTTGGATGATGACAAGGATGTCAAGTTGATGTAGAAGGACATCAAGGGGATGATGAATGTAAACTACAAGAATTCATGGCTTTTCAAGATGTCCAACTTGATTATCTTATTTGTTTTGATTAAAAATTTGGTTAATTTTATTAAAGGCCCTTGGTTGTTAATAGACATGATTTTTTTGACTAGTTCAATTGACTAAAATGACTTTTTTAACATTAGATCAAACATGACAAAAAATGAACACCTCTAGTAAAAAAGTATAGACATGTAGTAAAATGAAACATGGAATCAAATAAAACATGCAATCATAAATTTTGGAAAATAAATATTAAATTAATACTTGTATACAAATTATAGGTAGGTTTTAAATAGGTAAGGAATTGGGAAGTTACAATAGGGTAGCTAGCTAGGTAAGGTAGGTAGGATAGGTTGAAGATAAATAATTAATTTTTCCATTAATATTTTAAGAAATTAATCATAAATTGAAATTATAATTCATCCCATCAATAACCTAGTCTAGGTAACATGTCAAGTTTGTTAGTTTAGCTTTTCAGGTAGGTTCCAAGTACGAATAAACCAAGTTAACTTAATTGTTTTTTGGATTTTTATTTGAAATTGATTTAATCATGAATGGGATTTGAAATATTATGTGGATGGGATAAATCCCAATTTTTGAAATCCCGAATCACTTTTGGTGATTTGAGGTTGTAGCACACTTTACTATCACATGCAAAAATATTGTGTTTTGTGTTTGGTATTAATTTTTTCATTTTGTTGTGTGGAAATGTTAAGCTTGGACTCTTGTTTTCATTGAAGGTGAATGACCATTTTGAATCACCAAAATTGTTTAATGCTATAGTTAAATTAGTTAGGTTAACAATAGGATTTGTTGTTTATGTTTTTGCACATGATTTTCTTGCAATTGTGTTATGGTTTCAAGTTAGATTTGTTTGCATGGTGTGGTGTGGGTATTTACATGTTAACTATTCATAGCTAGCACTCTTCATGGATTCAAACCCCAACAAGGTTTAATTACCTCGAAATGTGGAGAAAACCAACAAAGTTGCTAGAGGAGCTTTTATAAATGTGAAGTTTTTTTTTAAAAACCCACAAGTAAGGCCCCTTCATTGTTGCAGAAGGTTTTCCCTTTCTTTTTACTCTTTCCATTTTTTTTCCCATTCTCTCTTTCAACTACATAGGAACAACAAAACAATAGTAGTAGCAAAAAATTATCACCACCCCACCATTACTGCCACCAACCCAAGTTTCAAACTTGGGCTCCTCTCATAATCATTACCATCATCGTCACCATTGTTGCATGACAACTATAGTAACAAAAGAAGGAGGGCACAAGGAGGAAAAGTTTTCCTACCACCATCATTTTTTTGTGGTTGTTGTTTGGTCTTGGTAGTGTTTACAACATAGTGATAGAAAAAAATAAAAACAGTAAATGGAGAAGGGGAAAAAAAAAGCGAGCAAAAATGTGGAACTCCATGTTTTGATTACGTGAGCTTTCAAGATCACTTGAACATGACTTGAACTTGCCATGTTTGACAAGCTTGGGAAGTTTGGGTGTTTCAAGCTATGTTTGGGATAAAACAAAGGGTGGGTATAATTCTTTCTTTTTTTTTTTCCATTTTTTTTTTTTAACAAAAAAATGAAAAGTTTGGAAGAATTTTAATGTAAGCCTCATGAGAGTTTATAAGAAGCCTATGCACAAATGTGTAAGTTGATCATTGTGACACAAGGCATAATGTAAGCCCAAGTGATTCAATTTTGATATGGGATCTAAACAATGAACTTAAACATTGGGTGTGGGATGCCATTTTACTTTAGCCCCCACAACCCACTTTGGCAAATGTGTTTCAATTATTGGAACATGTCAAGATGAACGTGGTGGAGAAATAGGTGGTTACACTTGAATTCAACAAAGAAAGCCCAAGGAATGCATCCACACCATTGGTTCAACAATCTTGTGGTTAGCCCAATAAAACCATTCCACAGAATACCAAAAGGGTCATTTGGGGGTCAAATGGGTACAAGGTGGTTTCACATCATTTTATACTATGCAAGGGGGAGAAGATAAGTGTTGGAGATGTGGTGGACCTCATTAAATGAAGGATTGCCCCAATCCTTCTCAAGCCATTACCACCAACCCTAACCTTAGCCAATAAAATGTCTTAGATATTGACGAATAACATGTTTTTATTGAGTGGATGCTGCTTTCGTTGAATAAGGGGGTGAACACTCAAAGAAAATAAAAGCAGTCTACTAAATAAGGCCTTTGGTGTTGTGTCAGTTTTTGTTGCACTTCTATTTCACTACTTTTTTAAAAAACAAACTCTATTTCCTTCACTATTGAAACATAGGGGTAGATAATTATAAGAAAAAACAAGATTTTTTTGGTAACGTCTTTCTAGGTCTCTTTCAAATAAACAAGTACTACAAGCCTTCTACCTAATTCAAAAATCCAAACATCCAGTTTTGCATTTTAAATATGAAGTATCATTTAAAGTTTTAGACAAGGGTGCTATTGAAATCTTAGGGCCTTATGGGATTTCGTACACATTTTGAAAATTAGCCAAGCAAATCACCTCTTTGATTATTTTTCTATATTTTCTTTCTTTTTGGATACAATTCGATAATAAAATTTAAAAAATGTGCTGATCCCCCCAAATATTTTGGCTACGACCTAAAAAATTATTTATTTTTCGTATCTATTCTTCCCTCTTTGTTTTATTAGCTCTAAGAAACTCGCCCCAAGCAGAAAAGGAGGCTGCATAGCAAACATATTTTTTGAGCACTGCCCGCAATTCAAAGGGCCCGATAAAGCGAAAAGCGTTTTCTAGGGCAAGTCATATTTGTGTAGTTTTGTCCTATGCACCCCACAAATAACACATGAATACATGCACACCTTTTATGAATGAGGTAATCGAAGAGGGCATCAAGCAGTAAGGGGGGGGGGCGTAGGGAGAGTACGTGTAGCCTTCTTGTTTTGGTATAAATGAGTCCCCAAGGTCCTGAAACATTAGCTTTTGCCAACAGGAAACTCTGCAAGGCCGCAGGGCACAACACGAATTAAGACCTCCTCTTGTTTTGCTGTAGGCAAGCTACCATTCTGTTGTGGAGGAAGTAGCACTATGATATTATTAATTAATCAATAACCTGACCGAACACGCAAAAATTAGTATCTTACCCACAACTCACATTCATGAATGACCCATTCGACTATCTTTTAAAGACACAATCGGAAAAGTTATCTAAAGTTAGTTAACCATGTCCTTTCCTTTTGTAACATGTTATTCTTCTAGTTTGTTTAAATGCTCTTTAAACTAAATCGGGGAAGGGCAACTTGTTGCCAATTGTTGTGCCCTTGTACGAAGATGGAAAAAATGATATATATATATATATATATTTCATTTTTTCCATGACAACAAATCGTGGAGAGTTTATGCGCCAACAAACAAATAGGCAACAAACCCATTATTCAATGACTTCCTTCCTTTCCTGAAAATCGACATTTTGGCTTCATCTTTGAAGGGTAGAGAGTAAAAAAAATCAATTTTTTTCCCTCCCTTTTTTGACTAGCCTTCTCCACACTACTTAAGTGTGCAACATCAATCCATCGATTTAAGCCCCTTCCCTTCTGTTGTAAAGCAACACTTTCTCTCTCTATTTACATGGTTATGAAAGCAAAGGGTAGGCAAGTACTACAAGCCCTCTGTCCTACGCATCTATCTTGAAAGATGTGTGGTTCACTGGTTTCACTAAATGCTTCTATCTCTCTACAAGATTATGTGAGTGTGTAGTTATGTTCTGGATGTTTTACTATATTTGTATTGAATCCTAGTTTTTGTTTTCAACCTTGGTGCACTTGCTTTAAATCTTCAACACACAAGGAAAGATGTTGTGGGGGGAGGCTAAACCCAAAAAATGACAAACCAAAAATATATATATTTTGGGGATTTTTTTTTCCCACTTTGCACCTTTTCCTTTTTCTTGCTCTATTTTTTCCTCCCTATGAACAAAGGCCAAAGAAATAAAGAACAAGTTTTTTTTCTTCTTAGCCTAGCACATTCGGCTAATCATTCCACTAGCATATTTCATTTATGATATTCTTTGTTTAATTAACACTCAAGAATGTAGTTGGAAATACACCAAAGGTTGGCTCTAGTTATCTTCTTTTATGACATGCTATTGTTGTCATCATATTCTATATGTCGATTAGTCGTATTTGCTTTGCTGCGGGTCTTTGCAACACCTCCTTTTTGGAGGAGTTCATTTGGTGACTACATAGTCACCTTCTAAATAATCAAAATAAGGTAAAGCTTGAAAGTATGTTTTATACTCAATTAATTTGACCATGACCTATAGGAACCAAACTATCTACTGCTTTCAATCGTGTTTGCATGGGTTCATGCACAAATTTACATGTAATAATCCCATGGGCTTTAACTTCTACACATCTTCGTTCTTGATGATTTTTCGTTATCTCCACCAAAATTTGGTGCAATCAGGAGAAAAGGGATTCAAACTTGTTCTCACTACAACATTTATGGTCATGATGTGGACCATTATTTCACATTGTTGAAATAGGGCCAATCATAAAATGTTGATAATTCCAAGGTTCTAAAAAGGCTAGAAATGGATAAACGTGGCCAACAAGGGGTTAGCCACCAAACCATCTTAGGGCCAATTTAACACCATTGGGGCTAGGTTTGCATTTTGCACAATTGGAAGTTCTAGTTATAAACATGGCAACCTAGGTCAAATCTAAAACATTTGGGTTAGGGAAGGCAAAAGATTAGGAAGATGGCCAATCTTATAGTTTGAATGCCAATCTAAGATTTTTTTAAAAATTGGTTTTTAAATATTAGTGGCCCCAAATGAGGATATGTTGGATGTTTAAAAAAACCATGATGATGAAAACCATATTGGGGTTCCCAATTAAATCAAAATGTGTTCCATGGCTACACCAATGACAAGGGTTAATGCTCGAGTGTAGAAACCACAAGGTGTTGATGAAATGTTAGACCTCAATGTGGTGAAACTCAATGTCAAGTGCAGCTACAATAATCATTTGTGTAAATATCATTCCAAATTCTATGGGGGCATTGACTTCCAATAGGGTGCCAAAGAGAGCACCTAGTTTGATTCATGGGCCTAAGGCTATAAAAGGTTGAAAATGTGATCCATAAGCATTACCATCCTTGCGGAGGTGATGCCAAAGGAAATGAGTGCAAATTATTCTTACTTCCAAGATGGTTATTATCACTCACTTATTTTACTATAACTATTCAAGTAATAGTAATGAAATTATTATTTAACAAGTAGAAATATTAATTAGTAATTTATTCAACAACTACTTATATAGTAAATAAGTAGTAATCTATGCGAAGAGAAATAAAAGAAGGTAGGGACTATCCTTTAGGGACTACCTTACCATCATGATAATACGTTATTCCAATGGTGTAAAAATTCAAAGGGAATATAAAAAACAAGAAAATAGAATAAAGAGAGTTGGAAGTAGTTATCTCCCAAACCTTTGATAGTACCTTTAATGTATTAGAATGATGACTAATGGGTCTACAAGCCTTCCATCATTGTTATCTGCCCTTTGCAATGCCCTATAGACCTTTTACTAGTGATGTTTACGATTTGCAGCCCTTGTAAACCTTCTAGCGACATTGTCTATAACCTACGTCTTACCCTTTGCAAAACCTAAAAATGAAATATTACCTCCTTGCCACTGGCTTCTAGTGGTAGTTACCTCCCCACCACAAAATATATATTATTCCAAAATGTAAAGCCAAGAGCATAAAATAGGTTCATTTTTTATAAAATAAAAAAAACGAATACCAAAAAAATAACAAACATTATATAAACTAATATAACTCCTTTCCCCCTTTTCTCTAGCAATCCAAGTGCAAAAGGGGACACAACCAAACATGTTTATATTCTTCAACCATTTTCCATTACAAAAAATACACACACTATGTTCTCATATTTTCTATTAATGGGTAGAAATATCTAGACTAATTAGTTCCATAGGCCTACTAATTACTACTAATTACTAATGTAGACTTACCATCTCTTACCCAAGGGGTGAAACCAATGGGATTAGGTAGTTCAGGTTAATGAGTGGTTGGAGGTAATCCACCCAATCATCTAAGAGATTTCTAGGAAGGGATTAGGATAAATAAAGGCCCTATTTTTTAGGGGTCAATGTGGGCCTTGTGTGTGGGGAACGGGGGTAGAGGAAGTGGGAGAGGATGAAGGGATTCATAAGAGAGTTGTGTGGGATATGGCGAACTCTCTTTAGAGAATGATGGGTGGAATGGAGAAAGATGTACGTACTTGGAATGTGATTTAATGGAAGATGATTGAAGGATCCAAGTTTCTTTTGTTGCATTGATTGTACTAAGTGTAGAAGATAAAATAAAGTATGTTAGGTAAGTAGGATATTTCTTGGAATTGGTATCTCTGCATTTTTTCCAGGATAAAAAGTAATGTGGCTATCCATGGGTAGCTTCTAGAACACCAAGCTACTAAATGCCATGGGAGGGTAACAACTAATCTTTGGTGGTGGGAATCAAAGAGGGAACAAACCAACAAGTTACCCTTGCAAATTGGAAGGTATTGTTATAAGTGCATATGCTATGTCCTATGATGTATTGTTTGGATGTGTAATTTTGTGTCCCTTAGAAATTACCCTTGATTTTCAAAGAAAAATCGCATACTATCACCTAGGATGGGTTTGAATTATTGGAAAGTAACATCCATAATTAGAATGAACCCCCAAATGAGGAATTGGCAAGGTTAGGGTCATAGGATATGCCATTCATTCAAGCTTCCACATTGGATCCCAACCCACCATGGGGCACATTGACCAAATTATAGCTTTCAGCTAGTCGTTTCATTCATTAGATTTGGCACATTCTACTTTCACCAAGCCCATACACATTTGTGGATGTTGGTAATGGGTCATTAGGATTAAGTTCATTAGACATTAAGGTTATTTAGTGGGATATGCCCAAGGATGGGATATGTTTACTAAAATATAGTTACAATGTTGTAGTTAGGGATCCAACTACAACAATACCATTATGTGGAGCCATAGGCCAGGCATGTTTCTAAATGTCATGTTATGATGTTATAACAACAATATCCCATTTTGTTCCCAACATTAGTTATTCAAGGTTACCAACATTCCTTGCAAAACATCATCACATTGTTAGGGGTGTAAAATTTGGATAGGATTGGGTGATTAGATCTAATCATTTTAGAATGGCTATGTCGGGGTCTTTATAATAATTATGCCAAAAAGCCATTAGACATTTACAATCAACTTATGTATTATTTATTTAACATAATTGGAAGAAGTAAAAGGTTGTTGATTATACATGAAATGAGTAGTAGAGTGTGGGGGAAGTATGTGAGGAGGTTTAATGCAAGAATTGACTCATAAAATAAGGGAAAATAAGATTTTTATGTTAAGAATAAAATGTAAGGAAAAATAAAGGAATGTTTCATTGGAATCAAATTTTACATCTTTGGTAGTTATTGCAAGTTTATTTTTGCTTTGTAAATAGATAATGGATTAAGATAAGTCTTAACTATTATGTTTACGTAGTATTTATTTTAATAGGGTAGGATAAGTATCCAATAGTAATACAACTTATATTAATGGAATTAAATTAACCTAATGAAATTGTATTCCTAACACAAACCATGGAATTGTAGTCGTGTGCATACATGTTGGAAAATGTCCCACCATTGGGAGATTTTCAGCCAATTATTTTGGCCATATGACACTAGATTGGGGGTTGGATTTGTAGCCAATGTAAATGTATGTTATAGTAGTTGGTTCATGATTGCATCAATTTTGTTATTGTGGATTAACTTAACACTACTACTAGAGGTGATTTAACAAACATATTAACTCATCCCTAGGTCACTCACATGTTTGATGGGTGACATATTGATTCACTATGCCATTTATGTGTGGTTTGTCATGATGATTATCCACCTTTGGTTGTGGTCAACAAGGTTGGTTTTCCACAAATAACCAAGTATTGACATTCTTAAATTTTCCACATTCTCATGCATTGAGGGATTGAAGCCTTAGGATGACTTTAGATTCCAATTCATCCAATATGGAAGAACCCAATGTAAGAGAGAGAAAGCAAGCCATGAATTTCTACACTAGCATTGCAATTGTGCCCAACACTTTTGAAGGAGTTTGTAGGCAAATTCTGGGCAAGTTATGGACTTTAACTACTTCACATGGGTTTTTAGTTTGGTCTTGATTGAACCAACATACTTGGCATAATTTTTCCCACCCATCCACCCTACATCTCCAGTTGTTGCATTGCTAGTTGGGATAACCATGTTGGTGCAAGGGAGGGGGGGGGGGGGGGTTGTTGTAAAAACATGAGTTGCAAATTTTGGAATAATTTGG
>Ga0116229_10012446_pt1 | contig 12256 bp, 9 predicted proteins | sample S1TSphgellanicum_3_FD_87313 | JGI IMG/M metagenome (GOLD analysis project Ga0116229, IMG submission 87313) | Host-associated microbial communities from peat moss isolated from Minnesota, USA - S1T2_Fc - Sphagnum magellanicum MG | ecosystem: Host-associated > Plants > Peat moss > Unclassified...
CGGCACAGTGGTGGAGTTCTTGACGCTGCGGATCACGATCCGGCTCTCCACCTCGGACACCAGTCCCAAGGATAACAGCTTGTCGCGCAGGAAGTCGTCGAAGGCGTGCATGTCCCGCGTCACAATCCGCAGCACATAGTCCATGCCGCCGGTGACGGTGGCGCATTGAGTGACCTCGGGCAGGTCGCCGACCGCTCGCTCGAACGCCTCCAGATTATCCTTGGTGGGCAGCGACAGCTTGACCTCGGCATAGACTTCGAACGCCAGGCCCAGTTGTTCGCGATCCAACAGGGTCACCCGGCGGCGGATCACGCCCACATCCTCCAATCGCTTGATGCGTCGCCAGCAGGGCGACGACGACAGGCCCACGCGCTCGGCGATCTCCGCCACCGAAAGCGCCGCGTCGTGCTGGATCAGATCCAGAATTCGAGCATCGACGACATCAAGAACTTCTGGCAAAGCTTATTCCTTAAATCAGACCTTACGGGGCGAACATTGCTGCATAGGCGCTATACAACGACCTCTGGCGGCAAAATCGGCCGGCGCGCGCATATTGCAGCCTGAGCGCCTAAAGGAAAGGGGCGTGATGCTGGGCATAACCGATCGTTTCGATTTCGACGCCGTGGTGGTCGGCGCTGGCGCGGTCGGGTTGGCGTGCGGGTTCGCTCTGGCCGGTCGAGGCCTGAGCGTGGCCGTGCTGGAGGCCGCGGGCGCGATCGGCGGCGGCGTCTCGTCCCGCAATTCGCAGGTGATCCACGCCGGCCTCTACTATCCGATCGGTTCGCGCAAGGCGCAGCTGTGCGTCGAGGGGCGGCGGCGCCTGTACGCCTTCCTGGACGCCCACCGCGTCGCCTACGATCGCTGCGGCAAGCTCGTGGTCGCGACGGGGGCGAGCGAGGTCTCAGCCCTTGAGGCGCTCGCTTTGCAGGGAGAGGCCAACGGCGTCGAGGGGCTCGACCTGATCAGCGGGAGAGACGCCATGAATCTGGAGCCGCACCTCTTGGCCGCCGCCGCCCTCTGGTCCCATGAGACGGGCGTGTTCGACAGCCACGGCTATATGCGGGCGCTGGTGGGCGAGATCGAAGATCGCGGCGGGACGGTTGTACTGAACACGCCGTTCGAGGGCGCAGAGCCGCTGGCCGGCGGCGGGTTCGCCGTGCGGACGGGCGGCCACGAGCCCACAAGGATCACGACCGCGCGCCTGGCGACGGCGGCGGGACTTTCGGCTCAGACGGTCGCCGGCCGGATTGAGGGCTATCCGCCCGCGCTTATCCCCAAGGCCCACTTTGGCAAGGGCAGCTATTTCGCCCTGCAAGGCCCAGCGCCGTTCTCGCGCCTGATCTATCCCCTCCCCACGCCCGGGGCGCTCGGCGTGCACTACACCCGCGATCTGGGCGGCCGAGCCCGGTTTGGGCCGGACCTGGAGTTCGTCGAGGCGCTGGACTACAGCCTCGATCCCGCCCGCATGGAGCATGTGTCCGCGCAGGTGCGCCGCTTCTGGCCCGGCCTATGCGATGGCGCGCTGGCGCCGGATTTCGCCGGTATCCGCCCTAAATTGCACGGCTCCGGCGAACCCCAACCCGACTTCCGCCTGGATGGGCCGCAGGTCCATGGCCTGGAGGGGCTTGTGGCGCTATTCGGCATTGAGAGCCCTGGGTTGACGGCGTCACTGGCGATCGGGGAGGCGGTGGCGAAGGAATTGGCCGCTGAAGGGCGTGCGGAGGAGCAGGCCATAAGCCCCATTGACCGAGGTCTGACCTGGGCGACATAACTTACGCGAGCGTAAAGCGGGGGCGGCTATGAAAGCGAGTGTTGCGGGCGTCATGGCGGCCTGCTTCGCGACGGCGGCGCTGGCGGACGCACCGGCCCCCGTCGCCAATGCGCCCCCCGTCGATGCGCCGCCCGCCAGTGTTTGGCGGCTCACCCCGGACGGGAGCTATGAACACCTGCTAACCGGCCTCGATTGTCCCGCCAAGCTTGGGCGCTACAGCCGGCGCGTGGTGCAAGCCTTTGACGCCTTCGGCCTGGACGTCGGGTGCGACTACGCCGGCTATACGGCTGGCCTGACCTATTATCTGACGCGCAGAACAGGGCCTGGGCTGGACGCGGCGATGGCGGAGGCTAAGCATGAACTGGAGCAGTTCGGCGCCGCACGCCATCCCCAGTTCGTCTCGGAAACGACATCCAGCGGCGATGGGCTGGATTGGACGATCGCCACCTACAGCGACGATGGGGGCTTGCGAGATGCGATCTGGATCGCCGACCTGTCGGGCTGGACGCTGGAATACCGCGCCACCTATGCGGCGGCCGAAGAGCTGCAGGTCGCGGGCGAAATAAAGGCCTTCGCCGCCGCTGTTCGGGCGAGCGCGGGCGCCCGACTGCAGACCTGCGCCAAAGCCTCGCCCGCCGAGCGACATGCAACGCCCGTGACCGATCAGGCCGAGATTAACTCCGCCTCGATGATGACCAGCCTCCTCGGCGGGGTGGGTCAGGCGGCGGCCGACAGCAAGTCTGCTCAGCCGCTCCCTGCGCCGACCCTGTGTGTCGAGCAGACCGGTCGATACGCCAATGTTCCGCTCGTGTTCTGGCGCAGCCTTGGGGCCGATGGTTCGGATCAATTGCTCGATCAAGTGACCACCGTCTCGTCAGGCCCGCCAGTGACGGTCAGTTTTTCCGGGGGCGGCCTATCAGGCCTGGTCGCCGCCTTGGGCGAGGGCAAGGCGGGCAAGCCCATGCAATGGACAGCGACCCTGGATCGCAAAGGCCAGACGCTCATCTTCGGATATTTCAGCGGCCGGCCGTCCATCGACCAGATGGGCGCGTTGGTGGCCGGCATGCTCTCAGGCACGGTCAAGCCTGTGGGCGGGTACCGCGCGAAGGGCAAGGCCATCACGATCTTCATGCCGTCGAAGTAGGGCGCCGGCCAGGCGCGCTTTGCAAATTAATAAGGCGACACGGTATCGCGTCGCTAAGGCGCTAAGGCGCTAAGGTGGGGATGGCTCAGATTATGCGGAGATATATGAAGCGATGTTTGGCGGCTGTCCTGACGATGGGGCTGGCCACGGCGAGCCCCATATCGTCGCGCGCAGATGATGTTTCGATCCCCGTCTCGTCATTGCTGAACAAGAGTCTGCATGAGGTTCGCCGCGCCTTCATTGGCGACGCGCCATCGGGTGATCATGAACCGATGTCGGTGTTCGAGACCGTGACGACGAAAATTGAGGCTTTTCACCGATACGATCTAATTCAGACGCCGGGATGTCAGGCCTACGTTTGGCCGGCTGATCCGACGCCGGTGGCTTCCTCCGACTATAGCTTTGTTTTTGCAAATGGAAAATTACGGACGGTAACGCGGCTTATATTTTTCAAGCCCTTCTCCGCCGATGGTAAAACCTATTATCGCGGTGGTCCTCGCCCAATATTGGCGGCAGGCGAGCGCCTGCCGTTACAGGCTGGCGTAGCCACATACCTTGATGGGCTTCTATCGTCTGAATCGCCGATCAATAGGGAAGTCAAACTGAATTGTACGAGCGGTTTTGGTAATATTTCTCAGATTCCTAAATCGGATAATCAAAATCTATTTGCATCAATTCGGGTTGGTATGGATTTAGACGGACGCTTGTTTGTGCAGAAACATAGAGATGTGGCGAACCTGTTCGAGGGAGATCTTGCGCGCTACGCTATTATATCGATAAGGCAGAGCGAGCCTTTCCTGAGCCGTTTTAAGATCGGTGATCGATACGACTTCATCGGAATACGCGATGGTCATGTCGAGTGGAAAGCAACTGGCCTTTTTGCAGGCGGTGTAGGCGTCGGGCTATGCTTGAGTGAGGTGAATGGCCAAACTTGGAAAGTACACTGCTCATCCGAAGGCGCTTTCCACCCCTAAATTAATTAGGTGGCGGATTGTCTCGTCGCCGTACCCCTCACGTCGGCGTAACCCGCCGTAGCCCGCCGCACTGACGATCAGCGAGGCGCGGGCGGACGGGTGGCGCCCCGAGCTACCCTGGCAACCGCATCACCGCCCGCAAGCCCCCTAGCGGGCTCTTGGCCAGCGTCACGTCCCCCCCATGTCCGCGCGCGACGTCTCGCGCGATCGCCAGCCCCAGGCCTACGCCTTTGACGTTCTGGTTGCGGGCTTCGTCGAGGCGGGCGAAGGGGCGGAAGGCTTCTTCGTAGCGGTCGGGGGGGATGCCGGGACCGTCGTCGTCGATCCAGATCTCCAGGCCGCCGTACCGATCGCTGTGGGCTGCGACCTCGACGTGCTCGCCGTGGGCGGCGGCGTTCATCACGAGGTTTGACAAGGCGCGCTTCAGCGCGTTGGGGCGGACGGCGGCGGCGAGCGCGGGATCGGCGGCGACGGCGACCCTAGCGCCGGCCCGAAGCGCCCCTTCGCTCACCTCATCGATCAGCCGGCGCACGCCCACCTGCTCGACGCTCTCGCCGCCCTCGCCCCGGGCGAAGGCCAGGTACTCGTCGATCATGTGCTCCATATCCATGAGATCGCGCTTCATCGCCTCGATGTGCGGACCAGGGGGGGCGAGTGCGGCTTCCAGCTTCAACCGGGTCAGGGGCGTGCGCAGGTCGTGGCTGACGGACGCGAGGAGCGCCGTGCGCTGGTCGATGTGGCGCTGGATACGCTCCTTCATGTCGAGGAAGGCGTGGGCGGCCTGGCGCACTTCGGCGGCCCCGTGGGGTTTGAAGCGCGGCGCCTCGACCCCCTTGCCGAAGGCTTCCGCCGCCTCGGCCAGACGCTCGATCGAGCGGACCTGGTTGCGGATGAAGATGATGGAGACAAAGGTCAAGAGCAGGGTCGCCCCCAACAGCAGGCCCACGAACAGGTGCCCCTGGGCGGCGAAGGCGCGGTCGCGGGGCGCAATGATCCGCAGAACCCCACCCTGAAGCTGAACGCGAATATCAAGGTAGGCCGGGTACCGGTTGGTGTCGACCCAGACCCGCTCGGTCATCAGGTCGTCCAGCGCCTCACGCAGCGCGTCGCCGTTATCGGAGAACAGCGGCCGTCGATAGCCGGTGGGCAGCCGATCGCCTGGATGCAGCGCCAAAGACAGCGACTGCAGCCGCTCGGCGCGTTGCCTCACGCGCTCGAAATTGGCGGCGCTGGGATCGGCCTTGATCTCTTGAACATCGAGCGCCACGTCGCCGGCCAGCCCGCCGGAGAGCTGGGCGGTGACGACGCGCAAATGCGCCTCGTAAAAGCCCCACACCACGGTCCCCTGCATCAGGGCGATCGGCAGCACGATGATCAGGAGCGACCGGCCTAACAGGGACCGGGGCAGCCATTTCTTCAGCAGTCTGGGCCAAAGTCGGCGAAGAAAGAGGCGAAGGTTCAGGGTTGGAAGGCCAGCGCCCATGCCCGCTCGCTCCCACGTCAAAGATCGGGGGTAAGCATGTAGCCGATCCCTCGAACCGTTTGCAGATAGCGCGGCGCTTGGGGGTCGGGCTCGATCTTGCGGCGCAACCGGGTGACCTGAACATCGACCGCCCGTCCGGCGCCGTCGTCGGCGTCGTCCATCAGCTCGATGCGATCGATCGGCATATGGGCGCTCTGCGCCAGGCGTTTTAGAAGCTTGGTCTCGCCCTCGGTCAGCCGGATGGGGGTGTCGCCTTCCAGAAGAAGGCCTCGTTCAACGTCGAAGGCGTAGGCGCCCAGCGACAGACGGGGCGTGGCCGCCGGCGCGCCCGCGCGTCGCAGGATCGCCTCGATCCGCAGCAGGAGCTCCTGGGGGTCGAACGGCTTGCCGAGATAGTCGTCGGCGCCGAGCCTCAAGCCCTCGATCCGGTCGTCGGCTAGGCCCCGCGCGGTCAGGATCAGAATAGGAGTCAGGCTGCGACCGCGCACCCAGCGGGTCAGGGAGAAGCCGTCCTCACCCGGCATCATCACATCCAGCACCAGGAGGTCGAAGGTCAGGCTGTCCAGAACGCGGCGCGCGGCGGCGGCGTCGCGGGCGGTGGTGACGCGAAATCCCGCGCGGGTCAGATATTCCTTCAGAAGGCCCCTTAGCCGGTCGTCGTCATCGACGACCAGCAGATGGCGGCCCGTCGGCGCCAAGCTACTCATGGGTGTCTGCTCATGTGCTCAAGGTTTCGCAGAAAACGCCTGGGGGCAAGGGCGTCGCGTCCGGGCGAAGGATTTAGAGCTGAGCTGCGGCCGCTCGGGCATAGTCCAGGCCCGTCCAGAGCGTCAGCAGCGCCGCGATCCAGAAGAGCGCGTCGGCGACATCGACCAGCATCGGGGCCAGGAGGCCGCCCGCCGCCAGGATCTCCGCCGACAGGGCGACGAGCTGGATCGTCGTTTTCCACTTGGCGAGCGGTGTGACCGGAAACCGCACGCCCCGCGCGCCGCCCGCTTCTCGCAGGCCTGAAACGAACAGCTCCCGCATCAAAATCAGAAAGCCGGGTATGGCCACGCTCAGCCGCGGCGCCAGCCAGACCAGGCCGAGGACAGCGGCGAGAACGGCGATCTTGTCTGCGATCGGATCCAGCATGGCGCCCCAGGCGGACTGGGCCGATAGCCGTCGCGCCAACCAGCCGTCGAAGAAGTCGGTTACGGCGGCGATCACGAAGGCGGCGAAGGCCACGAGCACTAGCGCCCGCAAGCCCCCCAGCGCGACCGTCAAGCGCGCCGCCGCCAATAGCGCGAACACCAGCACGCCCAGCACGATGCGCGCGCCGGTCAGGAGGTTGGGCAGGGCTTTGAGCCAGGTCATGACGTCGGTAGAAGCTCTTGAAGCGCCCAAAGGCTGCCTGTCAGCTCGAGGTCGAGCTCAGCAGATTAAGCAGGGATGAGCTCTGTAAGGTCTGGAAGACGTCGGCGGAAGCTTGCAGGGCGTTTTGGGCCAGGGTGAGATTGGTGTCCACCTGGCCGAGGTTCACGCTGGTGATATTGCTCGCCACGCCCTGCAGCGCGGTCTGCTGATCTGTGAGGTCGGTGAGATTGGTCGAGACCTGGTTTTGGATCACGCCGTTCTGGGCGACCACGGCGTTGGCCGAGGTCAGGGCGTCGTTGAACTGGGTCTCCAGGCTTTGCAACTGGGTGGACTGGGCCGAGGTTAAGGGCGTGCTCAGCGGCGTGCTGGAGACATAGCTTTGGAACTGCTGCAAAGCCGTCACCAGGGGGCTTCCAACGGCGTTGGCGAGGAAGCCCGTCGTGGTGACCGTGTTGCTGTTCAGGCGGCTTGCCGGCGCGGTCGATCCGTTCGCGAACAGGCTCGCGACCGTTGGGGCCGCCGTCAGGTCGGACAGGCTGGAGGCGCTGAAGGGCTGAGTGTTGGTGGCGTCGCCGCCGAAGATGTATTGGCCATTGTAGGTGGTGTTCAGAGCTGAAGCCGCCGAGCTCAGCGCGGCCTGCAGCGTGGTCGAAAGCCCGGTTGGATCGTTGTTGGCGATGGCGTCGCTGATCCCGGTCACCGCGGACTGGGCGGCGTCTGAGACCTGCTGCAAGGCCTGGCTTTGAACATTCAGCTTCTCGGTCAGGAGGTTGTTATTGGTGATGTAGCCTGTCACTTGAGTTTGCAGGCTGTTGGTCGCCACCAACTGTTCCGCCTGGGAGCCATAGGCTTGCAGATTATTACCGATCACCTCGCTCCCGGCCTGGGTGCTGGCGGTATTGAGCTGCTGCTGCTCATTTTGGATGTTGTAGAGCACGGATTGGAACATGCTCGCGGTTGAAACAGCGTCCATGGCGATCGTTCCTAGCTGCCGACCATCGTCATCAAGGTGTTGAAGAGATCCGAACTAGCCTGGACCAGCCGGGCGGACGCGCTGTACGCCTGCTGATAGGTGGTCAAGGAGACCAGTTCGGAGTCGAGGTTCACGCCCTCCGCCCCGCTCAACCGGCTTTGAGCTTCGTTCGCCAGCGACGCCGCATTGGTGCTGGCGGTGGCGGCGGCGGACGCCGTGTTGGCGATGGCGCCGCCGATCTGGGAGGCGTAGTCCGTCAAGGTGGTGGTGGTGCTCGGCAGTCCGCCCGCCGCCGGAAAGGTCGCGGTGTTCCCGCCGGCCTGGGCCAGGGCGTCGGCGCCTGAGGTGTCTCCCGGCTCCAGCACGGTCGTGCCGACGGCCACCGTCCCCGCCGTCGCCTGCGCTGTCTGCAGCAGGGTTGGATTGTTGGCGATGTCGGTGCGAACCGAATAGCTGTTGCTGGCCGAGATTTGCTGGGCGGCGCCGATTCCGAACAACTGTGTGACCGAGGCGCCTGCGCCATTCTGCGTGTCGTCGGTCGCCACCGCCAAGCTCACATTGGAGCCCGAATTGGCTTGGAAGCTGAGCTGGCCGGTCGAGCTGAGGCTGAATTGGCCATAACCGGCGACGCTCGCATTCAGCGCGCTGACGAGATCCCCCACCGTGCCGCCCGAGGGCGTGGCGGCCGACACCGTCTGCAGGGTCGCGCCCGTCGAGCTCAATATATTGAACGACAGGGTCTGCCCGGCCGGGAAGCCGCTCGCAGAGCTGCTTGTCAGACCTGTGTTCGTATTGGTGATCGTGCTCGACTGGATCAGGTTATTCAGACCGAAGAAGGTCGAGAAGTCCTGGCCGCCGATCTCCGCCGCCGGCGTTCCGTCGGTTATGGCGACGCCAGAGGTCGTGCTGCCCGATGTGATGGACAGGGCGCCGTTGGTATAGCTGGCGCTCGCGCCGGAGCTGCCGAGGCCGCTTGAGCCGTTCAACGTCGATAGGAAGGTCGACGAGGTGAAGTTGGCCGATGCGCCAGAGCTGTTGCTGATTGTCCCTGTGCCGTCGCCGTTGAAGGTGATCGTGACCTGGTTTTGCAAGGCTCCGGAGTTACTGCCGGTGGTGCTGACGATGTTGATGTTCGTCGTACCTGCGCCGAAATTCGAGATCGCCGTGCCCAGGTCCTGCCCGGTATTGGCGCCCGTCAGGGTCGTCGGCGGGGGAACGGAGGAATACTGGTTCGAGACCGCGTTCAGCTGGGCCGCCGTCTGGTTCACCAGGTTTGCAACCTGGCCGGCGATGCCGGGAAGCTGAACGTTGCGAACATTGATCAGGCCCGCCAACTGTCCGTTTGTGATGTCGGCGGTGCTTTGGACGCTGGATTGCGCAGGCGTCACCAAGACTTGACCGGAGCCGTCCGTGACCTGGTAGCTGAGGGTGGCCGACCCGACCCCGTTGGCGAGGAGCGTGCCGTCGGTCCCCCGAACGGTCACCACCCCGTTCGCGCCGGTGCTGACGTTTACACCGATCAGGGATGAGAGCTGGCTGATCAGGCTGGCCTGCTGGTTCTCCGGCCCTGTCGCATCCTGGCCGGTGAGGTTGGCCTGGGAAATCTGCGTGTTCAGGCTACTGATCTGGGACAGGAGCTGGTTGGCGGTCGAAACGCCGCTCTGGATCTGCTGGTCGGCCTGGGTGCTGAGTGTGCTGAGGCCGCTCTGGATGGTCTGGGCGCTTGATAAGAAGCTGCTGACCTGATTGACGGCGGCCAATTCCGAACTGCTGGACGGGCTGGTCGCCACCGTCGATAGGCTGCTGAAGACATTGTCCAGGGTGGTGAAGAATGAGTTGGTGGTCGTCGACCCGCTGGCCGTCGTCGTGGGCGTGGGGTCCCCCAAAAGGTTCTGCGCCTGGGTCAACAGGCTGGATGTGATCGAGGCCTGCCCCGCGGTGGATTGGGCCGTGTAATTCGCCGCCTCCAGATAGGCGTTCGTCGCCCGCGTTACACCATCGACCTGGACGCCGGCGCTGGCGCCGTCGGCCGAGACCGACGACTGGTTCAGAACCTCGGTGACGTAGCCGGCCGTGTTGACGTTCGAAACGTTGTTCGAAACGACATTCAGGCCGGCCTGCGCGGCCTGAAGACCCGAGGTGGCGATATTGAGGATGCTGGCGAGCGTGGCCATCTCTAATGCCTACGCCCTGGGTAAATTTTGCCGGGCGCCCGGCAGATTCTGACCAGCCATGGGGCGCCGGCGGCGCGGAAGCGCGGTCCGGACGCGATGTTTCGCAGCGATTTCGACGCTTTCGGAGTCATCACGACCAATCCCCGGCAAGTCCTGCGCCAGTTTGGCGATAGACGGCGCGGCGCCTGCAAACGGGGCCGGGCGGCCCCCTCCAATCCTCTTCGCTCACGACCCGTTAACCATCCGAGGCCCAAATTGGCTGGCAATTCGTGCAAGGTCGATCCATGCCCGCTTCCCGTCTCGCTACCGCTGCTATCCCTGCTTTCGTCGCCGCCCGCGACTTCCTGACGCCGTGCGCCGATCTGAACGGCAAGGTGGTGATGATCACAGGCGGCACCGGCTCTTTCGGCAAGGCGTTCGTGCGCGAGGTTTGCCGACGCTTCCAGCCCCGCAAGCTGATCATCTTCAGTCGCGACGAGCTGAAGCAGTATGAGATGGCCCAGGATACGCCGGTCGAGCGCTGGCCCTTCATGCGCTATTTCATCGGCGATGTGCGCGATGCGGAGCGCCTGCGGATGGCCATGCGCGGCGTCGATTACGTGATCCACGCCGCGGCGCTGAAACACGTGCCGATCGCCGAATACAACCCGTTTGAGTGCATCAAGACCAATGTCATGGGTGCTGAAAACGTCGTCAACGCGGCTATCGCTTGCGGCGTCGAGCGGGTCGTCGCGCTCTCGACCGACAAGGCGGCCAATCCGATCAACCTCTATGGCGCCTCCAAGCTGGCGTCGGACAAGATCTTCGTCGCCGCCCAGGCCATGGCCGGCGATTCCGGGACGCGCTTCAGCGTCGTGCGATACGGCAATGTGGTGGGCTCACGAGGCTCCGTCGCGCCCTTCTTTCAAAAGCTGGTGCAGGACGGCGCTGAGACGCTGCCCATCACCGACGCGCGCATGACCCGGTTCTGGATCACCCTGACCCAAGGGGTGAACTTCGTCATGTCGAGTCTGGAGATGATGGCTGGCGGCGAGATCTTCGTACCCAAGATCCCCTCCATGCTGACCACCGAACTCGCCCGCGCCATCGCCCCCGACCTGCCCCACACGATCGTCGGCATCCGTCCAGGCGAAAAGCTGCACGAAATCATGGTCCCCGAAGACGACGCCCGCTCCACCGTCGAACTGGACGACCGCTTCGTCATCCTGCCGAGCCACGATCTGGCGCGGCGCGAAGCTTATCTGGCCGACGGCGCGAGGCCGCTGCCCGAGGGCTTCTCCTACGTGTCGGACCGCAATCCGGAGCATTTGGATGCGCGGGGGCTGCAGGCGCTGCTGGCGCAGGCGTTTGGGGAGGGGCGGGGGTAGGCAGTGAGCGAATAAGTCTTTCGTGCGCGGATTTTCCAACGCATTCGTCGTGCGGGCTCCTTCCTCGGATGGGCCTTTCAGCAAGGAACCCTTCGGTGGAACTGCGGGTCTTTGAAGGTGTCGGCCACCTCTAACTCCAGCCGACCTCGTCAAGCATTGCTCCGCGCTCTGCTTCAGTGAGAAGCGACATTCGCGCGAGCATCGGCTGCCGTTTATGAGCCGCAAGGACGGCCATGATGCTGCAAATGAGGGGCTCGTCAGTTGCGGCGCCGAGGGAGGCCAATCCTGCTTCAAATAGCTGGCTCCAAGCGGCGGCGTATTCCACCATAAGCCATCCGGGCATAGGCGGGTTTTTTGCCCTGTGTCGAGCCTCCTCAATGGTCGCTGCGAGCGCGTATGGGTTCCAATCCATCATGCCAGAATTGGCGACAAGCTGGGCGATCACGGGGACCGCCGCGAACGACGCTTCACCTATGTCGCCTTGGTGATGAAGGTTTTCCCATAATTCGGCCCACGCACCGCCAGCGTCGGCGCCAGTTTCAACAGCTTGCAGGGCTCGGCGTGGATCGTAAAGCGTTCCATAACCGCCCCGCAGCGTTGACCACCGCTCGTCGTACTGCTCCATCCTCGACCCTCCGCTTAACGGGAGAGTCGTATAGCCCGCGTTAGTCACGCGGCAATGGATCTGAGGACCGCGCCGTCGCTTGACATCGGCCGGGGTTCGCCCCCTTGCGCCTTCCACCACGGCTTGCGCGGCGACGGGATGTAAGCGAACCTCGTCTGATGAATTCGCAGGTCTACACGATTGCTGACCATTTGACCCTTTGGACCGCCGAAGGCGGATCGATCCACATCAAGACGTGCGAACCAAGCGGTGATCCCGTCGAGATGACGGAGGAAGATACGCTCAAATTAGCGGCCATCTTGACGCAGCTTGCGGCAGAATTGTCATAACGATGACGACACATGGCCGAGACGAACTCCTGCGCGACGACAAGATCGTCTTGCGCCAAA
>Ga0116229_10012448_pt1 | contig 12254 bp, 6 predicted proteins | sample S1TSphgellanicum_3_FD_87313 | JGI IMG/M metagenome (GOLD analysis project Ga0116229, IMG submission 87313) | Host-associated microbial communities from peat moss isolated from Minnesota, USA - S1T2_Fc - Sphagnum magellanicum MG | ecosystem: Host-associated > Plants > Peat moss > Unclassified...
AAAAAAATGTTCAATGTTCATGGGCAAGTGACTGATTGTGGAATGAATTTTTAAAAAAAAAAGTAATAATAGAAACTGAACCCATCGTAAAATCAAAACTAAAATGTCTTACATAAATTAGACTTGTCACAAAATTGTCAATCGATAAAATTTGAGCCCAACTCGCAATCCATGAGTTTTTTTTTAAAAAAATACTAAGAGAATATGAAAGTGGAGGGTTATCATTTAAATAAACAAGACTAAACCTAAACCCAATAACGGTTCCAACAAAGAAAGAAAAACAAGACCCAACCAACATTGTTTTGACCACCCCAGGTAAACATAATAGCTTTTGAAGCATGTTTGCTATGGCATTGCTACAATTACAGTCAGTTGATTATATAAGAGCAGTTGTCTTCATAACAAAAGTTAAAGCTCTAACACAGTTATTGTCATCGTCCATCCATGCAAACCTGGATTTTCCAAATGTGTAACATCCAAAAGGTTTTGGGTGCTTCCATCATAAGCGCTTGTAGAGTGTCAAGAGGTACCTTACATCTCTTTGACTATTTGATATCTGTTTATGGAGGAAGGTTGTTTGTTTGTTTGTTTTGTTTTGTTTGTACTTTTGAGATCCACCAAACCAAGACGCTACAGATGGGGTTCTTGGTCTCTTTGGAAAGCTGTTGATGTGGAGTTGACAAACAGGAAAAGCCAACCCGAAGAAATAGCCAAATAGGGAACTAGCAACACGGTTATGTGAACTTAGCAATTGGACAAAGGGGACTTGGAAAACAAGCCAAGTGAACTGGGCAAAACACCCCTGCAATTGGGTATTCTAGACATTCCACATATTTCCCCCAATGTTAAGCCTAGTGTATTCAGGAGGTCTGTAGCACCATAATAAGCAATAGGGGCTGACTTGCTGATGTGTCTCTTGCTGATTGGACCTGGATGTGTCAATTTTTTATTTAGTTAGAGTAGGGCAGTCCAGGTGCAGTAGCTTGCATCCTCGTACACATAACTTCTGTTAAGACATTTTCAAGCTTCTGATTGGCCCTCCCCTTGTCTCACACAATGCAAAACTTCTCCCTCTCTTGTTTCGTCCATCTACAAGGAAGATTACGAAATTTTTCATCCATTTGTAAGAAGATTATGAAACTTTTCATCTGTGCACATTCTCCCTCTCTTGTTTCGTCCATCTACAAGAAGGCGATGAAATTTCATCCATTAAATAAGAAAATTATGAAACTTTTCATCTGTGCACATTCTCCCTCTCTTGTTTAGTCCATCTACAAGAAGGCTATGAAATTTTTCATCCATTTATAAGAAGATTATGAAACTTTTCATCTGTGCACATGAAGGTTATCGGCTATGCTGGACAGCATTTATGTGAGTGAGGAAAGACCCAACCTCCTGCAAAAACTGAATGTGTAAAACAAATTTTTTGAACTAAAAAAATGCCTGAAAACCTCATAAAATCCCGCAGCCTGATGTTGTTTGACTTGGGCTTCCAAAGACACGAGTCTCAGCAAGCAAGGGACAATTATGCGGATGTTGCAAAACAACCCAAAAATTGATTTGCTTATTTGAGGTGCCTTATTATTGTTGGGTAGTTGATTGGTGTTGGAGCTTGCAGTGTTTTCCTTTCCAATCTTGTGATGTAGCTGCAGATCCATAAGAAGAAGGTTTACTCAGATTTGCTTATTTGAGGTGCCTTATTATTGTTGGGCAGTTGTTTGGTGTAGGAGCTTGCAGTGTTTTCCTTTCCAATCTTGAGATGTAGCTGCAGATCCATAAGAAGAAGGTTTACTCAAATTTGGCTGTCCGGGAGGGAGATATGAAAACAAAAATAGTTAAGCATCCTTGTATATGGTTGGTTGGCTACTTACTGGAACCTAATTTAGAAATCTGATGAATTTTATTTCTATTTTTGAAATTTGGTGATTAAGGCCCTCAAAAATCACTTCTCATAATTTCTATTTAAAAACCAACAGGGAGGCCGAAATTTCGCCAGACAGAAGGAGCTCATAACAAGGGCCACAGCTGAGCAGTTCTTTCTTTACTTTTAAGAACAACCTCTGGTTCTGGTTCTGGTTCTGATTCAAATGCCCCACCCTTTGTGGAGGAAAGGTTTCATTTGGTAGTGTGCTCTCCAAAGTCCACATATATAACACTAGAAATTTTCTACAATTGCTTTACAACTGTTTTAAAATAACTAATTGATATGGGTTTCAGGTTTTGCCTTTAAACTATAATAGGGGTATTTCTTTCTTTGATTGGAATTGCTATTGGGGGGTCTTGTTTTGTGCCTTTTTTAATTTATTGAGCTCTCACTCTCACATTGACAAACTTTCCTCCATCCTCCATGCCACCACAAGATCCAAACAACCAAAATCTTCAAAAGTTCTCACATCCTGGAAGCATATCAAAAACTCTTCACCCACCTCAGCCACAGAAACTGCAATCTAACTAGGTACCCATGCACTTATGAAGGTGTATTAGCCTAGACCAAGAAATGTCAATGAACCATTTTAAGAATTTATAGTTTTCAGGTAGCCAATTAGATAACTCAACATGCAATTATAGTCTGGACCAGATCTAGACCCATAAGGTTTATTTTAATAAAATTTAAGTCTTTTATAGAACAAAGGTAGTCCTCAAAAGTCATAGTTTGATTATTGGGGTGGACCCTTTTTGCAAATGGATGAAAAAGTGACATATGGATGGATGAAATGTTTAGCGTATGTTTGCAACATTATTATGATTTTATTGCGACTTTCTTTTTCAACTTTATTACAATTTTGTTTCAATTTTATCAAGAATAAATAGGTTCAAGTTTGATGACAGGGAGATAGTTAGGTTGGTAGGTAATATGTAAATAGGGTGGAGGTAAGTAGATAAGAAGATACCCAATACATGAGTAAATTATCATTACCTAGAGATTAGGTACATATTATCTACCAACCTGCCTACTTAAACTAGTTAGGCATGTATGTTAACTAGCTATCTAGTGAGGTTAGACCTAGGTAAGGCAATTATTAGACAAGCTAAGTGGGTAACTAATCTAAGCAAACTATTAGTATATATTTACATATTATTTACCTTTGTAATATGTATGTACGTAGGTAATAACTAGCTAGCCAACTTAGGCTAGTTAGACCTAAGTAGGTATAGGTAAGTAGATATTAAGTAAGTAAGTAGCTAAGCTAAGTAGATACTTACAATTTTTATTTAATCATGGTGTAATCATTTGTCAATTTGTCAAATGTTCAACTATTTTGGTAACTTTCATTTTTTTTTATATAGATTCCAAATTGGATGCATGCAATACATGAAGTAATGTTTAGTGGTAAATTCAAATTTTGAATTATAGTTGCAACCAATTGTGATTTTGTAAACTTGCATAATCGAAAATTAGGCAACATTTCAACTTAGAGAATTGACCTCTAACAAACTTGGTCCAAGGACATATGAAAATTATAAAACTTTAACTAAGCGAATCCATCTTCCTTTTGCTCACTTGAATTTTTTTTATCCTTTTAACCTCTCCATAGTCTTCTTTAAGCCATCCCTTAAAGTTCATTGACATGGTATTCTCATTTTAAAAATAACTTTTTCATTGAATATTTTTTTACATTTTTAATTTTGGCACACGCAAGTCATCTTAAATGATGAACAAAAGAAAGGATGCATTCAACTTCATCACATTTGATACAAGCCAATTGTTATTATAAGTGAACCATTCAACTATAAACATTTGATTTTTTTGTTCTTTTTTAAACATTGGGAAGTGATTTGTACCATGGTGTTAGGGATAAAACAAATATGCAACTTGGAAAAGATTATATGAACTTTACAAATTGTCATGGATAATAAACTATGAAGGAACTTTCTAAAAGTTTCTAAAAGATCCTTGACAAATATGTTTTAAAGTTTTTTAAAATTTCCAAAAAGATCCATGAAAAATAGGTTTAGAAGTTTTTGAAAGATGTAGAACTAAAAGAAACTTATAAAAGAAATTGATAGAGGTCAATAGAAGCTTCTAAAAAACATGGTTGATGAAAGCTTATAAAAAATGTGGTTGGCACAAGTTTTTAAAAGGTTATTTAGTATAAATTGATAAAAAACTTAATTGAAAAAAAATTCTAAGAGGTTGATGATCTTCTAAAAAGTTCAAGTGGATAACATTAAAAAAAGGTCCATATGCACCATCCCTCAATCTTGCCAATGTAAGTTATAACCTTTGTACTTCTAGTTCATTTCATGACTAACTTGCATTATGCCTTGTTTAAGCAAAAAATTTATAATTATTGTTCATTATCAAATAGTTTAGAAGGTCTAAATTTTTTAAGGTGTACCAAAATCTTGTCACAATGTCACCTTTTTCCGTCTTTTTTACTTGGTCCTTTTTTATAATGTAAAACCACATTTATGGATGATTATGATGGAATCTACCTCGTTATTTACAATGTTGGTGTTGGATTAAATACATCCACATGAAATTGGCATGTCATCCACAAATTATGCTTGAATTTAATTGTGACATTCCACTTGGCTCTTTTTTATTTATGGTGAATTTTTGCAATGTGGTGACAAATGTTTTTGTGAAAGTTTTCATTTTTTAGTGTAAATGTGAAAAAATTGCTATATACATGAAAAAAATTGCCAAACTTTTGAAACCACAAAATTGAAAAAAAGCCACTAATTACATTGAATTAATAAACAATTTTTAATGCCATTTTTAATTAGCAACCAATTGCACACTAGAGTGTTTCAAATTTTTTTTGAAATATTTCCACACATAAAACAAAAAAATCAGGCTTATATTGATGACATGTTTTATGTGTTTTCATTCTTATATTCACAAGTTCAATTTGAAGATCAATGTTGATGTAGGTGTTGTTTAAGATAATTGGAAGTGAATTAATTACCAAAGGATTAAATATCAAAATAAAAATGTTTTAATGTTACAGAAAAATATCAATAAATGTTCAACACTCACTTGAATTCCCTAACTTTTCCAAATGCTCAATTTTCTTATGAAATATAGCCAAATTGCTTCAATCATTTGGATGCATTGAAATAGATGATTGAAAATTGAATATTCAAGATTATTAATAATGTCATGAAATTCACACAATTGATTGTAGATGTAACCAACAATAATTACTTCTATGCATATTTTAGCTTGAGTTTAATTAATTTAAATTAGTCTAACTTTTCTATGAACTTTGGAAAAATGAACTTGACACTAATGTCATGTTGGACAAATTAAAAGCCTTTTATAAGGTAAAGACTTAGAATAAAATGTCTTCTTTTTTGGTAACGTTGTGAGCAAAGTTAACAATTGAAGACCTAATTTCTACTAGTGTAAATCTGAACAAGATGAATTTTAATTAAGACAAATGAGAAAAGTTGGAAATTGAAAAACATATGGTCACATCTATAATATGCTTAAGGGGTGGATGGAAGTTGTCAACTAGCTTATCAAGGATTGTGGATTGTGATGTTCATTAAATCATCATATCACTCAACAAATTTTGTGTTTCTAAAGCATTTGTTCTAATCAAAATGCCCAACTTTGTGAAAATGTTATGGTCAAAGTCCCCATAACACCATTAAATCTAAAAGCCAATTAGGCCTATTTATCATGTCATATATGCTTAGATTAAAGAACACTTTAATATTACAAGAATATAAGAAAATGGGCCAATTGATTACAAATCATTCTTTTGATTTTAAGGTAAGAAGCACATACATTTGACAAGAATTGTACACCCAATATCAAGATTTTGTGCATGCAACATGCTTTTGTGCTAATGCTTTTCATATTTTATGCCTAAATGGACATGTTAGAACCAAAAGTTCAAACATTGAAGGTTAAGAATATTCAAAATGTATGTTGAAAAAACATTTATCCAAAGTAATTTTCTTATAAATTAATAAATTTCATGGAGATTTGTCTTCAATGTAATTACAACCTTGGAGCAACCAATGCCATAACCCAAATTCAAATTGGGGAAGGCAAAAACATGGCCTAGAACTCACAGAAATTTTGGTTTTTGCAACTAGAACATGCAACTGAAAATTAGTTGCATGCAACACATGCAACTAGATTTTGCCCTAGTTGCATATAACAAATTCCAACAAACATGTAATTGCACACAACAATTTGTATTTGACATGTATATGCATTGTCATTATACATTTCATCCATTCATATTTTACACAAGTTGCATGTGCAACTATGTGCAACCAAAATGGTGACCGTTTTTTGTGTGACCCTTGTCCATTTTTAAAAGTGAATTATGTAATGAGATGTGTCATTTTCAACCCTATTTCAATATTCAATATTAATTAATAAATTTAAGCTATTTAATTCATCCAATATAGTGTGAATAGGAATTTGACACATGCATCAATATAATGGTGACATGTGGCACCAAAACCCTATTTAATCTTTTAAAAATTATTGGTAAATGAAATTAAATTTGGACCATTGAAAGTTCGGTGGACAATATTTCGCCATGTGCATCAAAGAGATGATGACACATGGCAATTTGAACCTTATTTCATTATTCATTATTATTAATCAAGATACAATTTAAGATCAATAAGATTTTGACACATGTTTAATAAATAATGGGCAAGGCAAGGCCACGTGTCAATTATGCATTTGCTTGTGTAGGGCTAGGTTAGTTAGGTAGGTTAAAATAATCCAATTTTGTGTTTGGGTTTAGCATTTACGATTGAGTCTCTTTCATTGGCTCATCCCAAATTGCATTTATGAACAAGACCAATACACCTACTGATATAAAGTGCACACTTGGAATGGAGGGAAAAAATATGGGATAAAAAAATTATTTGCAAATGCAACCAATCTAATTCCAACCTACATGCAACTATTACATGGTACCTATGCCATACTAACCTAGTCTATCTATTATATATATTAATTATATATAAGTAATAAAAGTTAATAGGCAATACTAATATAATATTCTAATAATAATAATTGGTAATCAATAATGTTATAATATTATTACATAACTTAAACTAATGACTAACTTAGGTCAATATTTAACCTAGGCTACAGTATTTATAGGCCAATTAATGTAGCATAATAATCATAAATATATAATAATATATAACATTCACTATTAATATTAATTAATAACATTATAATAAAGCTTTAAAAATAGTGATAAAAAATATTATTATTTATTTATTAATGATTGATAATATTAGAATATTATTACATAACCTAGGCTGGTTAATGTACCCTATTAACAATAAATAAACTACCATAATTATATAATATTATTCATAGTTAATGTTTCCAATAATAATAATGTGTAATATTTGTTATTAATATTAAATTTAATCCTTATTAGGTAATTAATTATATTTTTTATTATTACATAGCCTAGGTTAGTTAATGTAACCTACTAGTAATAAGTATATTAATATAACTAGTAGCATTATAATGAAACTATAATAATAAAATAATATATATATAATATCCAATTATAGGCTAATTAATGTAAGCTACTAGCAATAAATATATTAATATAACGAATAGCATTATAATAAAAATAAAATAATAGATAATGAATAATCAAGATATGAATATTAAAATTTAATATATTAATAAATAAATAAAATTTAAAATAATATTCCTAATTAGTAAATTATAATACTAGTCATAATATGCATAATTATAATAAAAATTTCATAGATATGATGGATTGTAATGATTAATTGTATTATAATGTAATTATTGAACCTATGTTAGTAACTAGCTTAATATAGGGCATTTAGAGGTTAATGTAACATAATACCTATAGGTATTATCACATAATTAAAAATATTATCAATAGTTACAACAACTTAATTTAGCCTAATTTGGTTTAACCATGTTTAATTTAATTTTGATTCGTTTAGCCATGTTAATTTATCCTTTTAATTAATTTAGTCATTATTAGTTTAGCTTACTTGTTAGTTTAACCATCATTAATTTAACCTAAGTTAGTTTAGTTAAATTTGGCTTAGTTAACATGGGTTTAATTTTAATATTAAAGGTATAATACTATTAATCATAACCTACGTAAATAGATTGGGTATACTAAATGAAGTATGTATTAACTTAAATTGTTATTTTTATGACATGTGTCTATTTTGTACACCATTAGTTGCACACACAACCGTATGACTTAAAAATTATATGATATCAATTTTGTAATTGCAAGCATAACTAATCTAGTTGCAAACAACAATTAATTGCACATAGTTGCATAATGATTAGTTGTAAATGACAAGATTTTTTCTAGTGACTTAATGTATGCAATTAACAATTTAGAAAATATATAGAATTTCGAAGCAAAAAAAAAATGTCAAAATTCATTGAATTTTGGACATAATTCATCAACAAATAATGGTTTAAAATATAGTCCTTTTGAAATATTTGACAACTTTTGATTCATTATTTTTTATGAAGATCAAAATATAAGGTAAAAAAGGATTGTAGAAAGGACTAGGCCCTTTTCATCCTTTGTGGTACACCTTAAAGGATTTTCACCTTAGATGGATATTATTCAAACCTTTTGGGGTGCATTAATTAGGTTAGAAGTAAGTTTTCATGTACATTCATTAACATCATATCCATGCCAATGGACTAAGTATTCCAAATATTCACAAAAAACTTATGAATTCAAAATTTCTTTGATTTAAAATTTTTGTTTAGGTCATCCAATTTTATTGTTGGAGGTGGTCAAATATGTCTCCTAGGAATTTTTAATTAAAAGGTTCAAGAATTGAAACATGGAATATTGGATGGATTTTCATTGATCTTGGAAGTTGTAATCAATGTGCAACTAAATTTACTCGGCCAATAATATGAAATGGTTTAAGTTATTAGTTTTCTAATTTCTTTGAAGACCTTGTGGACCATAAGTCTTGACAAAATATGTAGACTCAATCTCTAATTTTGTAATTTGGATGTTAATTATGATGATGGTTGGTTTGTGGGTGTATGCACAATCTAATGGCTCATTTTTTGTAGATACAACACTCATAGGAATCCTTAATGATTATATATATATTATCCATATGGATATGATTTTATTAGTGTAATCTTTGATTACTAAAATTTCACTCACTTATGAAACTACTTGAAACTAGGTCAAAACCCATTCTTGAATTGACCAATCCATATTTTTGAACTTCAAAGTCCTTTATAAATAATGAATGCATCATTTTTTTTAAAAATTGTGCAAATGTCTTCATAATCAAGTCGTTAGTGTAGAATGGTTAAATAAATTTATTTATTCACCATAAGCATTTAAACACAAAAAACCTTACAAAACTTACTACCGTGATTCCAAAAATGAACCACCATAACTTGCATTCACCTTTATTCTTTGTATCACTCTTGAACCATTTGCAATTGTAAATCAATTTGCTTCAAATGTTAGTCAACCTTTTAATGAAATCTTTTATAGCCAAATTATTCATCCTACCCATTGCCAAAGTATCAAACCTAAGGTGTTGGCCATAGTTCGCAAAAAATGGAATGTGACCCAATGATGAATGATATATATTGTTATTTGCAAAATTAGACAAGGAAAAAAGGTCAACCCAATCATCTTGATGGTAATTGATCATATATCAAAGGTATTGTTCCAATATTTGATTCACCTTTTTAGTTTGTCCATTTGCTTGAAGATGATAAGTTTAAGAAAGATTAATTTGGACCCCTAAAAGCTTGAATAATCTCTTACAAAATGCGGATATGAACTAAGATCCATGATCTAAAACAATGCCTAATGGCAAGTCATGGTACTTGTATATTGAAAAAAAAATTTAGGATACTTTCACTTGTCACAGTCTTGGTGATTGGAATAAAATACGTCATCTTTGTGAATAGATCAACTAGAACAAGAATAGAGTTAAAGGACTTGGAACATGGGAAATCTATAATGAAGTCCATAGAAATAAATGGCCATGGACTTTTAAGAATTGGGAGTGGTTGTAATAAACCATATGGATGATGGCATGGTGCTTTTGCTCGTGCACACATATTGCAAGCATGGATGAATTCTTTCACAAACTTCCACATTTGTGGCCACCAAAAATCCTTTGAAAATAAGCTTCATGGTTTTTTTAATTCCAAAATGTCTTGTACATGGAAGGTCATGATGTGTTTAGAGGATGTGTAGTCGTGCTGGCCCTGTTGGAACATAAAAAAATTCCCTTACAATAAATTAAGCCTTTAGATTCTTCAAAGTCATAGATCATGTCATCATTGTCATTTTTGTGACATAAACATTGTGTCAAGTTCTTTGCAAAAAAATCATGTTGAAGGTTGCTTTGTATTTGTTCAAGGAGCTTTTTGTCTATAAGACTTTTTTTTTAATTGACATAAAACATGATTGTTTTGACTTTTAAAGGATGAACTTTTCTTGGTTGAAGGTAACATCTCCTTGTTTTAAGGCAAGATATGAATGATGTGGTAATGTATCTAGTTTCCCTTCTTAGTTTCTTAGACGATAAGTGATTATGAAGTCAAAGCAACCACTTGAAACATGTTCCATCTTGTTTGGTGACAATTAACTAGTACTTGAACATTCATAAAACATACAAGGTTTTTGTGGTTGATGTAAATTATGACCATGTATTCAACTCCTTCAAGTGTCACCATTTGTCAAATGCATTGATGATAACCAATTTTTTAAAATCTTGGTTCTCATAATTTATTTTAGTTGCAACATTCTTCTTTTCAAAATGTCCTTGAAATCTTGATATTGTGATGTGTTTGCATTTTTGCCTTCAAATTTTATTGTTGGGATAACATAAACCACAAAAGTTGTTTAGGTTTTGTTGCTTGCAAAAAAACTTTTGCTATAATGAATACCAATTGAATAGATATTTTCATTGGGTGTTGATTGATGAAGTGGAGTAGATTTTTTCAACAAACTAATTGTATTTGGGATATGGATCTTAAACAATGAAAGTCCTAGGATTATTGGATTCAAGGGCAACTTGATGACATTGAACATGATGTTGGAAATAAATTCAGTCACATATACCTTTTAAAGTTGAGTTTCATGGGCCATATCTTTTAAAGGAAAGGTACATATGTTGATTACTTCACAAGGTGTTGGGCTTGCCTTTTGTAGTAATTGAAGGTATAATCTAACAAAATTTTCATCAACAAAACATGTCGTTGCACCAGTATCTATTAATGTTTTTACATGTATGATCCATTCAACAATATGTATGTTTATAAGGACCATGAAATAAGGTATAGGGTTTGAAAGTAGAAATAGACCTTTTGTTTCTTTGGAAATGTTGTTGTCTAATTGTAAACACTATTAGAATTCTTATTTTTCAAACTAACAAAATTGACTAGATGGGTATTTTTTATTAGAGGACATGTATTTTTTACTAGAGGCCAAGGGCTTGAATGACAATGGGTATCTTTTGACTAATCAATTTGATTAAAATGATCAATTTGACAATTAGTCAAATCGCACATCTAGTCAAACTGAACTTAAAAGTACCACCTAGTCAATTAACTAGTGGCCTAATCAATAAAACCACCCAATGTAGTAAAATTGACAAGTGGCTCAATCAATAAAGCCACCTATTACACTCAATCAAAAAGGCTAACTAAGTAGGCTTAGTCAAAATGGCCAATGGCCTAATCAAAATGGTCAATTACAAATTCCAATACTAGTTGGGTATCTTAGGATTACATGTAACATTTTGATTATGTTTGACTACTTAGAAAAAAATTGAAAAATGTAGAAGTTAACTAATCAAAACTAAATGAATCATGACCAAATTAATTATGGTTAAATTAACAATGTATATATATGATTTATCTAACTATGGTTAAATTAATTATATTGAAATTAATTATGGCTTAACTATTTATAAAAAACTAATTAAAACTAACCATAATTAATCTAACCATGGTCAATTTCATCATGTTCAATAAATATGGTTAGTTTAACCACATTTAATTTAACCATAATTAATTATTCCATCATTTTTTGGGCCATATTAATTTAATTATGGTTAGTCTAACCATAAGTAATTCAGCAATTATAAATAATTTAACCATGGTTATTATAACCATAATTAAATTAACCATATTTCCTTTTAACATATTAGTTATTTTACCTTAATAAGTTAAAACATAATAAATATAAAAATAATTAATTTAATTATTATTAATTTAGCCATGGTTAGTTTTTCCATTAAATACA
>Ga0116229_10012451_pt1 | contig 12254 bp, 9 predicted proteins | sample S1TSphgellanicum_3_FD_87313 | JGI IMG/M metagenome (GOLD analysis project Ga0116229, IMG submission 87313) | Host-associated microbial communities from peat moss isolated from Minnesota, USA - S1T2_Fc - Sphagnum magellanicum MG | ecosystem: Host-associated > Plants > Peat moss > Unclassified...
CATTCCATGCAAAGGAAATACCATCAACACAAAATCAGAGATCCGCCGTCACTCTCCATTAGAGGCGGCCAAACCGTCCCCTCGTTCACACGTCAAGTCCAGTCTAGAGAGTTTTCTGGAACGATCACCCATTGTCCGGCTACAACACCTCTACCTAAATCAGGGCCAAAGGTGACAAACATTGTACATAGTCAAGGTTGCAACTTACCTCTTAGGCAATTAAATTGCTAGGTTGATGGTTTGTTACACCCTCACCTAAAGCAAGCCAAAAGTGACACAAACCGTATTCTGCAAACCGTAGTACGTTTTTCAGGTTTGGCATCTTGTTATCCAATAATTATTTTATTTTGAAAAATTGACTCCGACATCAAAAATATTTTTTTTGAATTTTTTGCAAAAAATTATTTAAATTAAAAAATACTCAACAATGGCCTGAAATCATTTTAAAGTACATGCAATAATGTATATATTTAAAAAACAACTTGTTGAATCCTATGAAATTTCGGCATCAATAAATAATATTTTTTAAAAAATTGAGCCAAAAGGGTACTTTTTTTTTTAATTTTGGCATTTAGAAACTAATATAATTTTTGCCGAACCTGAAAAGGTACTACCATAGTCAAGGTTGTAACTTATCCACGTATTTATAACACAAAGGCAAAAAAATTGACCACAATGAACCAGCACCAACCAGTGCACCATCAAGGATGAATGGTAAAGTGGTCACGAAACGGTTTTCTGTTGGGTTCCAGTTCCCTAACTAACCATGGTGGTTAGCTATGTACCTACTAACAACCCACAAGCAGGTTGTTAGGTAGGTAGTAAAACAACAGACCTTACTTGTGTATAACCCAGTGTTGTGTGGGTATATGTTCTTAAACAGAACCTACCATCCCCAATCTTACATATTTTACAATTGTGGTAGAACCTTTGGGTGAAGGGGTTTTTTTTTTTTTTTGAAAAATGCCTAAATCTGCATTTAGGGTTTTTGAAAAAACCCTAAATCTGCAAATAATAATGGCAATATTGTTTTGCCCAAACAAGGTGGTTATTAGATATAATGTCTATGATTTTTTTTTATAGAGGATGCAACTCTAGATGTGGTCCAAACTTAGGGTTGTAATTTTAAAGTGTTGATGTTATTCAATTTCATGATTTTTTATTTTTTTTATTTGCTTCACAATCTATTCACATATAGAAAAATAAAATGTGAAGAACATATTTTGAAACAAATCACATGTTTATTATTTCACATTTTGCTTTAAGGTACAATGAGTTGAAACATGTTGTAATTTGTAACCAACAAAAGGTACAAAAACTTACAATTTATAATACAAAAGTTCAACTTGCATCAATTTTACAATTTTTAATCTTGAAGTTTGATTTGTATCACTTGTGCAAAATGTAAATGAATTCATGAATTCATAATAAATTTTGTAACACATGTTTTTTCAAAAGAGAGTTTTTGAGCACGACACAATTTGAAAAACAAAAGAATTGACATTAAAACTTTAGGATTGCACTACATATGATTGAAATTAACAAACACCAACATGATCATAACAATTGGACATGGCCAACCTTAAACTTTTAAATTGGACATTCAAAACTATGAAATTTGACATGGAAAACCTTGAATCCCGCAAATTTGAACCTCAACCCCTAAAATTGAACATGGCAAACTTGAAACTTTGAAATTGGACACCCTAGACCTTGAAGTTAAACATGGAAAACCTAGGATTAAACACCCCATACCTTCAAATTGGACATTACAAGCTTGAAAATTCTAAATTAAACACCTTATACCATGAAATTGGACATGGAAAACTTGAAATCCCACAAATTAAACAACCCATGCCTTGAAATTGGACATGACAAACCTAGAATATATTAAATTGAATCACCCCAAACCCTCAAGTTGAATATGACAAACTTGGGATCCTACAAATTGGACATTCTAAACTTTGAAAGTGTACTTGGCAAACTTGAAACCTTCAAATTGGACACCCTAGACCTTGGATTTGGACATGGTAGACCTATAACATTTAATTTGAACACCCTAAACCCTAAAATTGGACATGACATACTTAAAGGCACTCAAATTAAACATCATAAACCCTCAAATTGGAAATGAAAAACCTATTTAATCAACAATTAATGAAAAAAATATGACTTAATTTTTTTTAAATGGGCAACATATGATAACCCGTTGATGTTTGAAGACTATCAAGATTCTTCATGAACATGTTCATTTCATCATTGAAATGTTGCCAAAAAAAATACATGGAAAATTTTCCAAACTTTCATATGCCTCTTTGCCTTATTATAGATTCACAAACAACACTCAACTCAAAAAACAATTCAAGAAAACATGGAAAAATTAATAAACAATGAAAACAACACAAAGTCAAAACAAAAAAATCAACAAATCATCCAAATAAATGAATATTTTCTTCAAAAAACCTTTTGTCTACCATTTTTTCTACCACCATATCTTCATATGCTAAAAATCTCTCATGTTTTTAGGGTTCAAAGCACACCCAATAGGCCATTTTCTTACAATGAACCAAAAAATACACATGTGAAAATTACATTGCATGTTGTAACCATCAAACCAAAAGGTTTTCAATTTTTTTGTCCCCATAAAAAATTGTTGGAACAATTGTAATTCATTCTTCATGGTAGACATAACTACATCATCACTTGACATTATCTACCCAAACAACATATCATCATCTTCAATTGGTGCTCCTTCCATTGTTGTTTTAACAGATAAAAAAGCAAATAAACCTACAATAAAATAAGACATAAAATTTTAACATCATATTTAGCAACAAATTTAATGACTTGAACATCGCCCACAAAGTTGCAAATAATTTTCATTTTTTAAAAATGGGGGTCCAAAATGATTGCCAACGTGTTGTCCACCTTGGTATCATGGTAAGCCATAGAAAATGTTAGGAATGGTGTTAAAATTTGAACAACTTATGTCATCATCCAAAGTTTCAATTTTTGCAATTATGAAACAAAATCACCAAGAATTAGTGGTTGATTCAAAGCTTAAATGTTAGCCACATTAAGTTTCATGGTAATGCATAATGTGAAAACATAAAAAATACATCTAATAATAATTAATAACCTTAATTTTCATTTTAAACACATAGCTTTACAAGAGGGAACAATCTGTCAATAATGGTTTGAGCAACAACCCAAGTTTCATACACCAACAATCTAGAAGTTGACAAATGTAAACTTTGTTGACATCCATAACATATGGAAATTGCATTTTGATATTCAATTTTCTTTTAACAAGATGATGCATGAAGAAAATTGCATCTTCATGAGAATTTTGAAATTTTTATTTGGCAGACCTAACATAATTGTGAGCCCTTTGTTCATCACCATCATTCTTCGAGGCCTCATTATTAAATATTCTCCCAATTATTAATAGTTTAGGATAGGTAAGGGTTACATTTAAGAAGCTTTAACCCATATAAGCTTTCCAAGTTGGTTAAAGCTTATTAATTCAACTTTGGATAATTATGTAATTTTAGAGTTAGATAGCCTTAATTGTAGTATAAGGTGTAGGGTGTTCCATCATTTTGCATCTTCAAGTTAATAGGTTTATTCACACACGTCTGCATTGTTCAAACCTAACTAAGCCTTGAAGCAATGAAATTGAATTAGTTATTACATGGGTCATTCATTTTGAAAGTTGAACATTATAGTATTATGTACATTTATGGGTATTAACTTTTAGCGTTAGCATTTTAAAGCAAAGTTCCAACGGTTTAAGCCCATGATTTAGTTGAAACATAAAAATCAAAATGTAGACATGTTTTGGGCATGATAGGTAGAATGAAAGAATTAATGGTTCAGTTAATTTTATGAGTCATCATCAAAATGGCAAAAGCATTAAAGGGAATTCAAGAAGAGGTTTATTTTAATAAAACTCGAATACAACATGAAATCATAATTAGATAAAATGTTCAAGCAAATAGATAAGTAACATGAGCTTCTCCGCATGTTACTACAAATTCTTACAGGGGATACAATGCCATGACCATCATGTTCTTAGACCATAGCCCAACAAATATTCGTTTTATTTGCAAGAACCTCAAGATACAATGGATAGTGTTTGCGAACAATTTCACTTTGCAATCAATCGAAATTTGAAACAATGGACCATGCAACCATCAATAATGGCCTAATCCAAGTTATATAAACCACACAAAAACATTGGTTTCATCCCCTTGGTAGACGCCTTCATACAAAATCTCATGTTTGCCATCTATAGTAGGTTCAACTTCTAGCACCAAAACAAAGGGGGGTGCATTGGCACCCAACCTCTAGTGGCATAGTTTAATGATGCACTCAAATTTTAGTTGAGGGTGCATTCTTCTTCCAATTGATTCTTTGTGTTTGGCCAATTGTGTCAAATTCAAATCAAGAGGCGTTTCATGCCCTTTGTCATTTCGTGGCATAGGTTGAAATTCATGCCCTCTAGAATTGCTCGCCATGCTAACAAACTAATTATTCCATGAAATCTTGTTCCTTTGAAATAATTGTGATTAAGGGGTTAGGAGGTTTGGTTGATGGCCATAACAAGAAAAATGTCTAGTTCCGACAAAATTGATGGAAAACTTAGATTGGACGGTAGATTTGGTGTGATGAAAATCTTGTGGTAGGAAACCTATCTTCTAACTTGACTATGTACTACATAAATAAATAGTACATGGGAAATAATAGTAATATGTACTAGATGGGTGAATAGTACACTTAAGTTTTTAAAATGTGAATAATTTCCATAGTGGCCTAATGAAGAAAAAAAAACCATCATCATCCCTTGTACTTGGGTAAAACTATCCAAAGGGTTAGTTACCTTGGATGATCTAAAATGGAAAAGGGAACGTTCTACTCAAATGAAGGAAAAGCTTCATCCCAAGGATTGCATTCAAAATGAGGAGAAGATGGGTTTTTAAACCCCATTGGATGGGGAGGTTCCATCTCACCATGATTGGAAGGGAAATGGATAGATGGATCTTCTCATCAAGTTCATTGATTCTTAAAGCTAAAGAGATAGTTGATTGGTGGAAACTTGGCAAAGAAGGAATTCTTTTCATCTTCATTGGCCAAGGAAAGGAAGCTCTTGGAGAAGGGTTTTGAGGGAGGTTCATTCTTTTGCACCACATACTGACTTGAACTTGGACTTGGTTTTTGCTTTGGCTCTTAACTGGCAGATGGACTTATGATTTGAAGTGGAGTTTTGGCAAAGAGGTGTTAAATTGAGGGGGAGAGAATGTTACACTTAGAACAAGTTTTCTCTTCCTTAAAGTAGTATTTGGATATTGTTCTAAATTCAAGATCTCTTGACCGCAATAATGGATTCATTTAGAAATTGAAAATGTGTTAGATTAGTACTTATAGTATCTTCACACAAAATTTCAACTTCATCAAACTTTTTGTTGGAGAGATATAATTGTTGGAAGTAAAGGGGGTTTGTTATGAAACCATTCTAGATGTAAACACTTGATATTTCGTTTTAAATTCAAAATCTTTTGGCTGCAACAATGGATTTGTTTAGGAGTTAAGACAATGTTAGATAATACTTAAAGCATCTTCACAAAAAATTTCAACCTCATCAAACTTGTTGTTGGAAAGATATAATTGTTGGAAGTAAAGGGGGTTTGTTTTGAAACCAGTTTAGATTTAATAATTTTGGGGGTTGGATGTTCCAATCACCACTATCATGTAGAGGTTGGAACTTGGTGAACATAAACACCTAATCCTTAGCTTTTCAACAAGTCTATTTTTGATGGTTTTGGATGGGTGAAATGGAGTCGACATTCATTAGAAATAAATTAGTCAATTTGATTTATCACAACAAGTTGCAAATGGGTGAACTTTTCCTTAGCCTTAATTAAATTATTCTTTTGTGACAATCTTAATTCATCTCATTGAGAATCTATGCTCTTATCCTCTTATCAAAATCATTGGATTACAAATGCAATTTAATGACTCATTGAATATCAATCACTTAACCATAGTCCATTGCAAACCAATTGTGAGGTGTTTATACGCCTAAAGGGAGGGCGTGTAAATCATTCACAATAACACAAGAGTTTTCCACTCTTGCCTTCTTTTCCCAATTTTTTGGTCCATGGTATAGTCTTATGTAGTGAACTTTGAACATTTTTTGAGCTCACCTCCACAAAACCATAGCAAATTTTAGCATCATCACTGGCATATTAACATGTTGTAAACATAACATGACCTTATAAATGGGCATGGCAACTAAAATGGTAAACAAGAAACAATGGTTGTTAATGCAATCGTCAACATAAACAAATTAAAGCCTTCGTTTTTCACATATGCAACTATTTTGTTAAGTAAACCAAATGAATTGAGACAAACCTTTATTTGATTTGCCATGGCAACACTTATTGTATTGTGCATTTTAAATATCCCAACAATGACATGGGTGGGCTCCCATGAATTGTTGATTTACATCAAACAAATCCAACATTGTTTTCCACCCTTTATAGTACTTGTTTTTTTACTTCACATGGTTTCAGCTTTAAGGTGGTAAATGGTTAGCTTGGATATCACAGAATAAACACAAATAGTAGAACCTCAAAAAGCAAACCCACCCACTAAATACCCTCCCCACCTAAAACATGACAATGCAATGGGGTTGTAAACATAAGGTAAAAGTGAACACTTGGAAAAAGAAACACAACCACGATTTCGGTTTCTTTAATAGAGAATGCTCATTCATGTACAATTTATTTACATTCCAAAGATGCATTTTTTATCATGAAAATGTATTGAAAAAAAACCTAGCAAGAACTACTTTCTTATGTCTTGCCCAATATCACAACCATCACTTTGTGAATGATCAAGAAATGTGGCTAAGTTAATGATGAAGTTGGTAAGTTGTTGATGGGTAGAGTGGAAAGATTGAATTGCACATCTTACTATCAAGGAATATTGTTTGTTTGTTGGCTCTTCCCATAAGGAAGATACTATGCATCTGTGCAAGATTTTGGGATAAATTTTGGTTGAGTCCTTAACCAACGTGGAGATGACATTTGTTATTAGACAAGATCATGCCATCTAACCGCTACTTGTGTTGCATGATGACACTTTGTGCATGCATAATTAGTTGTCTATTTTATTCTAAGTATTCAAAGGATGTTTTTTGAGGAGTATGAGTTACTTCAAGATGCAATGAATCAATCACTACAATGTTATTGTTGCTTTCTTTGAAAACTTCATGAATTTTTGAGGGAAAAAGGCTCCTTGAAATGATGATGATGAAAAAGAAGTGCATGAAAAATGTAACAAATAAACTATAATGGAGTTGTGATGGATAGAAACTTCAATTATTATCAATAGAATTGAGAAACCTAAGGAAGAAGTCCAGGAAACAAAAGCAAGAAAACCTTATTTCCAACAAATAATATTTTCATCCATTATCCATACTTCATAAATTAATTTATACCCACCATTTTACCTTTGTTGGAGCTTGTAATAACAATATGAATTTGTGTTTGGGTAGGCTATTGGGTAGAGGATACAAATGTTCAGCTCCTCGATTTGCCATTGTGCCAATTGTAGGGTATCTCAAGAGATTTCAAATTTGGAGGTTGAAGTACTAACATTACGATCTTTGTTGTGCGCTTCAATAGTTGTTCAACATAGTAAAGACCATAGTGTTGAACATAAATGTGTTCTACTATACAAGGAATGATTCATATATATCTTTCAAAGCATGAAAGACATGCACATTCTTTTCCATATGTTCTTGATGTTCTTTTGGCTAAAAGGAAGGTTGATTAGTTGATTACAACTTTAGACTAAAAACAAGGGGGAAAAGTCGATACTTGAATAATACTCTTGCATTCACAATGAAAAGGACATAACTCTTATGACAACAATAGTTTTGCAAGTTGTTTTGTTTGATAAGGGAGCCATTTGTGTCTGGAATAGCTAAACTACAGTGGCAAAGTGAAAAAATGTATGTTCACACACTATTGTTGCATTCTCACCATAAAAGCCTTCAACCCAACATTACAGTATTTGTTGTTGGACCAGGTGTTTATAAAATTTGGGAAAAAGTAATTTCAAATATTTAATACATCATTTGTTCAAATTTGCCAAGGTGTGTGAAATTCAAGGTTTTCATAATTTAGAATTTGAGTTTTTTAGAATTTAGTGAAATAATACCATTTAGTTTGGTTTTACTTTGACTCATTCATAAAAAATTGAGCTTTTAGAATTTTGTGAAATACCACCCTTCAATTTGGTTCATTCAACACCAAATGCAATGGACATTATGATATATGTGTTCTAAGGTTTTGATATAGGTACATTTTTTTTTAAATCAATATATCAAAACCCATTCATTGTGCATTTCAAATTGCCTAACCATATCACACATTTTCATTGTATATATTGATTTTAAAAAATTCACCTTCCAAGGTAGAGCCATTACACAATGAACTTCTTGTTTGGCTTGTTTTGTCACATTGAGATCTTTCAAACTATGGTGCCCTTTTGTCATTTTCTTAATACCATTAAAAAGCCCTTGATGAATAAGGGTGCATTAAGGTGATTTCACAATATTTAGAAATTTGGATATTGAACAACATTGTCATTGAAAATTCAATAAAATCAAAAATCAAAACATTTATGGAAATTGGGGCACATTCTTGGAACTGTTTGAAAACCTCCAGTGAGGTGATTTCATAATTTTCAAAAATAAAATGCAAAGATAATGAATTTTCAGTAATTTTTTAAATTGGAAATTCAATAAAAATCCAAAATTAAAATTTTAATGAAAATTGAATTTTAGATTAGTCCAAAGAAGGTGTACATTCATCCTGTAAAAATTCATTTGATATTATGATATGCATGCAACATCAGTGGCTTTTATGTGCAAATTATCCACCATCATTTTAACATAATTGATTCTTTTGACATGACTTCTCCAATATTTTGTAAAACTACATTACACAATGGATTCAATGGCAAATGCCACTCTAGTCGATGATCTAATTTAGTAAGTGAATAGCTTAAATTGGTTGCACAATTGCAATTGAATGTTACATTTGTATTAGCGTGAAAGTTCAAACTTTGGTTAACTTGTGTATGGATTGAAAGACCAAAATACCAATGTTCAAAATGTAACTATGTGCAACAATGTACCCTTTATGGTATGTATTGTCACAAATTTAGTTTTAATTTGGATGGAAATGGCTAGTTTCTTTGCCTAAATTTTGGAATGGCTAATTTGTTTAATGTAGAAATTTTCAAACATGTGGTAATCAATCAAAGAAAATAACATCAACATGGATCATTTTCCAAACACATGGGAGGTGGATCTTTATGTTTTAAAAGTGGTTCCAAAAGAAGGTGACATTGGGCCTAATATTGAAACCATTAGAAATGAAGTGGAAACTAGAAAAATAATTTCCTCAATAATGATAGAGAAATTAATTTATATAATTTATATAAATACATCACTTTATTATTAGAAGTTATAATGAAAAAGGTTATTTTGAATGAACATAAGTTTGAACCATTGCCAATTGCAAAACAAGAAAGGTGAAAATCATGACAAATGAATCCCAAATATGTTTGAGCTAGATAATAATAAAAAGGACTTGGACAACCTATTGTTGTAGGTGAAATGGAAAATTCAAAAATAAGTTTCTCCCATCATTATCACCATTGAACAAAATGGGAAGCTTTGAATGTGTGTGGATTACATTGGATTAAATGAATTCATTTAAAAAGGTTACAACTTGTTTTTTAATATCATTGATGAAATTGTAGATGGAGTGGTTGGTCATGAATAGTTTAATTTTGCAAATGGCAATGATAATAATTACAACTAAATCAAAGTAATACGAATGATACTACAAATAACAAATCTACTATTTCATTGGGGAGATTTGTTATAAACTCATTCCATTTGAATTGTGAAATAAATTTGGAGCCTTCTAAAGTCTCATAAACAAAGTTTTGAAACTCTACATTGAACATTTTTTGGGGTATCTTCCTTCACAAATTACATGTTTCTAGTACTGAAATGATGCTTTTCAACACAAAACATGGGTGCTCGATTGACTAATTATGGTCAATGTGTCATGTAATTCTTTTAAAATATTATTAACTAAATAGGGATGATATTGGTAAATCATGTTATTTTATAGAAAGCTATTCTATATATACCATTTTTGGAGACCAAATTACTATTTTAAAAGTATGTTGCAAAGTTATGTAGCCTATGCATAACATTTCATCAAATTTTCAATTTTCGAACATAAGAGATTTAAGAAAATAAATTCATTCACATGTTCATAAAAATTAAACCATTGCTTTCAAATGTTTCCATATTGATATCTTAAAACATAAGATGAACAATTTTGGGTGTTTACGAATGTTTCAAACATAATAGAAATGACATTTTACAATTAGATGATGGTGATCATATCATTTATTTCTCACTTGAGAATTGATTGCATTTAAGCCAAATTGTGCACATGTTGAACAAAAAACAATGGCAATCATCTTTGTTGTTCAAAAGCTTCACCATTTAGTGCATCATAACAAATTTATTAAACTTACTAGTCACCAAGGTTTAGAGTATTCATTTTGGAAACTTAAACCGATTGAAAGAATTGCAAAATGGATTTATTTGTTCCAAGAAGATGAGTTTACCATCAAAGGTCAAATGAAAAAAAGATGGAAATGTTGATGCATTTATGTCATATAAAAAAGTGAATAATAATTTCAGATCATAATTTTTTCATGTTTATTCTTTTTTAATGTCAAAATAATATCAAAAGTGGTGGATTATCTCCATTAATTCTTTTCTGAAAAGAGTCAACAAACAATGTAAAGAAAGGATCACTTTTAAATGTTGTCGTACAACATTTGTTAAGGTTTACATTTTACTAACAAGAACATAATGAGGTTTTTGGATAAACAACAAAAATGGTATTCCTTAAGTGACTTTCGCAAGGAATGTGTTGATGCCATTTTGTAATTAATTTGAAGTTGGAATTATGATGAATGAATAATTAACTAACATGTTTTTCAAAGACATTATGGAATATCACAAAACTATGATGTTTACCAATATTTTCAACCAATTTTACCACTTTCTTTTAAACTCAATCCAAACCATTTGAAAAATGGAGAATTGATTTAGGTGGGGTTTCCCATCACCCAAAGGAAAAATAGATTGTAATGGTGTTATAGTATTTCACAAAAGCCATAAAATGACATCATTGTACAAACTTCAAAGATGGAAGGAATGGCATGGTTTGTGTGGAAGATAATCATTACAAGATTTAGTATGCATTTTCAAACTATCTACCATTTGCCACTTTCCTTTTTCCTCCTTTCTATCCTTATTTATTTATTGAAATAGCTTCACTTCCATAGTTATCTTGTTGAATCTTGGATAGAGAGGAAAAAAAAAAGGAAGTGCAATATGCAAATGTATTGTGTTCATTATTCATTCATTCGTTCATTCTTCCACAAAATATTATGGTTTTAAAACAAAATGAAAGTATTACACTTGCCAAGGTCATTGAAAAATATGGTTTTTTTACAAAAAAAATGAGAATATTACACTGTTATTTACACTTACATTTCATACGTATATATATATAATACATGCATTCACATCATATAAGTGTGTAATAATTATTTTCTTAAACATGATTTACACTTGCAAATTTTATGTGAGAGTAAATCAACCATTTACATGCACAACATTTGTTGTAACCTTACCGATTCATGGGACAAATGGACAAACAATTTCAAATCATCGAGGGCCATTGTCTAGGGTTGGAAGTAGTGTAATGCAAACTTGGAACAAAGTGAGGGGGCTAACAACCAATGCAAATCAATCAACATAAAATGCCCCGTGATTGGCAATCCAAAAATATAGCCAAACAACCATAGTAGTTTTAATATTGCACCCCATCTCAAAGAGGTAGGCATGCAAAACACCTTCAAAACAAAACTACATCATCCACCCCTTTCCACTAGGATCCACAACATCCCCTAAACCCTAAACCCCACTCAAATACAACTAATAAATATTTCTCCCCCTTGCTCTCTTTCTCTCTCTCTCCCCTTGGGACTTTGGATTTTGCATAACTCATGTAAAAGCCCAAATAGCTTTGACAAGCAATGACCAATAGTGTAGTCCTTTGGTCTCCAATATAAAATCA
>Ga0116229_10012452_pt1 | contig 12254 bp, 8 predicted proteins | sample S1TSphgellanicum_3_FD_87313 | JGI IMG/M metagenome (GOLD analysis project Ga0116229, IMG submission 87313) | Host-associated microbial communities from peat moss isolated from Minnesota, USA - S1T2_Fc - Sphagnum magellanicum MG | ecosystem: Host-associated > Plants > Peat moss > Unclassified...
CAGTGCTCAATATGTGACTCCAGACAGTAAAATTTATTGTAAATGTGGAGCAGTTATGAATTTTGAGAGGAAGTAAATCGATCGAGGTAAGGCCGTCAGTGGCTGGGGAGAGGAGGGCGAGATGGTCGGCGGGGGTTATAAATCAGAATGAACGAAAAAAAACAGAATTATAGAACCCTTGCTTCTGGTTATTCTAAATGGCTCACGGAATTGTTGGGTTTCGTGAAAGAACCGATGGTTTCTGGGTGGTTATTTAACTTTTAAAGAAATTGAAAACCACGGTTATCTTTTGAAACAGGGTATCTGATTTTTTGATAGCCACACTTATATACCAGAACTGGATATTTGATTTTTGAGAACCATCATTATTAACCCTAAGATCCACCCTGACACATGGTGGGGTTTGGATATCCAAATTGAGAACCTGAGATTGTAAAAAATTAAAAGAACCACCCAACACTTGTAATAATAGCAAAGGATTCTTCCCCATCTCTTGTTTGGCATTGCATCTCTTGCCAATGTAGAACACTGTGGCCTTGCCATTTACATTAAAAAATATCTTAAGACAAAAGAAGAATTATGGAAACTCAAATATTTCACCATGCAAAAATACATTAATCTTCTAAAAAAATCCTCTAAAAGAAACCAAAATCCTTCAAGATATCATAACTCTATAACTGATCTCAAGTTTCAACACAAGCCAAAATATCATGTTTCAAAAATCCTCATATAAAAATAGACCTACTAACAAGGGCCAGAATCCATTAAGCTACTGTATACTCTATAATGAATCTAAACACAATATCCTTGCCTTGGTAGGCAAGGCCAACAAAGCTTCATGTTTTGTTTTTAGCCATATTTGGCTAAATTGTCTTATGCATGATGGCAATTCAACTCATACAACATTATAAAATTGGAAAACCCAACACACACACAGGAGCCATGAACTTTTCAAAGGCTCTCGAGAACACAAATCCCAGGTTGGTTGTTGCTACAAGAAATCCATCCCCGAAATTTGATCGTGTGGCATTTGAGTGTCGTTTGTTGACCATCTTCCTGAAGAACAATTTATCATTGCAACAACATGTCTGGCGTGCAATTCTAAGCTGAAAAATTCAATTAATTTGGTCAAGAGGATTGGATCATCTGCCTTCAAAGAGCAAAGCAATTGGGTGGTGTTATTATTTTCTAGTTGACTCTAAAACTCTCCCACTGTCAAGCTCTGTCATCTTAAAAGAGATTTCAATTCCCCAGCCATTAAAAGATCACAAGGTGAGCTAGTAGGCAGGCCTGGAATTTCTCATCTCTGCTCATGTATATGAAGCCCACAAAAGGAAATTTTTTTTAGTGTTAGTGCAGCTTGACCATGGTCGCTCATTCAGGCCCTTATTCCATAATGCCCTCATCCTGGAGCTTAACTTTCAACACATAATTTTTTAATGGGTTGTTCAAAAAATAGGCCTAAGCCTTCAACTAGAAATATGTGTGCACTTCATCATTGATAAGAATATTTCCAAAAATTAGATCAAATCAAATTGAAAGACTTCAGCAAATTTTCAGATGGTCATCCTTTTTGGTGGATATTATTAGCATGTTATGGAATGGGCATGGCTTTTAGGTTTTGGACTAATGACAGATTGTTTGAAAGTTCTTCATGCAATAAAATTATCCATAAAGTCAGGCGATTACGGGGCGAGAACGGCCAGTTTCGGCATAATAGGGCATCAAATGCGGAACTGGGAATGAAATTTTACAAAACAAAATAACTGGGACCCAAACTAGTTTTTCCACTAACTTTGGTAATAAAGTGAGTTTCATCAACTCTTTCCTTTTTCCTGAGCGCCTCCACTGCTGCTACATATATTTTCACTGCTCTGAGTCCTATGTGTACAATTACTATAATTAGTCTCGAACCTTGTGCATTAAATGGCGAGTTTCAGCATTTCACACTGAGATTTAATGAAATTTCCTTACTTTGCGGATACCACTGAAAGAGGCGATAGGGGATGAAAGACAAGGTGACTTTACAGATAACTTTAATATTTAGACTTGTGAAACTCTTTGAAATGCACTCATGCAAAATTTTGATTAAGGTTGGCACCAATCAACAAATGATGCATAGGCTAAAGCTTGAGGAGCGGGGCTGTGCAGAAATATGTGAGCCTGAGGCAAGGTCCCATATTTTTGCACAACATCGCTTCGAGGGATTTACATGGAATAAAGATCAACCCCTTTTTTTCCTTTGTGATTGATGGCAAGCATAGATAAACAACAATGGATAAGAGATGGCTAAGTAAACCATGGCATGGAAAGGTGCTTTTTGGCACCGACAAAGCATAATGTCATGGTCAAAAAGAAATTTCCCTCCTAAGAAGCATGAGGGAAATTACCTCTGATCCGTAGAGCCCAACCCATTAAGTGCTAAAAGACGGGCAAAGTCTTTACATTTTATTAACACACACTCCCTCTAAGTACACAATTATAATCCATTAAGCCTAGAAGGGTGAAATTATCACTTACAAGTTATGACTTACACTACCTGCCATCAAAGTTGAAAGGAGTCACCAACTTGCTTGCTCACCATGGAGGTATGCAATTAGCAATTCCCATAGAGGGTTACAGGGTGTGTATTCTACAATGAAAATGTACACTTGTTTCAAACAAGCATGCAGCTCTACATTTGTTAACCTAAAAAAATAAGAATTTTTTTTAATACTTCTTTTTTTCTTCTTGGTGGACAGAAGAAGTATAGAAAGGTTTTTTTTTCCCCCACACCTACCCTTTGACCAAAACACCCTAAAAAGAAACACATTAAATTCCCAGCTTGGGAGTGGGGCAAGTTTGATTGATTGATTTAGGGTCCCCATCTCCTACTACTATCTAGAGTGTCATGACTCCACACTCTTTGTCACTATTGTTTGCAATTGTTGGATTGTCAGACAGATTCTGTAAACACACAAAATAAGAGAGAGAGAGAGAGAGAGAGAGAGAGAGAGATAAAAGGTCCATTGAGGGTCCAGCCAATACTGACTTTGTGCAAATGGGTCAAGTACACTGACTTGCCTAGTGTGGTTAAAACATTTCTTTATAATAATCAACTACTTTAAAAACTTCATCCCATAGCCTTTTGTGTATATATATATATATATATATACAATATTTAGTTTCTAGGTGCTTTTTGGGACCATTTTCCCTTATACCTTTAGAGATCTGGTTCAATTCATTCATGAATGGGATTATATAAATCCAATTGTTGGATTCCAAGTTTAAACACTGAAAAAAAATAAAAATCTGTTATAAAAATTCTAACTTTCACCACAATATTGAAATCTCTCTTTTAGAGAGACATAACATCTTATCTCTCCCCCCAAGGCAAAATTATATCTACCCATTCTTTTCCTTGACATGATTCTAGTTCAACTAAATTTATAAAGCTAAATCTGTGAGAGAATTGCAATTTTGATTGCTTCAAAGTTTGACTTAATGAAGATAAGACAAGACTATGTTGGACTACTTCCTCTAAATACAAAAGGACTATTTAGGTTAAGTTTGCTTTTGCCATTTTATCTCGTTTTTGGGTTAGGTTTTGGGCTCTACCCATGTTGAAGAGACTAGACATTGGTGTAGGATTAGGGCATAAATGTTTTTCCTCAAACTTCACCAATGTGTGAGTGACATTTGAAATATTATGTGTGCATACAATGGATGGGCATGTTTCATAGAAGTGCATGCATTTAGTTGAGAAGTTCAAGATTTAAGTAGTGAAGTTTTTTTGTTTGAAGTTTGAATAAGTCATAAAGGGCAAAGTCATTACATGATAAATTATTTGTTTTATGTATAGAGGACCACTTACTCCCAATGGATCTCCCCTAATTTGAGGTCACTAACCCAATGGCATAGATCTCAAAATTAGGGGAGGCCCAAATGGTAGAAGGTCCCTTCAATTGATGAAGGCATCTTCTATGTAATGACATGCTTTTAAATATAAAGAGAAAAAAAATTCAATGTGAAATTTAATGCATTTTGAAGTTTTATCCTATATTTGGGTGTTTCCACTATGTTGAAGGCCAAGAGAGCTTCATGTGTTAGGCTTGAAAGAAGTAAAAGAGGTGGGAAAGTTTTATGTGTGAATTGAAAATATTTTTTATGTGACATGAAAGAGCTTCATGAGGTGAGAAGTGTATTCAATTCACATGGGTTTCAAATGGAAAAGTGTGATTGAGATGGGAGAGAAAACAAGCGAATGAAAGAGGTTAGTGTGAGAGGTGAAAGGAAAAAATGCAAAGCCTAGCAATTTGGAGGTTGACAATCTAGCAATATTTAGTTCACATTTATGCAAAAAGAAAAATATGGTAAGATACCCCAAAAGTTGGATTTAATTAAAGAATGAACATATTAAGGTGAAGGTTAACTTTTGAAAAGTTTGTTTTGAAGACCTTCAAGTTATGTGCTAGTGAGGACTAGAGTGCCTTGGTTAGAGTTATGGACAATGTAATCACTTATGAAGATGAGGATATTTTTTATGATTCTCAAGAGGATTTCACAATCACAAGAGATTTGTTTCTTGTGCGTGTGATTTCTTTTTTTCCTTTGCTATAAGTTTTGTGAGCTTATTTAAATCTTAATAGCTAATTGGTTAGCTAACTCTCTAGATAAAGTTCCCTCAAATCTTCTTCCCATAGAAACATAATGTTTGTTTCAATCCCATCAAACCACATGCTACCACAACCCTAATTGAAAATTGTGCATTCAACCCAAGTTTAGTTTGATGCCCACCCTTACAAATGCCACATAATTTCAAGCACATTTTCACACATTTGCTTAGGACCCCTTCCATGCTTTGGCATCTCCAACAAGTAAAGAAAACATGGTTCACAACCATATATTAGAGTGTCACTTGGAATGCACTAGAGATAGTGAAAATCAACTAGCAAGCTTATTTGGCATCAATACTAAGAAATGAAAACAAAAGAGAATATTTTCAAAAGCACTTTGAGTTGAGCTTGAATGATGAAATTTCATTCATTAACCTAATACGAGCCTATTATTCATGTTTTAAATCTTTTGGTTACTCATATGTGGGTTTAAAAACCCCTAGGTATATGCATGTAGGTTAAGATTTCATCTCATGGCCAAAAAATTTGAAATGTATTTTCCTTTCAAATTTTTATGACTTTAACTTTTAATTGTATATCCAATTTCATTTTCAACTTTTGAATTGTTTCTCACTTTCAATTTGTGAATTGAGTTGCAATTGTTGTGTTTCAACCCTTCCAACTTTGTGTTTCACCCCTTTCACCCTCTCTTTGGATCTACAAACCTCTTTTTCTTTCTCTCTCAACATTCATGTTGAAGGGTGGATGGTATCACCTTTTTTGTAGTAGAGACCATAATTGCAACATAGGACATACATAACCCACATGAATTTTCATTTCTCACATTGTTTCATAAGATTCCCAAATTTGTTTGATTCCCTATTTGAACTTTAATAAAACATGTGGAATCCTCATATCATTTTATTTTTTTCTTGCAAAGGACATGGCTTGTGATCTTTAATGACCATTAGGCCTCAATAACTAACCATGAGTCATTACTCCATAAGTAATGGGAGTAGTCATTTGAAAACACATTCACCTGGGCTTTTTCACACAACCTATCAAAAGACAACTAGTTAAAAAGTAAAAGTTTGAATAGTGACTAGGTTGTGGTGATAGATTTTGTCTTGCAAAGGATAAGGCCTATGATCTTGAATGACTATTGGTTTTAATATCCGACCATGAGTCATTCCTCCATAAGCAGTGAAGTAATCATTTGTAAACACAATTGTTGGGGTATCTTCACACACATTATCAAGGGATAATTGACTAAAATACATAATTTGAGCAATGACTAATGACTAGGTGGTGGTGTTTGATTTTTTTTATTGCAAAGGACAAGGCATATGATCTTGGATGACTATTGGGTTGCAACATTCAACAACGAACAATTATTCCGTAAGTGATGAGAGTAGTTATTTCAAAACACATGTATTAGCTATAAATTTTTTTGAATACTGACTAGGTAACAATGTTTAAAATTATTCAACGTTATCTACAATATGTTAGCAAGTGTTTGGGAATACATCAACTAGTGGTTTTTTCATTCACCTTGTCAAAGGACATGGCATTTTTGAATTGGGACTATTATGAGGTCCAATTGTCTAACCTTGTGTAATAACCCATCCTAATTATGAATAGAAGTCATGATGTACATTTTTTATTAGTTAATTAATCAATTTTATGCAATTGTTCAATTTATTAGGACTAATGTGTTTTAAAAAATTGTCAATGCACACTACCAATTCCATGATGAATATTTATGAAAATGTAACATATAAGGACACTCTTTTTTAGGGGTCTTTGTTTTTTCAATCAAATCTACACGTTAAAATTAATCGGTTTGGATTATTGTCTTTTGTTTGTTTTCTCAAGTAGGATGGTATTTTCTTAATCAACGCATATGACATTTATAACAAGTTGAAATTGTCATAAAAGCCCAATTTATCTCATTTGTTATTTATAAGTTCATATTTGTGAACTTGATGGGATGTGACTAGGTGAGGTGGGATTTATTTACATTTTGTTCAAACAAAAATTCACCACATAAAAATGGAAGCATAATAAATGATGTCTTTTTTAAAGTAACAATGGAATAAGTGGGGTTCAATATGTAAACAAATTATTACAAGTATCCAACTATGGGTAGACTTTTTTAAGTACTCCATGGGCTTAAACCCAAAAACCTTAGTAAATTCGATCAACTTAAAATAAAAATTTTCAATGTTTATGAATGTTGTGTGATTTTCTAATTTGGGACTAATGTCAAGGGTCCATTCAAGGTTGGGATACACAAAAGGAATGTTTCACCCCAAAATAATTTCAAGACATTATTTTGAATGCCATTACATTTATGAAATATTTTTTTTGGTAGATTTTTTTCTCTCACTAGATATTCACATAATTTTTGATTAAAATGGTGATGATTTTTTGTGATTTGGTTGATTAAAAGATGTTCTTAAATGTTTTGAAAGATGGCTCAGGAATTGCAATTTTATATTAAAAAATCAATAAGAATAACAATATTTGTTCAAATTGTTCCATAATTTAATCACAAATTGAATCAAATATGGTTTATATGATGGCATAAATTTTTAATATGATAAATCACCAGATTTTGTAAAATTCATGCTAGAATATTGGATTTTTTTTCATAAAAAAAGTTGTGTTAATGAAGATAATCACATTAAATTTTTTATAATTAAATTCAAAATTTTTGGAAAGAAGTATAGGAGACGTGGGTGAAAAAGACAATAAATTATTTAATATTTTTAATAGGGCTTTGGCACTCCAAATGAAAGTACGTTATTTTGGAAACATCTTGTAGTCTTACATTCCTTTTTGGTTTATGTTTGAACATAACATTCAAAATTTGTTCAATTGATTTGAATCATTCATTATAACACTTGTTGGTTGAAACCTTAAACATACATATCCCCCTTTCATTATTTAGCAATTCACAATATTCATTTTGCTTCAAGGCTCAAGACATATGACAAAAAGGTGTCATGGTTCCTGTTGTGGTACCCCAACTATGAATGCACCTTTATAAATTTTTAAATATTCAGAATTTTTTTTTTAATGCATTAGATTAAGGTACTATGTTAAACCCTCATCTTTTTTTCACTTACTAATTTTTATATGTTAAAAAACACTTAAGGCTAGGTTCTTTACTATTAAATTGCATGGGGTTTGTTTCCTATTTTTTAGACATGTACATATGTTTTCAATAATAATCTAGATTTGCAAAACTTTTTTTCACCATCTTTCATTTTTTCACCTTCCTTTTAGATTTATATACCCCTTAAACCTTTTCTAACCCTCTATTTTTATCTTTGGATCTACAAATCCTTATAAAAACCTTAAACATCTTTTTATTTCTATAGCTTCAATTTTTGTCTATTTGTCTTGGATTGTGTTTGAAATAATCAAATAGTCCTACTCTTATTCAAGGGCATGGTTAGGTTTGATTGTGACACAATGTTTTTAACATTATTAACAGAATGAACATTTGTGAGATAATGGGCATTGGACATAAGGCAAAGGTTCCTTGGAAGAAGAAATCTTTGAGGTGTGTTGTGGAGTCCTTGCACTTGAGTTGCATGTGGCAACTTCATGTAATTACTATTTTATGTTGTATTTTCAAGATAAGAAAAAAACATGACATAATTTTAATCCCTCGTATGGTGTGGAAATTCATGCACCAACACTACAAGTAGCAATACATGTATATTCAAACTTTTAGGAGGAAGCATTCAAAGATAGAATATGGTATACATTGAAAAAATTTTGTGTAAAAAATAAGGAAAATCTAGATAGGGCCATATTGTAGAGTGTTGAGGTGTTAACACAATTGAAAAACACATGTGGACATGCAATGTGTGCAAAACCTGTTCAAAAGGCAATGATCTTTCATAGATGGTACAACAAAGTCCATCATAGGTCTTGTCACCTAGCCTTAGTTTTAGCTTATTTGTCATGACTTTGGGCTCACAACCAAGGCTAAGGCATAAAAATGGGAGTGGATAGGGAGACTATTTAAAAAATCAAGCACATTTTCAAAACTGAAGTCCAAAAGGGCAAAGAAACAAGTCCCCAACACCCCCAAATAGGAAGCATTTTGGGAGTTGTAATTCCACTAAAGTCCCAAATCTTTGGGACAAAAGTGCAAGTAGTAAACATGGTCCAAATTAAGCCTTTAATATGCCATTGAAATTTTTAAAACATAGATATTGAAAGTGGGTTCACATTTTCCATTTGGAATTATGAGTTAGATGTTATGGTTAAGGGAATGGTAGGGAGTCACATTAAAAACTTGATTTCCAATGATTAAAACCCAAGAAATAAAAATGAAATGGCCTCTAAATTGAATATGTGATATGACATTGAAAATGCCTCTTCAAGGGCTACATTTTTTTATTGACAAGCTTTTAAATTGTAAGTTGTATGTAATAATTATGAGCACACAAAGTTGCAAGCTTCATAACTTGGCAAAACATGGAATTTTCAAGATTCCTTTGTAGGAATTAAAAGATATTTTGCCATTTTAATACATACCCTATGGCTAATTACAAAATATACTATAAGAAAAGATGAGGTGACTACTCTTTGAGGTTGGGTTGTGGGTGTTTTATGAGTTTGGTTCAATTGTGATTCATTCGTGCACCATTTTGATTCCAACTTGCATTAACCACCTTTTTTTTGGTTTGTGCAAGTTGGATTTGCCTTGAATTTTCATTTGTGAAATTTTCCTAATCCCACTTTAGAGCTCCCCCTTTATTTTTTTCTTTGGAATTAAGGAACACACCTTGGGTTTGCATTTCATTACAAACTTCGGAATCATTGAGATTCTTTACCCATAATTCCACACGACAAACTTAAGGTTGCAACATTATTCCTATGTTTTGTAAAATGTAAGGTCCCCCCATTAATACATGTTACATCAACACCATTCAACATCTGCACCAAGGGAAAATCTATTAACATGGTTGATACAAATCTAAAATCATTATACCATTAAGATAAAGGTTAATGTGGACAATTGGGAAGTTTTATTAAATGCAAATGTTAACATTAAAAAAAACCCATTTAAAATATGCAATTTGAAAAAATAAATAAATTGTGAAGTGATTTCAAATGCATAATTGAAAGCACAAATTAATAAACATGTAATTAATATTCACCGTCCCAACCATGTTTTGTTGGTTTATCCTAACGTTCACCAATGACTTCAAATGTGAAATCCCATTGACATTTATGCATGAATTTAATACATAGAACATATGTTTGTAATAGGTGATTAGACTTTGGTTTTGTGCAATCAAATATTTTCATGAGCCTTTTCAATTTGTGTTTGAGACCTCCAATGTTGCACTCCATCTTGACCTTATAACTTGCATGGATTTCATTGTATGCCTTAATTGCATTCACATTTGTACTAAAGGTTAACCTCTGCTTCTCAATGCAATACATCACAAAGATTTCCTTGCCCATATAGCTAAGGTCTACCAATAAGCATTTGAAATACTCATTGCCATGTATAAAAAATTGATGTAAGATGGAAATGTCATGGAATGACCTTTGCTACCCAAGGTCCAAACAAATGAACATCCCATTGTGGTCCATCACCACAATATTCAAATACATCTTCTTGTGGTCATTAAACTAACTCATGTTCATTTTTCCTTTCAATACCTAGCGACATTCATCAGTATCACAAGAAATATTTTCGAAAGAAAAGATTACATATTTCAAAAATCAAAATACCTAATTTAGTGGGCAAGATGCCTTGCCTTTTGCAAGACAAATTACACTTGATAAGGTGCCTCCAAATTTTAAAAAATAAAATAAATCTACCTATGCTTTATGTTTCCTAAGCTACCTACAAAAATACAAAAAATAAATAAGGTCAGGTGTTTATATGTTTTAGAAGGCCACTACAAAAAGCAATAATATAATTAGCTTCTCATCCACCCACAATCCATTGACCCATTGATGCATTATGGGGGTAGGGTAGTTGCAAGGGTAGTCATTATACAAATGGTGAAGAAGGAATGGCCCATTAAGTATTATGGAATGGTCAAACCCCCATGGTAAGGGCAAGGTCATGCCATGACATTAGGGTGTAGGTGATGAAGTCAATGACTTAACAAGAAAATTCATGTTCAACAAACATTTCGGTCAATATCATAAGTGTATGATCATCGACAAAAGATTATGCCATATAATTTGATCAAGAAGACCATGACATAATCTCCCACCCAAACCTTAATGTTATTTGACAAGGTAAAACAAGGACATTGCATTAGGTTCAATTGATTTCCCTATAAACTAATAACAACATGCAAATGGAGTTTTGCTATGTATCTATTAAGGAAGGTTGTTTGTTTGTTTATTTGTTTTGTTTGTGTCACGTTGAGATCTCTTGAATCACATGCCTCTCCCCTTTGTGCTCTTGATACCATTGGAAAGCCCCGGTTGAGTAAGGGTGCATTGAGGTGGTTTCATAATGTTTAGACTTTCAGTGCAAGAGTTATTAAATGTTTTTTTAAAAAATTCAATAAAATCTAAATTAAAGTTTATAGTGAAATTGGGTCACCTTTTTCAAGGAGTAGAATTTTAAAGAGATGAATATGTAATTTCTAGACCTAAGGTGTGAGAGATATTAATTTGAGCAATTTTTGTCACTGAAATTTTATTAGTACATGATTTTATGGATTAAAAAAATCAATAATATAACTATTGAACTTTACAACCCCAATTATTTATCACAATGGGACCTACAATTGTGTTTATCAATGTTCCATTTGCCATTGCCAATGTGGTGACTTGCATGTAGGCTTTTCGGAAGTGCGAAAATGCAATATTTGTTGGAAGGTGGTCCAATGAAGGTGATCTTGCAACCCATTTATTTTATTTCTGCTTGTCCTTTGAATCTTTGTAGGCAATTCAAAGTACACATGAACAATCTAAACTAAGGCACACATTTCATAGTGTCAGAATTAATTCAGTCTATATGAATTTTTTAAAAAAAATCATAACTAATTTTACAAAAATCTAAAAAAATATCATTTTACTTGGCACAAGTTCTAAATCCTTTTGCATTTTGCCAAAAGAAAAAAAAGAAAAAAAAAAGTGCAAGATAAAACTAAGAGGTTTTCTTAGCAATCTCATTTCCAAAATTGAATTAATTTACATTATAAAATTTATTTAAAAAATCATAACTAATTTTTTTACAAAATTTCAAAATTATCATTCCGCTTCAAGCAAGTTTTCAATCCATTTTGCATTTTTGTGTTTAAAAAACCGAGAGCTTTTGCTACCAATTTACATGCTTCGACAATTTAAAGTGCTTATCCGTTAACTTAAGTGATTGAAAGTGATCGAGTCAAGCCGTATTGTTATGGGAATGAAGAACAACGACACTCACACTCAACACTACGGCAATCATGATTGACGCCATGACCTACCCACCCGAAGATAACATATGAGCACCCCAAAAAAAAAATCAAAAAACAATTTCTTCAAGAGGGGGGGGGGGGGGGGGGTGCGGATGGGGGCTTCAAAAAAAAAAACCGTTGGGGGAAATTGGAGTAATATTTTTTTTTTTTCAGAAAAAATTTTTGTGTTTTTCCAACAAAAAAAATTTGATTATTTTTA
>Ga0116229_10012457_pt1 | contig 12251 bp, 6 predicted proteins | sample S1TSphgellanicum_3_FD_87313 | JGI IMG/M metagenome (GOLD analysis project Ga0116229, IMG submission 87313) | Host-associated microbial communities from peat moss isolated from Minnesota, USA - S1T2_Fc - Sphagnum magellanicum MG | ecosystem: Host-associated > Plants > Peat moss > Unclassified...
AAATTATAGATCAACCAGTGTAGTTTGGTAAACATTCGCGGGTAAAGAATGTTATGACAAGGTGCTAAATGAAGAATTTTAAAGAATTTTAATGTGCAAAATGAAGAATGTCATAACTATGTCCAAAAGTTGGCAAGTATTTTTCTAGCAATAACTTATGTGGGTCATAAATTCCCACACAATCTTTTGGCTAGTAATCAACCTAAAAATACAAAGAAAAAAGGTTGATGATTTTTTACATCTTGCATTATGATTTATTTTTTTAAAAATTGAATTTCATTTTTTGTATTTTGAATCCTCCCTACAAGCATAATTTGTACAAGTTGTTAAAAACTAGAAATGGTATGAAAGATGTTTTTTGTAAAACAACATGACATCATCATGACCATATCCATAGTTTAAAGATTCCTTGAATTGGACATCTTGCCAACGGGAAATGTACCTAGTTGTGATTGGTAGTTTTGACCAATACCTTTTTCAGAATCCTCAAGAACACCTTCAATATATTTGGCATGGCTTGGAGCTAATTGCATTTGGCAATTTTTGCACCATAGCAACAAAAAAAATCCAATGTGAAGTGTACAAAGGGGTTTTTGGAAAAAATGTGCAAAGGTTGCCATATTATGACAAAAAAAATTGGAAGTCACCCAATTTAGACAATGAGTTCTTAAAGGTTGTTAGAACAAAGCATGATTCTTAGAAATTTCTAATTTGTTGGTTGGCCTCTAGCAAAATTTGGCTCATTCCTCTTGTGGATGATTGCTAGTCCACCCACTCAACAAAATTGAAAAAAAACCCATGTTTGTGACCCTTCCATCATGTTGCATTTCCTATAACAATCTTGTACCATTTCCATTCAAATTCAAAGTAAAAAAGGTAACAAGTTAAGGTTATTACAAATGAAAAAATCAATGTTTATCCAAACTAATTCAAGAGTAGTTGAATTAATGCCATCAAATGAAGCTTTCAAGGAGTTGAACCAAAATTATGTTGATATTTTCAATGTTCCAACCTTGGCAACAAATGAAGAAATAAAGATCATTATGCACTTTTACAAGAAGAAAATTCATAGAGACCCCAACCTACAAGAAGATATTTTCATATAATCACATCTTTGGTAAAGTTGACGACTTCAAGTTCATCTCCAAAATTTCATCAAAGAAAACAAGAGATTCTAGAAGTGGTGATTCAAAATGAAGGTGATTGAGAGACTTAATGAAAAGTTTTATAGGAAGAAGAATCACAAGAATTTTTACGTGTCCAACCATATTTTGCAAGTCCATAAAACTTATGTCAACAAGAATCTTAACATTGACAATGTATGTTGACATTTTTATATTGATTTTACATACATGTCGTGTTGAATTCAAAATCTCTTCAATTCTTGCATTCACTAGTTTTTAAGAAGGGATCTATTTTTAAATGTTTTCTCAAAACTTTCAAGCTTAAATCCATTTTGAAACTTCTATTTGAAGCATGTCCAACAACAAGTTAAGACCAAAGCTAGTGTGCAAAAAAAGAACCTTTTATGGAGATTGAGTTTGCAACACATGAAATTTTTTCAATTGTAAACAAGCTTGACTTATTTAACAGACATATTTTTTCTTTATAAGACATAGAATTTTTCGTAGATTTCATAATTCCAATAAGATTTCACCATAAGCTCTCGGTAGCTTTAGTGTACATGGCCACCCTAAAAGCAATAAGCATCTTGGTGCGGGGTGACCTAGCTTTCTAGGTTTCACAATAGACTAGAATTCAACCTTATGGCAGGAGACACATGTGCATATAGAGAAGTATAATCTCCACACATAGTATGTGGACATAAGAGTCCGTGTTCATTATTGAATGCAATGTGTGTCTAAAAGGATACCCTTTTCAAAAGCATCAAAGGCCTTGTCCTTGCACCCTTTGCATTGCACTTTTGTAAACCTTGAAAGCTTGAACTTCAAGGTTGAGTTTTTGCTAGAGTGGGATTTACATTGATATATTAAACATTAAGCCCTCCACGTGTTTATTTGAGGTGCTGAGGATGTCCTTTGGCATGTCATTCAATCCTATCAAATGCAAAGTGGGTGGAGAGTCATTTTGACAATGAACTTTTTTCAATTATAGACAATGATTCCACATATGCAACCCTTCAAAAAATGTGGAGCCATAATTCCATGACCGGCCTCAAAGTTATTTGGCACAACTATTGTTGCAAAAATGGCAAATTCATGTAGTTGCAAAACAGAGTTTGCTTTTTTTCTTAACGGTGAAAATACATTAACTGCCCCCAAAACTGTAGTGACAAGTATAATCTTTCTGCAATTAAAATTTTTGGTGACATATGGACATCACATCTTGGATTACTTTTACTTGTTTTAATTATATTTGGTTAGCTAAATAGACTTAATTTAATCATTTATTTTGAAAATTCAAAAAAACATTAAAGAATTTGAATGTATGGAGTATATTTGTCACCAAATAGTACTTGTCATAAAATTTGAAAATTTGAATATATACTTCAAAACTACGGTTGTCGGTGGAATTTTTGGGTGAATTTTTTATGATGTATGATATTGATATACATTAATTAAATCTAGGAAAAATAAAACAATAAAAGTTTTTGGATGAAATTCCATTCAAAAAATGTGTTTTTTTGCATTTTTTTAGTAATGAATGCATAATAAATTTTTTTAAAAAGGAAAAAACCATTACCATATCAAATAGAAAGAGATTTTATAGATGGGCATTGCATTATTTTTTCAATTTCCTTTTGTTTGGTAGTGTTTCATGAATCACAAACATGAAGCCCTATGGCCGTTGAAAAGCTGTAAATTATTTATTTTATGTACATTAATTTTATTCAATCCTCTCCATCTAACAGTTGGATCAAGAATAATTTTGATTCAAAATGAACTTTGAATTCCAAAATGTTATTGTGCAAATTCTAAAGTTTTTTGCTTGTGTTTAGGTTAACCAAAGGATGCCATCAAAATTTTAGCTTACTAGGAGAAAGCATCCTTGGGTGGACCTCTAGGAACCACTTCAAGGAATGGTTAAAGAACCAAAAACACACAAATCATTTTCTTAGGCCCTTTAGGCCCTTTACTTTAAATGTTTTCACAAGTATAATTTTTTTTTCTCATGTTTATCAATTGCATGCATTAATATATGGCTTGAAGTTTATTTAGGAATTTAAAAAGTTGGAAATTATTATTTTTAAAATCTTAATTAAAATGGCCCCTTTAGAAATTGATAGCTTTAAATTTGGAAATTCATAATTAAATTATATTTACTCAATTAATTTCCTAATAAAAACCTAAAAATAAAATGACTTCCAAATTATCTTAGGAAAAAAATTCCCAAGAAAATTTTCAATTGATGTTTTAAATTTGTGTTCCTAACTAAAAAGTTCAAGGAAAGATGGCCATGCATTACATTCCTAAAATGTTCTCTACATGCAATGATTAAGAACTTCAAAATACACAATATTCTTAATATTATTGGAATTTAAAAATCTATGGAACCTAAATTTACTCATTTAAAAAAATATATGAGAAAATTTATTTAAGTGTTTCCTATGATTTTTCAAAGTTTGATGGGTCCAAGAAAATCAAGGTGTGACATTCCTAGTGGTCCACCCAAGGATGCTTTTGTATTGTGTATTATAATACTTGTTATACATCACCTTTTTTGAACAAAAGTGGCTCACCCTTAATGTGCTTTCACTTTTAAGCTAAGTTGGAATAATAGGTCTTTGAGTATTTCTTTTTGGGATGGGATCATCATGAACAAGATTATATGTCATTAGTCAATTTGATGTGAGGAATGGTCCCTTGTTCCCTCCAATAGGATCAATGTCTGGCAAGATCACAAATCTTGAAAGAGGTTCATCTTGAAGGAGAAAGGTTACTTGTGAATTCCCATTTTTCTCTCTCCAAGTTCTTTATGTTACTTGACACAAATGGAGATCAACTTGTTTGATTTCAAGAGTGAACATGCAGCTTTATGGTGTCCTTCTCATATCTTGATATCTTTCACTATTGTCTACTGAATGTGTACAATTATGCCTTTGGATGTCAATTGTAGATTTTTCAAGTACATTTTCTTTGTTACTTACGTGAGTATTCCATAAAAGAATAAGTGTGACTTTCAAAATGTTTGATCTAGATGGAGTTTCCTACTTAGCCCATCAAAATCTCCTAAGATCTTAGCTATGATATCAATTGGTTTCTGATTTTCTCTTCCATTTTTTTTTTGTTTGGACAAGAGGTTATCAATTTATTGGTCAACATGGTTCCATAATAGACATAACAAGATGATAGACCAAGAGGAGTATAAAAAGGTGATGACATGGGTGCATGCTCACACATAGTAAGGGATGGCGTAAACTAATGACCTCCTACACATGCCTAAGATGCCTAGCATGTTGACAATGAAGGACTGTACTACATTCTTCTTTGGGGATATGTGAAACATTGACATCCACATTATAAGTGGTGACTAGGCTTATTTCTTGTGTAGTTCTATCTTAAGAGAGATAAAATTCCCAAGGTTTAGAAGCAACCTAAAATTGAGGTCAAGAACTTAACATATTTGACACGATGGAAGGTCCAAAAATTTGTAGATGGCTAGTACTTTCTAGTCATCTCATAGAGAAGTCTAGTTTGATGACATTTTCTCTCTTGACCACTTGTTTTGGTGTGCTAACCATACTAGATCATTTGCCTTGGTTTTATGTGTTGTGATTGTGAGAACCAAGGGAGTGTTTCTGCAATGAATTTGGCACTATCAATGGATGTAGATATGCCATGCACCCAATATTAGATATTGTTGTGATCCAAATATATTTGTATTCCAAATATATTTCATGTGAATTGGTGATTGAAATTGAGCATGGATAGCATGGATAAGTTTTTTGGAGTGCTGGAGCACTAAAGTGATGAGAATGAGATATTGCAGACTCTTCATAGCTTCTTTTTGGTAAGAGATGCTTATATGGTTGGGAGGTGAGCTCCATTGTAATAAACTCTTTTTGCTATTTCTAACACGATATCAGAGCCATATTAGATCGATGATGAAAGAATAGCAAAGAAAAATGGTCATAGGATCAAATTTAATGAAATTAAATAATTCATTGACATAAATCATTGAGAGTAGTTTTTCATGTCATCTTCACCTTCCTCTAGTGGAGTTAATCAAGGGTGTTACCATAACACGTTCGAAGCTTGAGTGGAAGATAAGTTTGATGGATCAAACTATCACACTTGGAAATTTAGGATGGAGATGATTCTCCTAGACAAAGATTTGTGGTCAATTGTTGATGGGACAAGTGTAAGACCTAGTATAGCCAATGGTCAAACTACATGGGACAAAAGAGATCAAAGGGCTAGAACAAGTCTTATAACTAGTCTTAGAAACAACCAAATGCACTTGGTGACTAGTGTTAAACCTCAATGGATGTGTGGGATAAATTGGCCACAATATTTGAAACCAAAGACATCAAATCAATTGTCTTTGCTACCACTTGTTTTTATAGTTTAAAGATGAATGAAACTGAAAGTGTAGAATAACACTTGTATTCTTTTAATGTTTTGAAACACAATTAAAAGTTGTAGGGACTTTAATGGTAGATGAGCAAGTAGCAATAGTGTTATTTGGTTCATTACCATAATCTTATCATGGGTTTGTATTGTCACTAACAGGACAAAACAAACTATCAGTAGATGAAGTCATAGGGTTATAAGTCAAAGAAGAAATGAGAAGAAAAAGTAATGTGTTTACAAGAGTAGATAAAAGCCTTATTCATAGGAAAGGTTGGATATTTAAAAAAAAAACTTGGAAGTTTTTCACAAAAGGGTGAAAGAGCAAAATCCAATGAATATGATAAAAGGAAAAAATCTAAAATAAAATGTTTCTATTGCAAGAAATTAAGTCACATGATAAAAGATTGCAAGAAAAGAATAATGGATGAAAAACAAAATAAAGAAAGTAAAGAATCACAATCAAACATAACTACCAAAAAGACAAGTTTTGTGTTATTTGCAGTTCTTTTACTAGCATCTTCATCTAGACAAAATGATACTTGGTATGTAGACTTTGGGGTGTCTCAACACATGACCCCAAACTTAGATATTTTTTGTGTCTATAATTCAATCTTTCCTATTAATATGTATTCTTAGGAGATGACAATAAACATCCTATTAGTGGGGAAGGTACTGTTTCAATTATGACATTTGAAGGAGAGTTGGAAGAAATAAAAGATATTTTACATGTTCCCTTTTAAACAAATAACCTATTTTCTATGAGAAAGATAGTAATATCTGGATATAAGGTGTTATTCCAAAATAATAAATGCATAATAATTTCAAGAGGGAAAAGGAGTAGCTAAAGCCATATTGAAGAATGATTTGTATAGATTACAAAATCATAGTATTGCAAAAGGAGCACTTGCTATAGAAACTAATAGAACTATGTTAGATAAAAAACTTTGGCATAAAATATTTGGACACATTAGTAATGAAAAATTAAAACAACTAAAAGACTTAAATCTTGTGAAAAGGCTTTCCTTAAAGGAAATAACAAATTCTCATTTATGTAAGGGTTGTGTAGAAGGGAACAACATAAACAAAAATTCCCAAATGATGGAGGAAAATGAACATCTACTTTAATAGAGATTGTACATTTAGATGTTTGTGGCCCTATGCAAATTAAGTCTCTTGGCAGAACTAGTTACATAGTCACCTTCATTGATGATTTTTCAAGGAGAATAGTGGTTAATTTCTTAAAACAAAAGAACCAAGTACTAAATAACTTTAAAGAATACAAGGTTCTTGTTGAAAAATAAATAGGAAAACTCCTTAAAACTTAAAGGTCAGACAATGGTGTTGAGTACATTTCAAATGCCTTCAATCAATTTTGTAAAGATAATGGCATAACAAGACAACTCATAGTGCCTTACACACCTAAACAAAATGGTGTAGCAGAATAGAAGAATAGGTCTTTGCAAGAATGTGTTGGAAGCATGTTGAAACAAGTTAAACTTCCTAATTATTTTTAGACAAAAGTAATAAGAATAATAGTATATTTACAAAATATAACTCCTATTAAAGCTATTGTAGGAAAGACACTAGAGGAAATGTGGACACATGAGAAACTAGATGTGGCACATCTCAAAGTGTTTGGGTGTTGACTAGTCTATGCTCATGTCCCAAAACAAAAGAAACAAAAGTTGAATTCAAAGTCTAAAGAATGTATCTTCATAGGTTATACTAAAGGAATGAAAGGATATAAATTACTCAAGGAAAAAATAAAAACTATATTTCATAACAAAGACCATTACTAGAAAAACAACATTCTATGAGTGTGCCATTTAGCGACTATGGTCCATATTCAGTCATGTAGTCATATAAATATCTTAGTCACATATACTTTTGTGGCTATAATAATGTAGATTATTGCATGACTTTAGTCATGACTAGAGGTTCAAGGTTTGGGGTTGATGGATGACATGTGTCCCCTCTTCTTCAAATGTTCAGGAGAGAATATCACCGCTTGTGAATTTGTTGTTGTTTCTCCTCACTTCATGGAGGAGGATCAAGAGAAAGTTCTGCAGCTCTCAATTTTCAAAGTTCATCCCAAATTTGTTAGTTCCATGGAAGGCATTATTGTTATTGGTTTCTGGAAACTTGATTTGGGGACCTTTTGGCGCACCATTGCTATTAAGTCGTGAAAGATAATTCTGGTGCAATTCGACAACTTGCTTGGTGGTGGATACCTCCCCCCCAAGTCGTGTTGCGGCCACCTCTTAGCCCATCTATGGTGTTCCTTTTCTCTAACTAAATGATGGAAGTTTGTTGTAAAATGAGGAGCGCTCTAGGCGGTATGAGCATTATACGACAAACTTTTCCTTGGGTGGTACCACTAGGAACCACCTTACCAAAATCACATGAAAGTTGAACCTAATTTTTAAAATAAAATTTCATCTACTTATACATCTGTTTATTTGATTGGACTAGGTGGGCTATGTGTTCCCCACCTATGCATACACTCATGAAAAATAATGAACACCCAAAAACATATAATATGCATTAACATTTTGATTCCTAAACCATTATTGACCCATTCCTGACCCAATTCCTAACTTTTTTCTTTTAAGTGTCCTTACACTTACACAATAGTTATTTTTTCTTTTTTATTTATTACATGCACAAGGAAATGATCCAAACTAGTCATTAAAACAATAAAAGGTGAAAATAGTTATCATTTGTGTTCTTGACATCAATGGCCCTTTAAGGCTTCACAATCTTGATTTCAAATATTCATAACTAAATCAAAATTGATTCAATCAATTATCTATAAAAGACATCAAGTAGGTTGGCATTTGAAGTGTTCTCAAAAATTAACATCCAAGAAAAATTCCCAAAAAATAGGTTCCTTTTGTGTTCTTGATAAAAAAATCCTTCATGTGACACTCATGAAATTTTTTCCTTATGCATTCATTTTCCACATCAAAACACAATTTTTTGTAAATCTAATTAGAGTTTTGAATTCTACATGACTTGGGTAGTCCTATGTTGTCCTGAAGTTGGATGGGTCACAAAAATTTGGGGTGTGACATTCCTAGTGGTACCACCAAGGATAACTTTGTTATATAGAATTTATAAGGCTTATTGGTTATTATTTTTCAAGTGCATGAGAGATCAGCATGGAGGTAGAAATAAGCCTAAGGCTTAATTGCCTCTACTAATCATTGTTCGCTTTTGCTTATTGTTGGGTTCTTTGTAGGTTCTTGGAGAAGGAAAAACATGGCTTGGGTGCAACAATTTTCCAGTTTTGGAAAAGGTGCAGAACTTTTGCAGTAGACATCAAATACTTGTTCAAGTTTAAAAAGGTGAAGTCCGCTTGGAATGTCAAGGCCTAGATTTGATGTACTTTGTTGTTTCTTAATTTGCGCATTTCTTTGCGACCCAGGTGTGTGCACATGCATGTGAGAAATTGAGTTGAAGGTTTCAGCATCTTAGGAGGACATATGTTTCTTCTCACATGTTTAGTAGGAGAGTTCAATGGCAGTTGATTTGGGTTTTCATCTTCTGCTTTTGTTTCATAGACTACCTTATTACTAAACTTTATCAGCTGTAGGATGGTGATTCTATAGAACTAAATGATGATGAACAATTTTATTTCATTGCCACTAAATGCCTCTTGACAATGGACATTAAGCAGTGTGATGAACCTCCCCACAACCAACTTCAATCAACAATTTTGCAACTCTAAGAAATAGCTAGCAATTTAGTAAGCTCTAAAACTTTCGTTAACAAGTTGTGCTTCGCATTGGACAAGTTTTGTTTAGGGAATAAGGTTTTAATTCAATGATTGCGCAACTACAGTTCATGAAAAACAACTTGGTAGATTCTAAGGATGTTACTACAACTTCAACAAGTTCCTCGTTCGCAATCATCAACACTTTGGAATTTGAGAACAAAAACCTACATCATTAGTTGATCATGGCAAAGAGAAAAATAGGGGAACTCAGGACTGGGATATTTGTGAACGAGAGTTTTTTTGAAGATATAGAACTTGAAAGATGGAATTGGAAAGTAAATTATTATACACCCATAGAAGGTTGAATGAAGACATGGTCATGTCAATGAAGGTACATGATTCTTGTCCATGGGACTAGCTAATCATAAATTGGGACCCAAACCTAGCCCTTGCTAGTGATTATCAAATGGGAATTATAAATAAACACCCGTTTTCCTTTTTGTAACTAAGATGCATCCACTCCATGCGGATTTAATATATGCTTTTTATGTTCCAGGCTCTGCTTTCTGTCATGCACCTTAAAGCTTTTCAGTTGCCAAATTACCTTTTTTTTAATGCACATTTGCATCAGTGTGGGACATGTTGTGTTTAGTAGTTGATCTTCCAATGGCATTCAAGGCAATGCTACATTAAACGTGGAAGTGTTTAGTGCAAAATTACACAATTTCAACATTAGCACATATTGGAGCTCGGTCAACATCTACCACATCATAGATGAATTCGACTACTTTTGGAAGTTTTTGTGGGAAGGGCTGGATGTGGAGCTTTTATTTGCTAATTCAAATATTGCAATTTGGTTGTAGGTTTTTCTAACAACATTAGTCACATCCATAGTTGATGGACTAAAAAAATTGTACTTTGAAAAGTTGAAGCCCTTGGAGATTGCATATTGCTTTCATGGCTTTGCCCTAACAATGTTGGTCTACAACTACTACCATTCTCCCTAATCATGGTTGTACTTGTTGTTGATGGTGGTGCAAGCCTTTTGTAGATTGAGTTGGTAACATTCAAAGACTTGTTACATTCTTGTGGTATGTGCAGACTAAGAGCAACCTTGATGCAAAACCCTCGGTGATGCTATTAGGTTAGTATTCAATAGGCAAGATGACCTTCACCAAACACCTTCTGGGCACAAGCTACCCTGGAAAATGAAGAGTTTAGTTCCCCTTGGTTCCTTCTCTTGATAGTTGATATTTTTGAAATTTGTGTCTTCACAATGGATTCACACATCATAGTGTTGATAATATGTGCTAATTTGCAAGGAGCCTATGTTGGACCAAAGCCTACAACAACTTGGTTTGTTTAGGGTTATGGTGGGTGCATTGTTTGCTACAATAATATGTTTTTATTTATGTTTGGGGGAATTAATTAGGATGAGATGTTAAATCCTTAGAAGTTTGAAAACCATTAGAGATATTCAGTCTCTCATTATAACCACCCTTTCCATCCTTCTTGCATCCCTATTTGTAGTTGTGGTGCAAAACACTTAGGTAATCTTGTTGAAATCTCTAGTGGGGGACTCAAGAAGGTGGAGTTGAACGCAATATACCAGGCAACACAGTTGCAATACAAGGAAACATGCAATTCATTGGTCTAATTAAGTTTGGTGGGGTGTTCCTCTCTAAGTTTGAATGCATCCAAACGCCACGTGCTGTAAGTTGTTGACAATTCTCTTGAAATTCTATAATGGGATATGTAAAAGCTTTTGGCAAATCCATGTATGTGTAAGCAAAGGTGGGCTAATGGAAACCAAGGTTGTAACAGTTCTTTGTTGACACACCTAGGGTACTATTTAGTAAGAAACAACGCACACAAAGGAGCTATGAGTTTATAGGTTTGCAACTAAGTGTGACATGGTTATTTTGTTGTTTGATCCACACAAGCTAGACATCAGTGATGAGTTTAAGAGGATTATCATGTTTAACCAGATGTTGTTGGAATGCATGGTTTCATGGAGGTTTTGAAAGCCCTCTATTTTTTCTCTACCTACATACAAATGGTTCATGTCTTCAACAAAAGACTCTTCATTAATGCATTGGTTGCAAATGAGAATGGCATATGCATGGCATGGAATCAATGGACTATGGTTGTTTTCCTTGTCTTACTTACTGATCAAAGTGATTTTTGGTTCTCATCATTCACATGACATGATAATGAATGTTAAAATAATTTTATCACAAAGTTTTCTAATAAGAGCTAAAAGTGTTTGATATCTAGGGACGTGTATCTAATGTAGTTAGTGATGCTTTGACTTCTCCAATGAGGAATTTTTTCCTATCAATTGTTTTATTGGCCCCTATAATGCTTCTTGATGTCTCTATAGACCATGGCAAAGCCTCAGAGTCATAGGTATCATAATCATGATTGATGGCTGCCAATGTTATAGTTGTTAAATGCTTGGAGACCCCATCTATTAGTGAAGTAAGGAAGTTGATTGTGGACACAAAATCTTGGTATCATTTCAGCTATTAAAGTTCCTCCCAAGTTTCAAGTCATTATTGATATGGATGTACATGGGTGCCTTCAATCTCATCATTGAACAAATGACTAATTTCAATCTCTTTGGGGTTTATTTTGTTCTTCTATTTTTTTCCTATTTGGAATAAATCATCAATTATGCATCTGGTTATCAGTTTTTCCTTGTAGGAGTTCATGAGCCTTGTATCATGTCACCAAGGTTTAATCTAATGGTTTAATGGCATTACCCGAAAATTTGTTTAGCTTGCAAGATATTTCACATGTTCAACATTTGGTCTGGTGGAAAACATTAAATAACAAGGCTTGTAAGGGCTAAACTTTAACTTGAAAGTTTTGTGAACATAGTTATGACATTCTTGGTGCGAGAATGTTATGGAAGCCCAAAGAAGCAAGAATTTTAAAGAATTTTATAGATCAACCAGTGTAATTTGGTAAACATTCGCGGGTAAAGAATGTTATGA
>Ga0116229_10012458_pt1 | contig 12250 bp, 6 predicted proteins | sample S1TSphgellanicum_3_FD_87313 | JGI IMG/M metagenome (GOLD analysis project Ga0116229, IMG submission 87313) | Host-associated microbial communities from peat moss isolated from Minnesota, USA - S1T2_Fc - Sphagnum magellanicum MG | ecosystem: Host-associated > Plants > Peat moss > Unclassified...
AAAAAAAAAAAAAAAAAAAAAAAAAAAAAAAAAAAAAGGCCGCCATAAAATGAATAATTTAATTGTAAGATGCATTGAAATTTTTCCAATATATATTTTTTCATATTTAAAAATTTAACTCATCATGGTTTTTGTCATTTTTTACAATTGGTATTCCATTTCACATTTAAATCTTTTAAACTTTTCTTTAAATTTCTTGACCAATCACATGTTTAGGGATATTTATAGGGTGGTTTATTAATATTTGTGACTAAAACCATAGGGGATAATTCTAGGGTTTATAGTTGATAATTATTTTAAATGTAGGAATTGTAGCTAGTGTAAGATGTGGACTTTTCAAAATGTCAAACATGAGCCACCTAACCATGTTTTTACCCAATACAAAAAATTTCAATACATTGCCTTTTTAATGAACTTTGATTTCATTCCTTTACAAAGCCAATCAAAATTTGATGGGATAATCAATTTAGCATCAACCTTGTGAGGAAACCAAGTTTCTATTCTAGGACAAAACACATTGAAATTCAACACCACAATATGCATCATAGTGGTGAATGTCTTTAAAATTGCAATAAAACCTTTGATATTTTTCTACAAAGGAACCAAAAAGCTTTAACAAAAGCTTGGTTGGATAAAAGTTCAAAAATATAGAAACTTGATAACAATATTACCATGTTTTTTCTAGGATACATATTCCAAAAGTCTTACAAGATTTTTTAGTCATTTAAAAACTTCTGATACATGTTAGAAAACAACAAATTGGATTTGGTGTCTTAACAAGTTTTATCAAGGGATATTTTTCAATCAAAATTTAGTTATCTTGAAGGTGGAAACATTATATATAAGTTATTTTGATGCGCCCCCAAGCTCTTTGATAGACTCAAATGTGAATTTGAAGTGAAAATAACGGAAGAGCAAGGAATTGGGGCATGCTCCCTGGCTCATAGCACTTTGGGGGTAGAGGGGCACGTCGGAGTTTCGGGATGGGACTAGGAAGAATGAAAAACAAACTAATCACTCACATGAACCTGCACATAACCAAACAACAAGTTGGTTAGTGCATAGTTGGAGCATTTTTGGTGTTAAAACGAGGCACGGACAAACTCGGATTCACAAGACTCACCACGGCCCGGACTTGGGGGAAGCCACCACCTTCCCCCTTATAGTATACTCTATGCCTCTCCATGAGGCCCACATCCAAATGACATTTTGTCCTGAGACTCCCAAATGGGGGTCCCAAAATTCCCCAAATTAGGACTCCCGCAACTTTGGGGTCTCATAATTTTGTGTGTAGACCTCCGATTGAGATGAGGTTTAAAGCAAAGTTATACCCCTTGTTGAAAGCTTTCTAACGGTATGTTGCACGCACTTGAACACAAGGAAATCGAGTTGATTCCCGACTTTTAGTGGTCAGGAGACAAACTGCCAATTTGATTCTCGACCTTTCTTTTGGCCATAACTTATGTGTCAGATGTCCAAATGGGTCATGTGAGCCCATTTTAGACATCTAAGTTTCAATATCTTTCCAATGAAATAAATAACTCTTCAATCCAATGGGTTTTGATCCCTGCATTTTCCCTTTGAAGATTCGGAGGTCCATTGGGACTCCAATTCCCAAAATGGGAGTTCACTTGGGAGTGTGAGGGTTCATTCCCTCATACTCTTTTGCACTCTAGGAGCATGAGATGTGACCCTCGGGCTTCCTTCTTGGCCTGCAACCTTGCAAGCCCTTACCTTGGTCGCGAGCCCAAGGCTAGGGTTGTGACATATTTGCTAAAAATGTCACTTTCATCAAGAATGGAAGATACATCACCTTGACCCTTCTAATTGTGCATCTATCATGAACCTTAAATATCAATTTGATTTGGATCACCATTACTATCGTGTTTGCGAACTAGTCTAAATAAGTTTTTGTGTAAATAGGTTTTCATAAAACTCATTTATTGAAACTTGCTTCCCAAAACACAACTAATCTATGTGTGGTGAAAAGAATATTACCAAAACAACCTTTACTGGGTTTGTTGAAGGGGGTGAAATATCACATCACATATCTTTCAAGACCCATTTATTTTAAAAAGGTTTCCTTTTTGGGTTTCAAAAAACTTTTAGTTCTTGAAGCAAGTAGGTAGGAGTAAATGATCACTATGTTACCATGTCAACACCTACAACTATTATTGTCTACACATACACATCACAAATAACATAAATCCCCCTAATGGCACATCATTTCCAAACCAAAAAGATGTATTCTCCTACAATGCATAGGAATCCAAGCCCAAACACAATGTTCATAAAGATTGCAAAATGCATAAACACATAACAATTGTAGAAAAAAATAAATTAAAATGTTGGAATTTCAAATCACAAAAATGATTTATGATTCACACTAAAGGGGGTTTGATCCCCATCAACAAAATAATTGGAACCTATTTACAATAGAATTGGTTCTCCCCCAATCAATACTAAATTAGATTAATTAGGCTAACATAATGCACTTGATTACAAGTTAGATGATTGTGAAATAAGAAACAAAATGTGAAATTTAATCAACATTTGCATACAAATTCCATCATAATTTGTGATGTTGCAAAGAATAAGGTGGATGAATATTGGTGTGGTTTGACAATTGAAAGAAACAACACCATAAAAGATTCCTTGTATAAAATTTGTATTAGAACCATGAAACTAACAATGTGGCATAATTTTGTACTCCCAACAATTTGTGATTTCATTTTAGTGTAAAATTGTACTTAAAATAATCCTAGTGACAACACTTGACAAACATGTTTTGTTTTTTTCTCTTCATCAATGTTTAGATTATTGGTGTTTGCTTAAAATTATATTGGGGTGTAGTCATACTAACATGTACCAAAAGTAGTCGTAACCATTGCTTAATTTTTTGAATTTTGGATTGTAAAATAAATAAATAAATAAATAGAATAAGTTTTTATAAAATGTTATTGTGAATACATTATGTACATATCTTAAAAATCTGGAATCAATCTATTGAGTAAAAAATACATATAAGGACTTTTAACCTCTTGCAAAATTGCTTAAAAATTCCATAAAAACAACTTAAAAACAATTTTGACACTAAAAGAAAAATTTGAAAATATTTTTTAATGACATATTTTTAAATATTTTTAAATATACACCTCAACATAATAGTATTAAGAAAAGTTTAAAGATTTTTTCTTGAAAGACATATTAATTTATTTTCTAAATATTTTAAAAATAAAACATTGGTCTAAAGGGGCACGTGTGGCTCATAATAGTGTGGTTGGACCCATTGAATCAATTATGTGCACCTTGAGATGGGGATTCAAACCTATGAAACATAGTTCATTTTCCCAACCACTACATTAGTGTTATAGATTCAAAAGATAGAGTGCATTCTATGAACATATTCTTGATGGTTGATATTCTTAAAATATTTAAAATCTGAAAATATTTCAATTTGAGACTATGAGACCTCTTTTTGTAAAATAAATCAATAATTTGACACAAAATTATTGATCATCAATCATAGGTAAAGTATGTAACTTAGTTTTTTGTCTACATATGAGTTTACAAAAGTAAAAGCTTGGGCAAAATGTGTGGGATAAAGTGTGGTGTGTGGTGTTATTGGGAACATATTGAACACATGGGAACTTGGGAACACATTGGGAACCATTAAAAACCTTTGAAAACATGGTGGGAACACCAAAATCCCAAAGCGAGCAAAAGTTTGGCATTTGATATATAAATGAACGGGGAGAATCCCTTTCAATAAAACTTAAACTAGCAACGATCAAGAAAGTAACAAGTAACATGTTTTCTCAAACATGTGGATGCAATATTACCTTTAGAGTTTGTCATGCAAATGTATAAATCAATCTATTGGGATTTACACTTTATGGATAATTCAATTTGATGTATTAAAAGCTTTTAATTGTCCTTCCTACTTAATTCTTTTTAAACTAAAATATTCCTTTTTATTCACATGTCAATTCTATAGTTCCACATGCAAATTGATTCTCCATTTCCTAAGAAAAGACAATTGAAGTCTTTTAGACTAGGGATCAAGTCCTTAGGGCTAGTTTTACCTCTTAAATAGCTTCACACCTAGAGACATGCAATGTTAGATTAGGGACTTTAACAATGTAAGTGTCAACATCATTAAATGACCTTCTTTTTTTTGGATTCAAAAGAAATGACCAAAAGACCCCCAAAAGACCTTTGTAACTTTTTTAGATTCCCACTTAAATACTTTTCTTACAAAATGTGTTAACACTTTGGGCACGTCATGAGAAATCATGCCAATTGAAAGGTAAAAACCTTTTTTTTCCCTTCCAAGTTGATCCATTCCCATTTCTTGTCTCCCTTCTTCCCCTTTTCTCTCCATTACTCTCCCATCATAAATCTCACCTCTTCCACCTCTATAACTAATCTTCACTCCTAATGATGTTCTAGTTTTCATACAATTGTTGCTTACAAGGCATTCTTAAATTCCATTGTTCTTCTATGAAGGTATTCATCCTCGCTCCTCTACTATGGTTCTTTGTGAGTGTTACTTGCATGATATTTATGAGCTTTGTTATTGTTGTGTAAATGCACTCATCCTTGTCTTATATTTTGATTCTTTTTAATTTTTGGTTGTAGGCTCTTCTTGAACTCCATTGTTGTTTTCTAAAAATGCGCATCATCATTCCTTTGTTGTGGTTCATTACCATTATCACTTTCAAGTTCTCAAGCTCAACTATTAATTTGCAAAAAAAATTATTGTCACTATTGTTTCAATTTGTTTGTGGTTGTTTTTTACAATACATTTTCAAATTTCACTATTGTTTTGCAAAAGTGCGCATCATTAGTCTTTTGTTGTGATTCTTGGTCACCATTTTTTGTTGCATTTTGCAACTTCAATTGATTGGTTGAGGTACATATTTTTGTCCATTTTTTTTGTGTTTTTAAAAGTATTTAAAAAATCTTGTTTGAGTTTTCTTTTGTTGTGTTTTTGTTGTACAATGATCATGGATCACAAAGATTTCATTTTGTTGACAATTTCAATTATGCTCTTGATTGAATTGCTACAAGAGACATGTGTTGCAACTAATCTTATAAGTTCTTCATTTTTCCAAATAGACTTCACCAAATGCCCATAAGGTTTGATGCTACAATCCAAGTACATTCTTTTGTTTAATGCATTTCAAGAACATAAAATCATGTGTGTTGTCAAAAAAAATTCCTTGTGATCTAAGATACTAAGTGAAGTTTCATAGCACAACAAAGTTTTCAAGGTTTTTTTGACGAACTACAATAAAGATCAATGAATAGAACATTTTCGCATGACAAAAGACACTTTGTTTAACATTGTGGAAAGGCTACGACCCAACATCTAAAAACAAGACACCAAATATAGGAAAGCGATTCTTGTTCAAATTCATGTGTCTTGTGTAGTTTACAAATAAGTTCAGGGTGAAAAATTTAACTTGTAGTGAGATGTTTGTAATGGGAAATAATTTCTTTTGTTTTACACAAGTTTTTTTATGCAAAGAATTCAATCTATCAAAGTTTGATATGTTGGCCTCAAGGTCTTACTATGATTCGTGTAATGGATGAGTTCAAACTATTTTGTGGTTTTTCTTGAATGTGCAAGGGGCTATTGATGGGACTCACATTTCTATCTTAAAACTGCAAGGTGGTTTTGTTGAAGATTATTATTATCACAACACAAGCAACTATAACATTGTAGCACAAGTTGTTGTAAATTGCAACAAAAAAATTATTGACATTTTTATAGGTTTTCTAGGTAATGTTAACGAATCAAGGGTGTTGCATAAGTTTTCTTTGTACAAGAATGCATGATTTCATGGGTTGTTTGAACTTGGTAGAGGTTCTCAAAATGGATTTTTCCCTTACCTTTTAGGTGACAAGGAGTATCCATTAATATCATGCATAATGATTCCATATAAAAATGATGGTCAACATTATGTACTAGAATTTTTATACAATATAAGGGAAAAAAAAACTCATTCAATTGTTGAAAATGCTTTTGGCATACTTAAGAAAACTTTTTGAAAATTGCTCGTAAAATCAAACTTGGATGTATTTTTCATACTTGAAGTTTTCATTTGTTATTGTCTTTTACATAACTTGTTTTGGTCTCAAACATAATCTTCCATTCAAAGGTTGATGAAAGTTATTGAAGATGATGATGTGCTAATGAATTTAGAAGTGATCGTTAACACATCAACAATAGATCCTAAAGAACAAACAACAATTCACACAATTGAAAACAAAAAAGATTTGGAGATGTAATGTGCAAGGGATTGTGTGTTTTCCTTGGATGTCAAAGAAATGTGACATGACAACGAATAAAGTATGTTTTTTAACCTCATCCTACATCAATTCAACTTAAAATTGTTAAATTTAGTCCATCAAGGTCCTACTCCTATTGATCCTTTGTCACATTATTGGATTCTTTAAATCCTTGTGAGGTAAGCCTTCATTTGCAAAATTAAATCCATGTGGATCTTCTTGTCATACCAAGTTAGTTATGCTACTCACCTTTTAGTCTTCATGTCCTTCATAAGCACCATGCCCATAATTTTTGTTGAGTCTGTGATTGCTTTCACCATGTTCATTTGGGTTTGATTGATGATTGTTTCTCTACTCTTAAAGTAGTTTAGTTGTTTCTTGAAGATTACTTCCTAGATTTTACAACATTTCTCTTCCAATCATGTTGGACTCATGCATCTTCACACTTGATTCATGCATTTTATCAATTGAAGAAACAAGCAACCAACTCTCGTTTTATGTTGCTTTTGGCATGTTTTGGTGTGCAAACAAATAGGAACACTTAATTCAAATGCTACTAACATTGTGAAATCCATTATCTATATTATGATTATAAGATCAACCACCAAGATTATGAGCTTTTTCGTTAATTGTTGTTGGTGTTTTTAGCTTTGATGTATGGGTATTGATTGGAATGTTGATTGAAGTGTACATGGGATTGCCATGTAAAGGTTTAGTCACAACTTCCATGAATGACTTTGGAGTAGTAAGTGATGTGTGAGGTGTTTGAGCATGCAGGTCTTCCATGAAGATATAACTCTAATTGTATGTTGGGGGATTTACATTGTATAGGAATTTCAAGGTTAATTTTTTTTTTAAATACACATTGACATCAATTGGATCTTCTACATTCAAACCACTAGAAGTTTAAATAACATCTACATCACCCATGAGATCTTGAACATGAGGTGGGTTATAGATTGGCTTAATTCCCATGAATTTGAGTAGTGGGTCATAGAAATTCTTGGGAACTTTTTTTGGCAAATGGAATGTAACCTTCTCTTGTGGGCTTAATGTCCAATAATTTTGGTTGTGGGTAGTTTGTAACATGTAATAAAAAACCTTCTTGAAATCTCTTGAAATGATCCCCCACTTGTCTTTGCATGCAGGTCTTTTTTTGGTGTGCTCAAAAAATGATGTAGCCATGAAAGTAGTTGAAATTTTTTTCCATTTCACCACAATGGTTTCAAACATGCATCATAGACCAACTTTGTCTAGAATTGCAACATGTTCATCACACTTTGCCTTTATGAGAACAAGAATTTCCCCATTTCCCCATGGCTATCTCAAGTTTCATGTTTGAACCTCCACAAATGCATTTGAATCAAAACAAGTATTTTTCTTTTTCCTCTTTGATGAACCTTCACCATTGTTGTTGACTACAATCAATTAAAAATAAATTATTAACAATTTGCAACATAATTTGAACAAATGAAAATAACAACAATCTTGATAATTGTAATTTTGTTGATATAATTTGATTTCATGGATTCTTGATTTTTATCAAAATTTCAATACAATTGTCAAAATTTGAGTGGTTGTTTGGCAATGGGTCCATGTTGTTTTTGTGGTTCTTGATTTTTTTTTGCAATTTCCACCCTACTTCTTTTTTGGATTTGTTGCAGTGCATTATATGGAAAGGCAATGTTGGCATTCTTGTAGCTTCTAATTTCGATTACTTCTAATGTTTGTTCTAATATGAACATGTTTTGAAACTTATGTGTATGGAAAGGCAACACTATGGAAATATGGTGTTGTCTTGTGATGGCCATGAACAAATATTCAATGATGGAGGAAAAAAATTCCATGAAAGAAGCTTGGAAACCTTCCAGTGATGATGGGGAAAAAGTTTGTGTGCCTATAGAAAAACGTTTCATAGAAATTTGCACACATTGAAATATAAGGTCATGTTTTGGCCTTTACTTAACATTGAACTTTTGCGCCAACTATTCATTTTTCAAAGATTCATTTTTTAAAAAAAACATCAAGTTTAACATTGCCTTAACATAACATGCTAGCTAGATACCAACTAGGATAACATGTCATCACTTTAGTTAAATAATATCCCATATGTGAATCAACTTCTTGATTTCAAACCTTTAACATTGAGTTAATAGGAAATGAACTCCAAGTGTGAAACATGCTTTAATGAGTCATTAGTTGGTGTATTGCCCCTAAATGACCTCACTAACCAACAAAATCACTGCTAGGAATGTGTTATATAGTCCATAATGAGGAGGCAAAATTAGACTTAAGGGTGCATTTTGTAATCCATAAATAAGGTATCTTGCTAATCACTCACATGAAGCCCAAGTAATTTGCCTTAGCCCAAGGACAATTAAGGTCTTATTCCCTAGCCCCCATTGTTAGAAAAAGTTCATCTTTTACATGAATCACACATATCAAAATAATCATTTCTTGAATATTTGCAAAACAAGACACATGAATTTTGTTGACAACCATTTGTGTAAAGACAAAGTGACAAGTTGTTGATAGGAAAAAAATTTGAAGGTCTATTGTTTATATTTTCAAGATTTAAGGTTCAATGTTAAAGGGTTTAGGAAATTTAAAGTTTAAATATTTTATCACTTGGGTTTAGGTTTTAGAACATGCATTTTACAATTTAGAATTTGAGGATTGAAGGTTTAAGGTTTAAAGTTAAAAAAAAAATTTATTCATGGTTTATAATGTAGAGATAAATATTTACACTTTAAAGTTTAAGGATTTAGGGTTTAGGATTTAGAATAGGGGTTTAGGACTATGGGATTTAGCTCTAAACCTTAAACCCTAATGAACTAAACCCTATATCCTTAATTATAAGGGTAGGAGTCGTAAGCCCTAAGTTCCTATAAGGGCTTAAGACTTAGAGTTTAAGGATTTATGGGTTTAAGATTCAGGGATTCAGGGTTTAGGGTTCAAGGGTTTAGATGTTTAGGATTTAGGGTTAGGGTTTTATGAATTGTAAATCTACCACACCACACGCTTGGACAGACAGTTCCGTGCCAATTATGACGTGTCGAGTTCCGCATCTGCAATGAGGATCATGCATCAACATTCATTCCCAAGGCCAGGTTGGAGGGTGTAGGATTTCAGTACTGAACTGAGGCTTCAACTTCAGAAAGTCCCAGCGCATGATTTGGGGTTAGAACAGAGCTGTACATTCTCAGCTTGCTTGTTGTTCGTGCAGGTGTTCGGTGCAGCCTCTAATGTGAAAAGATAAAGCTTTGAGTTGGGGAGTGAAAGTGTCAATTGTGACTGACTATGGCATTATCTTTTGTGGTTTTGGGCTGCAGTCACTGGGAAGGGAGCTTGTGAGTTCATGCAGGGTGGTGGAATGCCTATCAATCCAAATGAGGAGACAGGATTAGGGACGGTGCCAACCACTTCAACTCACACTTTTTCTGCAGATGGGTTCAGGTTCTAGTGCCTTGGCTTATGGATTTTGTGGGAGTGTTGCAGTAGCAGCAACCGCCAGAGCAGTTTGCCAATTGCAGAAAAGCAGAGGTCATGAAACTGATCAATGGCATCATGAAGGCTTCAGAAATGGCCTTGACCATGCAAGAGTTCTCATGCAAGATGCCGAAGGTTCAGCTCTCTGTTTTGATTCTGTTGCTTCATGTTCATTGTTTAGTCTTAGGTTTAGAGTTTGAGCTGAATTCTGAGTTTGGGGGTGTAGTGTTTCCTGGTAGATGAAGAGTTGAATCTCTCTCTCTCTCTGTGTCTCTCTCTTGTTTCAAGAAGTTTAGTTTGAGTAACTAAGGCACTAATGAGCAGTGGGGGTTTGTAGCTGGCAGGAGTCATTGACGATGTGATGTGGAATGAGTTGGAGTCAGCCCTAGATGATGATGAAATTGAAGAAGACGAAGACTGTAAGGTTCTATCAGAGCTTGCTGGTGAGACAGCTGCTCAGCAATGTGCTGAAGCTCATAGAGGGCACATAACCAAAAAAGATGTTTCTTTTCAAGCCCTCTTTTTTTCCCACCGGTTGACCATTGAGTTGTAAGGGCCTAATCATGTTGTTTTCTTTGAAGTATAGGAATTAAGATGGTACGATTCTATCAGCTTGAAGATTTGCACAACTATGTGTCATGTAACTAATGCCAAGTTTTAGGCACTTGACTCACTGATATATAAATTGGGTGTTATCATGTTTAAATTGTGGACTTTCATTACTGAACTTTCTGCAGCTTTGTGGATTGTTGTTTACAAAAGAGTGCTGTTTGTGTATCACCATGGTCTCATCATTTTCTTTCATTGCCTTCACCATCATGTGCCTTGTACCAGGCAGCAGTTGCAGAGGAGCCAATGAAGAAGCTGAAGTAGAAGCTGTACATGCATGTGTGGCCAACATCTGCTCTCAAGTGGGTTTTGGTCTTTTTCAGCTTGTCAAGAGGAGGATTGAAGAAACTCACCTCAGGGTTTGTTGTTTTCATGTGTGTGTGTCAGAGAGAGAGAGAGAGAGGGGCAAGCTCTATTTGGTGAAGGACTCTTTGGAGAATCATACAGATTTGGTCCTCACCTATGGCAGAGCTAATCAAACTGTGGCCACCATGTGAAGCTCACCCATCAAATTCCAAGACCTTTTTTTTATAATGGAAGGCAAAAGGAAGGTGTTTGTTAACCCAGAAAGTGTGGGGGCAGTCTGTTTTGGACCACACCCCCTTGCTCAGACTGCCATAGCTTTCTAGGATGCTACAGCACTCCCACCATCCACCTCATCTCTAGGCCCCTATATTTTGGGAATTACTGCACCCTCGGGGCCTTACCTTACACCTGTTGAAATGCTGGTGGTATCACATGAAAGAAAGTTGGAGGCCAAACCCAGATCTTTTCCAGAATCATGCAATGGTCATCAACCATGGGTAGAAAAAAAGCTCTTAGCTAGATGTAGATAGATGGACCCTCACTGAGAGGACCTGAATAGGTCAAATCTCATATTCAAATCAAAACCTCTTGGTAGATAGATGGGGCCAGGGTGAGCACCTACACTGGTACCTTCACCTTGTTGAGTGAAGCCTCTTTATAGTTGCCATATTAAACCCAAGAAATGTTAGATTTTAGACTCAGAGACCCTGATTTCATTTAAGCACTGGTAATATTATACTACCTCAGTACAATAGCTTCATTATTTAGTATAATGCTGATTTAAAAACTATTATTATTTTCACAGCCGAACATAACTAACCAAAATTGAACCAAAAACATACTTATTAGGAGCCTTGCCGCTGAAGCAGCCAAGGTACTACAGTATTTAGAAGCAATTTAAATAAATTTTGGGGTTTTTCCCAACATGGTAGTGGTGTAGGTGCTGGTTCATTCAAGGCAGATCAATGGGCACCCCCTTAAAACGACCTGAAAACATCAAATTTCATATTAAAATCAGCCAGTGCAATTGTTTTGGGGGGATTGAGCTTATTCAAATTCTGCACCTTTCCATGTGTGCTGCAGAAAAGAAGGAAACCCTAAAGAGAAAGAAGAAGCGCATGGAACAGGTAAGAGGCGGAAAAAAAAATATCACGAGAACTAAAAAGTGCCTCATAGTCACCTACCTCCGCATAATTCAGTGAAGAAGGTTCAAAAAGTGAGCTAATATGCGGTGAGCGTGGATCGAACACGCGACCTTCAGATCTTCAGTCTGACGCTCTCCCAACTGAGCTATCCCCGCTGAGTACCCTCGGGGAACTGCATATAACAAAGTCGACAGGTAAAATATATATATATCTCAAATACAAGTCTCTAACTGTCGGCTTTTTGATTTCGTTCAGTATGTGTGTGTATGTACGTATGTATTTCACAATGTGTATATGTATTTATGGGCTTCCAAGCTGCTCACCCACTGCTGGTTTCAAAAACCAAAAGGCCAAAAAACAGTGAGATATGTATGTATGTGTATGTATGCATGTTTATGAACATG
>Ga0116229_10012461_pt1 | contig 12248 bp, 6 predicted proteins | sample S1TSphgellanicum_3_FD_87313 | JGI IMG/M metagenome (GOLD analysis project Ga0116229, IMG submission 87313) | Host-associated microbial communities from peat moss isolated from Minnesota, USA - S1T2_Fc - Sphagnum magellanicum MG | ecosystem: Host-associated > Plants > Peat moss > Unclassified...
TCCTTGTGATTAATTGTGGAATCACATGTGCACCATGTGATTATGTTTCCTTGTGATTAACTGTGGAATCACATGTGCATCATGTGATTATGTTTCCTTGTGATTAACTGTGGAATCACATGTGCATCATGTGATTATGTTTCTTTGTGATTAATTGTGGAATCACATGTGCACCATGTGATTATGTTTCCTTGTGATTAACTGTGGAATCACATGTGCATCATGTGATTATGTTTCCTTGTGATTAATTGTGGAATCACATGGTTATTTTGTTTCCTTTTGATTATTTGGGGAACCATGTGATGGATAAGCTTTAGGAAGCTTTTTGATTAGTTTCCTTTTGGTTAGTATATAAGGAAGTGTTTGTGACCTTGAAAAACACCTTCACCTGTACAAAATTATAATATGAATGCAAAGTTTGTGAAAATTGAAGTTTTGATTTTGAAAGGCTTTTGATTTTGAATGGTTTTGGTGTTGTTTGTGTTTAGTTCATGGTAGGAAAATGGTGAGGTTTGCATAGCCAATAGAAGGGTGAAAGAATAATTTTGCAACCAAGAACATTAATTTCATAGCTATGTGATAATCATACATAGTTTCGATTCTAAACCCGTTCGTGTTGTACAACACTAGCATTTTTTGGAGGGGTTAAATTTTTTCCACTTTGTGACATAAAAAGTTCCAATGCTACTTAGGCAAAAGAAGGGATATTTTGTTTTTTCCCTTGTTCTCAATGTATTCCCATTGTGTTATAATGAAGTTCCTAAAGTTCCCAAAATGTTCCCAATAACACCTCTATTCGAATGTGTTTCCCACTATTCTGGTACACTTTGCATACTTTCACTGGAATGTTCTATGGAATAGGGTCAGTAGGCCCCCTTCCACTTAGGAAGTTGATGAGCCTATTAAGGTGTTCTCGAGTGTCAATTCACATAAGAGCACCTCCACCTAGGCTGAGCATTTGGTCCTGCAACAATATTTGTCTCATTCAAGATTACTTATTTACTGATTCTGAGCAGGGCTTTTTTGGGGGGGAAATTTTTGCACTGTTGGGAATTTGTTTTGAGAAAAAAGAATTCACCCCATATACCATTGATGTCCTCTATTAGCAAATTTCCAAAATGAGCATCAAATGGGGTCTAGGATATCTTTTGGAACTCTTTTGTGACCTTTTTACCTATAACATGGAAATTTGTTCCATAGTGCCTTAAAACTTGACAAATATGGTTTGGCTTTACAGCTTTGATTTTATGAATATGACCATAGATATACATATTTGTGTCACTTTTTCTCCAAGTTAGAAACACTATTGCATTGCGAAAACACACTCCACCTATGATGATGCCATGATGTTGATGATAGTTGATGATGTTGATGATTCTTGGCATACTTTCAAGTTACTTTCAATTTCATCTACTTCCTTGTTGATTTATTTACTTGTGCATAAGACTTCAAATGTAGGCAAGTTTCACCTTGCTCCTTATCTTCCCAACATTTCAAATAATTTGTTGCCATGAGATAAGTGAAATTGAAGGTTGCACATGTAAAACACCTCTTGGTATATAGATTGCCTTTCGGCTTGACCTACCAACCTTTCATCCAACTATTTTGGCCTCCTTGGTATTAGTATCATGTTGTTTCCAAATTCGTGAGGTACGTAGGTTGGCAATCATCTAGAAGATGCTTTAACCAAATTTGGCTACAAGTTAGAGAGTAAAGTAGAAATGTGTAAGAATCCTGCAATATTTTGGTGACATACTAGAACCTATTATCTAAATATGGCAATTTTGATTTCTTTTCTCACAATGTGGCGAGTTTGACTTTGTAGGCATCTTAGGTTTTTAATTTTCAATTTAATGCAAAAATTTGCCAAAAACAGAAACACTTCTTGGTATCCACCATCTACCACTTGTGATGATGAATGCTCACCACTTCCACTTGTTGTGTGGATGTCACGTCCATTTGTTAAGTGGTTGTTAAGTGGTTGATCTCGTATTCTTACCATAGTCAAGATTATCAGCTTTGTTCCAGCCATGTTTTCCAGACACAATGACTCCCTGGGATCTATTTTCTAGTTTCTAGCCACCTATTGGATGGAGTAAAAGCATTGGAAAATTTCCTAATAATAGCTCATTTGGGCAAAGGAATGCTAAGTGCAAGTGTGTGAGAAAAATTCCTTGTGCAGAAGGAAAATTTTGGATCCAATTTACACACGAGATTTTCACACGTCCTTCCATTTCAGATTCATCACAATTAGCACATTCAAAAACTGTGTCAGAGTAGGTTGACTTTCTTACCAGACATCCAAAGTAGACCAGTCACATGTTGGAGAAGAGTCAGCAACTCAGTAGAACTCATTTGGGTGCCCAGAATGCTTTTTTGTGACGTCTATTTGTCAAGGCAGAGTCTAACACTTGGGTTGACACTTGTTACAGCTTAAGACCATAGTTTTCTTAGTCAGCTTACATCATTGTCAACCCCTATGGACAACATCGAGGCCTGCAATTCATGGGTTGTCTCAATTGTACCACATCCACATTCAATCTGGCTAAGAATACATAATTTTTTTCAAAATTAGTGATGAGAAGTCGGGTTCCTAAAGTAGGTCCAAGAAAGATTGGATATATGGGCATTTGAGATCCATGATTCTTGTGGGACATGTTAGATGCTTGGTCTGTGTACAATAGTGTGATGCACAGATGTTAAACACTGCCTACAAACTTTGGTGGTCAGTGAAAAGTCCTGCCGTTGCCGCATGGTTGTATTGCAGGGTTGGACCTATAGGGCATTCAAAATTTTCTTTAGAAACATTTGAAGACAAACTCCAAGGAGAGTTTTTTTTTGCAATTTTGTCAAGTAGGTGGAGCCAGACCCAAAATTTCCCCTAACGAGCTCTGTCCAGGGCACTTCTGAGCTTGTCATTTTGCACCCTGCATTGTTCTTGTCAAACCATATTGCGCAGCTTTTCATGTTTTGCATGTTCTGCTATCCCTGGCTGAATTCGAACCCAACATCTTTCTGTTGAGAAAGAAAGTACTAACTAGTGCATAGATTACAACATAAGAAAGAAGCAATTTTTTAAAAAAATTGAACACATACAAGGTCAAAACAGTCAAACCTTGTGAAAACAAACCCAGGTGATTGAGCATTGTCAACCACAAAGTGTGCTAAACAATGCTTGTTAGGGGGTGTTTAGTGTCTTCAGTAGGTGGACTAGGGATTGATTCAGAAGGCGAATGATCCAAATCTGGCAGAGGTTTGGCTAGAGGCTAGGCAGGAAAGTAGATTTATTCAAAATCCCAGTTTGGTATGTCGACCTCCATGACCTCAGTGTCAAAATCTGACAACTTCTGACTGCTTTTCCTAAAATATGGTGAGGACTTTTAGGAGAGTTCAAAAAAACCATTTGTACACGTGATTGTTTTTTTGTCGCAAGAGTGCCTAACATTAGTCCAAAAAAACACACTTTTTCTCCAAGCAATATGCCTGAAAGTAGGCTGATTTTAATGACTTGGTCCTGAAGCTGTGTCCCTACCCAAGTCTCGAACCCCCCCATTTGCAAGAGAAAATGTGTCTCTGGAGGAGGGGTGTGTTGCACGCAGAACACGCAGTTGAACAATGCAGGGCGTTGCATAGACACCTCCAAAGTTGGGAGGTGGGAAGGGGGTTGGAGTATAATGTAAGCCTTGCCATCTGTCTTGTGGATATCTCAGAGTTTCCGTAAATAGGGGTAATGAAACTTTGCTGGTCGTCATGCTTTTGGAACTCTCTTTGTTAATAATATTCTATGGATGTGGAGAGAGATAGCAACAAAGCCCCATAGATGTGAGATCTGATTCTCACAAACAAGAATTGTCACTTTCTCAGCATGTGAAAAGAAATGGGTTCACAAGAAACACCAAGTAAAAGCATGTGGGTTGCGAATTCCTTGACATCTTGCTTTCATGTGTTCAACAGTCAACTAGCTCACTCCTACCTAGCATTTTGATGCTGAGTTGAAGATTATGGCCTCCTCTGCCTCCTCACCAAATGCATGGATCCATAGTTGTAATCAGCTTAGGCGTCATAATTAGGTTTCTTTAAGGTGGAACAGGTGGTCATCTGCTGATTCCACTTTTGGTATCAGTCAGTTTCACTACAGCGTCTTCAGTGACACATTAGAGTTATCTGTAAAGTAACCCTGTCTTCACCCTGTCTTTGGGCCCGCTTTCACCCCCTTTCCCCTCTTTCCGTGGTATCCACAAAGTAAGGACATTTTATTAAATCTCAGCATAAAATGCTGCAACTCAGTATGAAATGCTGAAACTCAGCATTTAATGCACCAGGTTCGAGACTAATTACAGTAGTTGTCTTGTTAGGATCCGTAAAAATATATATAGTAGCAGTGGAGGCGTTCAAGAAAAAGGAAAGACGTGATGAAACTCAGTTTACTACCAAAATTGATGGTTTTCTGAGTTTCATCCCCTGTTGAATGCTAATGTGCTTTTTTGCAGGTTTTTTTTTAATCTCACCCTGTGTATGACCAAACTTAGGGTTCTGGTGCTGTGTTTTTATTATTTTATGGATAACTCTATTGCTCAACATGTTTTGTACAAAGGTCCATAAGAATTTGTGGGACCGGCTCAATAAAATTAGTATGGCTTAGCATTTTTGCTCAATGTGTTGAGGTTGATAAAAGGCATTGCGTAGTTTAACACTTGCTCTTGATTGGCCATATGCATTGATTTGTCCAAATGATTTGTTATTAGTAAGTTTTGACTTTTGACCTTTTCTTTGTTAGGTTCATATTAATAAGTGAGGATTGGATTCAATGTTTTTTCTGTTTATTGGGGGAAGTTTTTTATTTTGTATGAGTGATAAGCATCCCAAGAGGGATGTAACATTAAATGGCAACCAGTCTTTAGGACCTATGCAAAAAAACTCCATCTATAGTTTGGCTTCCCAATACATCCAAGAATAGAAATGTGACTAACCTAACCCAAAATTGCTCCTTTCTTCAAAACAACAAAAAACTTAACACAAAATATTTCATTTTTCTCAAAACAACAAAAAACTTAACACAAAATATTTCATTTTTCTCAAAACAACAAAAAACTTAACACAAAATATTTCATTTTTCTCAAAACAACCAAAAAATTAACACAAAATATTTCATTTTTCTCAAAACAACAAAAAACTTAACACAAAATATTTCATTTTTCTCAAAACAATTTTCAAGATAACTAATTGTTAGTTCAATTTGTCAACAACATATTTATTATGTATCATATTTTTTATGCTTTTGAATTGGTTTAATCCACATCAAATAAATTTGCATGCATGACTTCAAAAGGAACATTGGTCATGTGGGATGAACATGACTTTCCCAAGTCAATACACATTGCATGATTGTTCTCACCAATCATTTCTTGGGGCACACACCCAAGGACACCATTATTGGTCTATAGACCATTTACAATATTTAGAAAGTTGTTAAAAAAAGTTATATTTCCAAGTTATGTTGTATATTTAAATCTCTTCATGAATTGCCACAATTAAATGCACAAAAAATGGAAGATGTAAAGAAAATTGGAAAAGTAAAAAAGTTTTTAAAGCATTTAGAAAAATGGTTGAATGGAATAAATGGAAAAATAAAGCCTATTAAAAGCCCAAGGGAGACATTAGTAAAAAAAAAGTAGAAAATATATGAGTAAAAATATAAGGTGCAATATATTGGTTGTTGGGTAGGAATTATAAGTTGATTAATTAAAAAATAGGGTATATCTTATTCAAATAATCTAATTAATTATAATATAGGGCATGTAATAGTCTAAAATAATGGATTATAATTAATATAAAGTGGCTTTAATATGTATATATTAGAAAATTAAATGATAATAGGGTGATAAAAAATAATTTGAAGGCATATTCACAATCAAGGTACCATTTTTTTTGCCACAAGACTCAAGGATTTTGTTTTTGCTATCTTCCAAATACAAAATTTAAATAGAATAAATTTCAATGAGAAATATTGGATAATTCAAATTATGATAGTTTTCATGGTGGTGGTGTTTTTTCACGTGTATGTAATTATGCATAAATATTTTGTTAAGAAACCAAAAATACAAAAAATGAATACATAAGTTTTTATATAAAACTTAACATGTTTCCTTGCATGAAAGTTTCCTGCACATTTTGCCAACACTTGGGGCCACAAATTCTAAGCCTAATGAATAGAAAAAATCAACCAAATGGAAAAAAAAAAGGAATGATTTTGCTTGTAGCCCTTTCAAAATGGATTCTATAGCCTTCAAAATTATTATATCCAACATTATTTAAGCAAATGCATTATATAAACATTCCAAACATAGATGTATGCATTACTTATCCATTAAAAAAAAAATTGAAATCAATTGCATTGTTTAATACATTCTTTTTTATTCCTTTAAGACAAAAATTACAATTAAAACAAGGACTCAAATTGTTTAAAAAATTCAAAAGGAGATCAATATAATATCCAATCTATTCTTGGATTTTTTTATTAAATTAACATGACATCATTCTAGTTATAGTCATATATTAATCCACTATAATCATGAAATAGTATATGTAATAAAAATCCAAAATAATCCTTTCCTATCCTTTTTTCTGTTAAACTGTCATTTTGGGTATCTTGATTGTGAATATGCCCTTGAAAATTTATTTAGTACCCCCCCTAAAAATGGTCATTTGATGCACATAGATCCCAAATTTTACACTAAATGTCCCCCCCAAGACTAAAAGGCTATTTCAAATCATTACAAAAATTGAAAAAATAAATGTACATATAAAGATTTCACAATAAAATAAAATAAAATTGAAATGTAAAGGTTCAATTGGCCTTTATTGAATTAGTTTGGAAAAAAATGAAAAATATTTGCGACTTCAAACTTTTACAAAAACTTTGTATTTAGTCTATTGCAAAATTCAATATACACATTGGAATTTTGTTCTAATGTAAGAACAACATTAATTTCAAAGGTAAAAGTTCAACTACTAAAGAAGATCAAATTGGGTGAATGCACATTAAGGTGGTTCATTTTTTGCATCACAATGTCCATTTTTGCAAAATGCTCTTTCTTTGGACACCTATAACAAATAATAAAACTTATCAAATTGAAAATTTGAAATTGATTATACAATAACAACCTGATTATGAAAATACCTATGTAATTTTTTTCAATAAAAGTACACCAACATTTTACAATGAACTTTTGAAGTACAAAAATATGGACTAGTCGATAGATTGGAATGGTAGAAAATAAAAAGGTTGAATTTCATTCCAAATTATCTATATGGATTGTTGTATCATCTAGAAACAACATATTGTTGGCATGAGTGTCATGATACTTAAAAAAAAGAGGGTTGAGATTTTTATGGAAAACAATCTTGTTAGGATTAGCCAACAAAAAATGAGCATTTTGTGTGTAACATTTTTTGCCAAGTACTTTCAAGGGGTTAATGGTAATTTGTGTTTCATGCCAAATTTGATCCAAATAATAATTGATGTTGGGACGTTGGGTTGCAGACCATATATACACAATGAGCTATGTTATACATTTTTGAAGGAATTTTAAAAATCCAAGCCCAAGGAAAAGGGTGTGAAATGGAACAAAAAAATTTCAATGTCAAATCAAAGGCCCCATATTTTGAACCATTTAAAAATTTGTTCATTAGAAAAAATTCTTAAATTTGCAACTCCATTTATGATTAATTTTGTAGTCATATTCGACATTATATGACTAAAGGGCCCTTAATTGTGTCAAATGAGTTGTTTAGGACAAGAAGTCATTGAAATGTTGGAGGTGACATTTTTCATCTTGGAGTCATAAAAGACAATTAGCAAGTTATATAGGACAAGTCATAGATGACAAATCATATATATTACTGTAATGTCATGGTAATGAATGATCAAAATATGATTAGCAATAGGTAGGTAGGTAGGTGGTCAATATTACCCATGTCATTATACATTAGTAATTTTGTATTCAATTTTAAGTTGGTTCTTCATAATCTAATCATTTCACAATCACTTGAAACTATTATGTCAATATTATCCATGTCATTGCACAATAATTATTCTTTAGTCATACATCATGTAGTGTGTTGTTCAAAATATAGTCATTTGGTAGTTGTAATGAAAAACATGTCATCATTGTCGATGTCATTTTAAGCAATAGTCATTTTATAGTCATATCAGTGACAACTAGAAGTTTGCATCATTTTATCCTTTGTCATGGATGTTTTAAGAATGAAAAATATATGAACTAATGATTTCATTATTACTATATGTAATATTATCATCTATTAGTGACAAAAACAACTCATTTATGACTATTTATCTCACCACATCGGATTAAAAGTTATATTATATGAATATAATTATTGATAGAATCATTAAAGACTTCTAAGATTGTTCTTGATTTTCTTGGCTGCAATGAACAAAATTCCTTCTAGTGCCACTTGATGGTGACTAAGTTGAATTTAAACAATAAACAAATTTTGTCAAAAATGTTCAATTAGTTGAAGGTCTTGTTAAAAAATTTATGTTAGTCCTCTTGTAAATTGTTGATCAACAAGGAATTAGGCATAATTGGGAATGTTTTTCAATGAGACATATGCATGTTTGAATATGTTAACTATATCATAGTAATATGGACTTGTGCTATGTGGTGATAATCCAACTTGTTTTTAAAAAATTACACATTTTAAATTAATTTATAATAATATAATGATGACCTAGTGCACATTAACCCTTTTATTCCACTCATTACATGTACGATTTTTTTCTAATGATTTGATAAAATGAAGTTTTTAGAAGTAGCACATAGTAGCCACTAAGTCATGGAGTTCCCAATGCATTACATAACATTTATAAAAAAATCTTGGACATTTTGAATTTTAAAGGCATAAAATTTGTGGTGATCAAATTTGGTGTATTTGGTGTGTGACTTCATTGTCTTATTGCATTTCAAGATTGCATGTTACTAAAAGGATTTATGTGGCAAGGTGTTAATGATGTTTTTGTAATGGTTTTTGATTTTATATGTAATTGTATCGTGTTTGGCATAAACCTTAACACTATTATTACAATTCAAATGAATGACAATCTTATAAGTTACATTAAATGTAGAACATAATAATATAATCCATCATAATAAATGGAAGGCATGTTTGAACATATTGAACATTACTTAAATTTCTTGGCCACTAGGTGGCCTTGCTCCCATTCACTAGGTTGAATTAAGTCCAAAATTAACATTTTAGTTTGAATTTAATTAAATACATGTTTAGATGTGAAGTGGTGATTAGTTGATTAGGGATTTGGTTTATGACCACGGAGGTGTTTTGTTACAAGTTCAATTCCTTCTTGTGCCATCTTATAGTTGTGGCTTAACATGCTTAAAGTGAATTTGTGACAATGTGAGAAAGTTGTGATGACTCATCAACAAAAAAAATGTATATATATATTCCAATTTTATCATTGACCACATGTATGCACGTAACTAATAGTAAGTAACATACTAGCGAGTTGATTTCATAAATGTTGATCTTTTGTGGACCAAGGAACAAAATTGTGCAACGTCGAAAAACATTGAATTTTCATTAAGAAAAACAAGACAAAGAAAAAATAAATTTGTCCTAGTGAATTTGTCCACAAATATTAGTTTTAAACATTTGTAACATTAGAAGAATGACATAAAATGACCTTTGGTAACTAAAATGATTATCCCTTGGCATGTGGTGAAAGTTTTTCTATTTGCATAGCATAATTTTTTCGACACACACAATATTATCCACCACATTTGGTTACTTTCTAGGTCCAAAATCTGAACAAATGAACATTCACCACTTTGGGTTTGGAGTGGTGTTGGGAGGAATACATGTATACTTGTAGTGTAAAAATTGGATAAGAGTGAAAGATTTACACTTACCTTGTCCATTGTGTAAATAAGTTTTTTGACACTTGCACGAGGAGAATATTAAAAAAACTTAATTACACTTGCATGATTTCATGTAAATGTATATATTATATACCCATAACAACTATATAAATTTGTAATTCACAAATTAATTCTATGAGTGCATTTCAAAGCTCAATGATTTTTTTTCTTTTGTAATGGATCACTTTGATTGGCCCTTTCACAAAAAATTCTAACATTTGTCGTGTTCCCAAAACAGAATATTTTATATAAACAAGGTAGTTTTGAAGCACTTCCCTTTAACCCATGTGTATATATGACACAAGCCCATATTTTTGGGCAAAGGGTATGGGACAAATTATGGTGCTATTGGGGATTCTCTTGAGTGCACATTTTTGGGTATGTTTCCCCACCTTAGAGCTTGAGTTGAATTTTCACTCTTAACTTTATTCAATAATTTTTTTGGCTTAGGCTTTTATAAGAGTTTGGGTACCTATTGTGATTGACATTAATTAGTTTAATTAGTTGTGGTGCATCCCCCCCCCCTTTTTTTGGCAATAGGTCACTTTGATTGGTTCACCAATTTTTTTTTTGAAAACTTTGCAAATGTTTTTATTCATTGGCACCTGGGTAAAAATGCACTCAAAGGAAAGGAGACACAAGCATTACTTTACATTAGGACTGCATGTTTTTTTCAAGTTCCCCCAAAATAACTTTTTCATACGAATGAATTTTTGAATGATTTGTTTTGCAACTTATTACGAAAAAAAATTAAAATTTCCTAAATAATTCAAAAAAGAATCTTAATCATTTTTTAATAAATCTGAATTCATAAAAATGTATAAATTCTTTCTAGATTTTATGTTTCATCTTGAATAATGATGATAATTTGAAATCACACCAAAAAATGTTAATTTTTTAAGTTGAATTTAATGTAATATAAACTTCTCTTTTTTTTCCAATACATCATGTATATTATACCCATTTATATGTGGTAAAACACTCTTGAAGTTTTAAGATTTCTGAATTTTCAAAGTTTTGGAATTCCACATTTTTGGAATTATGAATGTTTTTTAGTGTGTATAATATGTTATTATCATTTGTGAGTTTTTAGCATCAATTTACTTCTATTATTTGAATCATTCGAATTTTTTTTGTCAAAATGTCTTTTTTTAATAACAAAAATTTTCATTTCCAAAAGTCTTTAATTAAACCAAAACCTAAAATTGGATCAAAAGGATTTTTAACTTGAGTTTTTTGACATTCATGTGTGTTAAATGAATAATGTGCCATGATTACCTTGGATTCAAATTTTTAAAAAATAAAAATCTCTAGTATTTTAAGACAAAATTTGACATCCAACACCCTTTGAGGCTCCTTTGATTATGTTTTGACCCACCCATGTTAACATTTTTTGCATGAATTTTACTTTTTAAAGAGTTACCTTGATTTACATTTATTCACACAATAGGTTAAGTGTACTTACACAAATGTGAATGAAAGGTTTACACTTATACATGGTGTAAATAAATTCCAAAATTTCATTTACACATACATAGAGGGTATGTTTAAAATCATATACATGCCTGACATTGGTGTGAATCATATTATAAGTTCAAGGACCAATTACACATTTAAGCCTCTTTATAAAATTAAAACTTAAATTAAACCATGTCATTGCCTTCATATTCATAATCAAAGGACATAATTGGAACATGCAACTTGTATGTAAAGAGAAGATGCAAAACATGTAGAACATGTTGAATGATATTACTTTTGCAAAACATGCAAATCATGAAGAACCATGCAATGTAATTAGGTGTGGAACCACACCACACCCAAAAAGACAAGCCCAAAAGTGCACTAGAAAAGGTCATTAAAAGATTTTTTAATGTTTTGTTATGTAGAGGAGAACCACTGACAATAGTAGAATGACTTGTACACTATATTTTGGATGAAGTCAAACCAAGTCAAACCATGTCAAAATGCGTTTTCGAACCTATACATGTGCACAAAATATAATATTTCCAAAGGCTTAACAAAAGACAATGACCGCTTTTGATTGGCAAACCAATAATCATTGGCCCAAATGGTAGCATTTTAATAGTTTTTCACCTTATATTATTCAATTTTGCATGTTTATGGGTGGGGTCAAGGAACTAATTAACATTTTTATTAGATGTGTTTAATACTATAAGAGGGCCATATCGGGGGGGGGGGGGGGGGGGGGGGGTTGGGGGGACCTATTATTTTTGGGTAGGTGGGGAAGTGGGAAACCAATTTTTAAATTTTTTTAATTGTTTTTTTAAA
>Ga0116229_10012462_pt1 | contig 12248 bp, 7 predicted proteins | sample S1TSphgellanicum_3_FD_87313 | JGI IMG/M metagenome (GOLD analysis project Ga0116229, IMG submission 87313) | Host-associated microbial communities from peat moss isolated from Minnesota, USA - S1T2_Fc - Sphagnum magellanicum MG | ecosystem: Host-associated > Plants > Peat moss > Unclassified...
AAGTCAGATCGCACAGCAAAAAAATTTTGTAGGTTAACTATGGTTAACCTTCCGTTAGCTCTTGATTTTTTTTATTGTTTTTCAAAAATGTTGATTCTGATTCTGGTTTCGCACATAAATGGAACCAGGAATCCAGTTATGGGTTCAAATTCTTCATTGAGCAACAAAATCGATGATTCTAACCCTCCAAACCAAGTACCCCGGCTAACATTGAAAAAATTTGCACCAGGTGAGCTAAGTAGAATGAACACATGATGAAGGCTGGTGCATGCCATTTGGTAGTAAGTGAGCCTGAACCCTACCACGCCCCCCATCCCCCTTGCTTTTAACTTAATACCAGTAGTACCTTGGCAGCTTTGGCACAAATCATATTATTTTCAGAAACTGAAATTTCAACAAGAAAACTCAAAGAACATTTTTTTTTTATGAAGGAAAATTGAAGAATCGTTTTGGAAATTTTTTTTCGGAAATAAAATGTTTTTGGAATTATGTAATTTTTTAGGCAGACAAGTTCTGAAGCTCACCCTCAACTACTATAACCATAGTTAAGAAAGGAGCAGGGCTTGAATAAGAAGCAAGGGATGACAAGCCAACCCAATGAAGGTAACTTCACTTTTTGTTTGGCTGATTATGAACCTGCATGCTGCTTGTGATAAACAACAATTTTATTTTATTTTATTTTATTTTGTAAATTTATTTTCTGGATAAACAACAATTATCAAATTTTATTTATTATACTTTCAGCCCTAACTTCAACAATACTGTAACTGCTGCTATTGGCTATTGGTACATTCTGCCAAAATAATAGGTCAATATTGAATCTAGGTCTAGGCTTCTAGGTCTAGGCCCCAATTTCTAGGTCGAGGCTTCTAGGTAGGTACCTAGTAGATAGCCCCAATTTCAAGTCTCCAACAAGTAAAAAGTGTAGGGTAATGCCCACCCAAGAAGAAGCAGGGAGTTCCAAGAGTAAGTGCCTGCCCCAGGGGCATTTACTTTTGGAACTCCCCTTCTCCACCAAGGGCATTATCAAGTGTAAAAATTGATGTGATTTTTTTTTTAAAAATAAAAAAATTATTTCCTGTGATTCTCTAAAGAAATTTGTCATCAAAAGATATTAATGAGTAAATTGTGTATCATAACACATCCTGCCCTAATGCTAACATTTTTTGGGGAATGCTTTATGGGATGGATGAAGCCCAAGTTAACATTTATAATTTGCCTCATGATGAATGCAAGCAAATCTCATTTAAGAATCATTGCACTAAATTGCAAAGTCTATTTTCAACATAGAGACTAGAGATCAATTAGAAGGGTATATTGGTTTAAAATTATTTGTCATGACAAATTTCCAAAAAAAAAACAGTCACAAAAATCCAATAAAACATTGCTGGCCAGAATCATTGCAAGGGAGACAAAAAGGGAAGGCCAAAGAAAGGCCAAAAAATGAACAGGTCACATGAACCAAAAAAAAAAGGAAGAGAGTTAATCCATCTCATGATGAGAAGCTATCTCACCCATGGCCCCTTTAATGTCGCTTGCATGCAAATCATGAGACCTAAAGGAATGCATGGTAAGTTAACTTACAATGTAAGCTATTCTTTGAAAAGTTTGTCAAAATATAAGTATGATAAATGATCAACATTTACTCTATTTATGAAATAAGGGGAAGGCAAATAATTTGCCATTTATTTTACAAATGCAACTTCTTACATGTGAATTAAACCAAGATATGTCTTAAGTCTGTAGAATTATGGCATCTTGGCAAGTGCAGCAAAATAAATTTGTTTTACAATTAAAATTGGAAATTATATCAACACAAGACATTGAGTACAATGTCTTAAGGGAAAAACTGACCAACACACAATAAAAACCCTTCACATTACATATAGTAAAGGACGTCGTGAAGCATCATTTCATCCATTTGTCCCGTCATCCATCTGTCCATCCATTCGATCATTCATCCATCTCATCATGGTCTGTTTATTTCGACCAGGCAAAGAAAGAGTGGAATACACATATATATAGTGAATTGAAAATTAATAATATTTTTAGTGGATGTCATCAAATTAGAAATAAAATAAAATAAAATAATCCACCCAACCAAAAATTTGATCAATTTGTTTCATGGTGAATTTCCTCAAAATTATGAGTTAGAACTCTCAAAAAAATAAAGTGGATTTTTCTTCACAAATTCCCTTTTCTCAAAGAAAAAAATTGCAATTTTTTAAAGAAATGCATCTTTTTTTTGGTAGGAAAAAATACTTTGTCACATTTGGACACAGGTTTTAGTGTTTGGGACAGTTCTTTTTTGTTTTTGCCAGTTTTCAACAGTTCAGATAAATTTTTCCAAACATTAGAAAAATTAGTGCTAGACGACTTTTTTTTGGCATACTCGCATTTAGTGATTTTTTAAAAAGAAATTTTGTGATTTGTTCGACCAAAAATATGGAAAACATTTTGTGTTGTCTGATAAGCTGCTGACACGCCTGCGACACTTGGCCGCCACTGTGTAATATACTTTTTTGGCACATATGTAATGTATCATCAAATACACACACACCTGTGCATTAGGCACCAGGTTCTAGTGATTAGTAATAGTACTCAATGTTGAATAAAAAAGAAAGTATGGTATTGACTGTAAAGTGAAGCTTGTCCCACCAAAATTAGTTGCTAAAAGTAAAATTAGTAAATAATATTAAGTTATTACCTAATAAAAATATGGGTGGATTTTGTAAATAAAGATTGACATAATATAAGCCTTTCAATGGGGATCCTTTGGTCAGCTATGCATTTTGGACTTTCATATGGGTTATTAGGTGGGTAACTTAACGATTTTGGTTCAGCATAATAAAAGATTAATTAGATTGACCACATTTGTCACAAAAGAATAAAATTTCAGGGAAGCAGATGTCAAGAGTATAGAAACTCATCCATGGAAAAGATGAATATTTTAAGAGACTAGCCAATGGTATAAGTTGATGGATGGTAAATATTTGTTGAATTTAGATTGCAAGGAATGGACGCTTATCCACTCTTCCTTCAGGTGTTTAAGAGCTATAGGTGAAGTAATAGACTCAATTTTTTCATTCTCGTGCTTTCATGTTGATATATTTTGATAATCTTTGAGAAGGGACTTTTTTTGTACGTAATATATTAATGATGCAATAAATTTCACGTATTGTTTTGGTTGTGAAAATGTTCATAAGGGCTTATATGAACTTTTTGAGTGATCCTGGAGGCAAAGTCTTTAGATGCTTGTGATGAGCTTTTCTTTGGGTGCAAATTCGTGTGAAAAATAACCTTCCTAGGATCAACCCATCCTATTCATCACCCGACCAAGAAACCCAATGTCCTCTTGTCGCCCAAAGAACCCATGTTTCAATGAGAAAGGCATGGTATTGACTATGTCATGATGGCATTTCCATAGGGATTTAGTATGCTCAATTTGATGGCCCAAATCGGTGACCTACACGGCCTTTTCTTAACCCTGCTATATAATCCAGCCAAAAAGCCAAATTAAAATTTAAAATGCTAAGAATCACGTGCTTTTAAAGGTTTTCTTTCAATAGTCAAAATTTCATCAATTTTTAAAAAGAATTTGCCATAATTTTATGCACGGTCCAAGTAGATTAGCCAAAAAATAGAAGGATGTTTTAATATTTTATTTTCATATTTAGCTTGTAACCATATTTGACTAAATCTTTGTATGGATGATCACCACTTTGGCGACATCAGAAAATTCACCCAAAATAAAATCATTGGACCTAAGGTACTCATTCAGGATCCTACACTGCCCATTAGTTTTTCCTTTATTTATTTATTTGTTTGTTTATTTATTAACAGGCTTCCCCAGCACTTGCTGCCAAATTGTCAAGTCTACACCAGTATCAACTCTGATTCTAGACCCTTTACTTCTATTGCCAAGGAATGGGCCCATTAGAGGGCCATTCAAACACACTCACACAAAGTATATGTTTCAACTTAATGTATTCCATACTACTCTAGTACCTGGGTCACTTTGACACTAAATTAGATTATTTTCAGAAGTGTTAAAAAAAATTTAAGATAAATTTCAGAAACGCTTTTTTGCTGAAGGAAAATAAAAAATCTGATGAAATATTTGAGAATATATCATTTACTTATTCAATCTTATCCTCATCCTTTGAATTTGGTGTGGATTTGGTGTAGTTAACTTATTGCCTTTGAAAGATGCGTTGGAGTTGTGTATCAAGTTTGTGAATTCTATTTGTAATACTTCAAGATTCACACTCTCATTCCCAATGCCATTTTGTTGTGCAATATTAGTAGTTTCTTGGTTTTTTTATTACTTGTAGCTTTGTCTTTTTTGTAAAAAAGTTTTCTTTTGCTTCCAACTCCTTGTGTTGATGATGTTGAAGTGTTTTTTTGTTGCCTTGTGCTTGTTGAAATGACCAATTGGAATCCTTGTTTTTGAAGGAGTTGTTTAAAATGTATTTGTTTCTTGTTTAACTGGAAAGGCCTCCTTTAATACATCTCTTCTTTCATCCATCTTTAGTTGCATTTCTTCATTCAACAAGCTAGTTTTTACCTCTTCAAATTTAGGTAGTGTTTCCCAATTTGTCAATGTCTTGACCAAAATATTATACTCTTTTGGTAAGGAGTTCAAATCTAACAAAATGGCTAGTTCTTTTGGTATTTCAAACTCTATGCTTTGGAAATGATTAAACATTTATCTCACTTTTGTAAACTAGTTATCCATGCCAATGTTTTCTTCCCTTCTCATTGATATAAATTTTTTTAGGAAAAATAATTTCTTGGAACTACTCTTCCTTTCATATTTCTCATTCAACTATTGCCAATAATCATATAAATTTGTAAAGTCTCTAACGAAAGGTATGGTTGAGTCTCTCATTGATAGGTTGATGCATGACATTGAGTGTTTTATGTTTGATTTTCCTCTTTGTTGTTGTCAACAAATGATCAATTTCATTTTCCACATAATTCCATGCATCTTTTTTTTGAAGAATATGTTTCATTCTAAAAGACCAAACTCCATAATTGGACAACCCTTCTAGACAATTGGACTTTGGTATGACTAAATCAAAGTTCCCTAACTTACTATGATTGGAGTTGGGTTTTAAAACTTCCTTGTTTGGCTTCAAGTTGTGAATGTTCATGATTTATCCTTGATCTTCAACCATCCTTCCTTTGAGGAGTAACCAACATGTCAAATGTGATAATTCTACTCATTTAGATTTGCAAACTAAGAACATTCATAATCAATCTAATAAAAGAAGAATATCCAATATTCACATGGTGAAAGCATTATGGTGTACCAAAAACAATAATTTGAAAGTTCATTTTGGGAGTTTTTAATGTATTTTTAAAAAAAATTTCTTAAAAAAATACAAAAAACTTTGAAATGATGTTCAAGTTGACATCTTTTTCCATGTCCAAGTTAATAGTGCCCTACTTTCAACCTTTTTGAGCACCTCCATTTAGTATTGGTTATGAAAAACATCTTTTTGAATATGTGATGACCTTTGAAAAATTATGGACTTTTATTGGGCAAAATAAAAAATTATAAAATCCATCAAATAATTCAAAAATTTCAAACTTTTTAATCTTAAGTGTCATAACCTTTAAGAGTATAACATGTCCCACAATTGTGAAAACAATCTTTAATTTCATTATAAGCAATGAATTCATAACACATTTTTTTAATGGATTGTGATTCATGAATTTCCTAGATTGCAAAGTCCATATTTCATTGAGTATTAATGTTTTATGTGTAGTTAGTTCAAAGTTAGAAGGAAAAAAAATAAGTTTCACTTATTTGAGTTAATTGTTGGAACTTTCAATTTTCATATGGGTTTTATACAATAGTATTTTATCCAAAATGACTAAGAGTCAATGTGTCAAGTCTGTCTACAATTTTGTGTCAATCAGTGTGCATCAACAGGTTTGAACATTTATGTTGGATTTGAAAATTTATTGAAAATTGGCGTGTGTCAAATTTGTTTGCGATTTTGTGTTGATTAATGTGCATTGAATTTGAACATCTACATTGAGTTTAAACATTTTCTAGGAGTTGATGCATGTCAAGTTTGTTTGTGATTTTGTGTTGATTAGTGTGTTTCAAATTTGAACATCTACATTAAATCTAAACATTTGCTACTAGTCAAAGTGCATTAAATGTGTTTGTGATTTTGTGTTGATCAGCATGCATCAAATTTATTAGCATCGAGTTTGTGTGCATTGAATATGTCTATATGGTCCATTTGTTTGTGTTAATATTTTTGGGTCAATCTATTCAAGTCTATCAATTTATGTTGTGAATTGAATCCATGTGAATTATGAGCTAAGTTGTTTTTGTTGAGAGTCAAATCTATTTGTATATTTGCATTGTGAGTTTATTTATTTATTGTTATGAGTCTATATGTGTTTGAAGTTAAAGTTGTTTCACACTTTGTTGTTGAGTTGAATTTTTCACAATGCCACCATAACTCCCACAAAATTACAAGTTCAATTATTATTTTTCAAGTAGGAACCCTATTATGTGTGGTCTTTTTGTCATGCCAAATCCTAATGTAGCTTTTCCATTTTGTGAGTTTCCTCCATTTTCCCCTCCCCTTTTTCCTCTCTTTAATTTTGATGTTTCAAATGTACATCCAAAACATGAATGTGTATGCAATGTCCTTGAATGGACCTTTTGCCACCCTTGAAATAGATTTTCCCATTGTCCCATTTAAGCCAAGAACTAGGAAATGAAATTATGTTGCCACAAAAAGATTTCAAGACTTTTGGGTTGCAAAACTACCAGAGGCAAAATTATGCCTGGGGTCAAATGGCGACTTGCATATTATCAAATGTAGGGCTTGTAGTGAGGTGGAAGGGAAAGATAAATTGATTGCTTTTACTTGTGGGATTTTTTTTGTAAGCATACAAGTCACAAGAAAATCGACAAGAATATCAAAACTAATGTGAAGAAAGGGGATTAGTAATATTTGAAAATTTGTAGGCATGCCAAGAACTAGAAATTGTTTACTTCCCACAACCATGAAAATCTTGTTGCCCAAGTTGCAAATGGGATGGTAGGATAGAAAGCAAGGAAGGTTGTGCAATTTGTTGTAGTCTTGTGTTTGTTGTAGCAAGGACATCCCATGTTAGAATATGAAGTAATGAAGCCAAGTTGTTTGAGTTCTTGGTAGTCCCAAAAAACAACAAAAAACATTGGACTGATAACTTTGGGTATACAATGGTAGAATTCATGTATCAAAAGGTTATGAGGGAAATTAGGGTGGCAATGGAGGCTACTCATTATGTGGCTTTTAGTTATGATGAAGTTTTTATAGTGGATAACCAATCTTGGTTGTTTATTCATTGTTATGTAATCCATAATTGGGTAAGGATTATAATTCTCGTTTCTTTAAACCATGTGGTTGAAAGATCATGGAATGATAATATGACCAAGCTAGGTGATTATGTAGGTTTTGATGATAGGTGGTGGTTTATAAAAAGACCAAATTGCCCCAAAGCTCATATGTTTTGGGGGAAGTGGTGTTAATGTATTTCAAGGCAAGAAGAATGGTGTTACAAAAAAAAATTGTGACAATTATGCTCCTCATTCTATAGGGTCCATTGTATAACCCATTTCATTAATTTGGTAGTGCAAACATTGTTAGGATTACCTTTGGTGAATTGCCTTGAAAATCTATTGCAAACATTGCACTGTATTTGTTCATCCACATGTGAAAACAAGATGGACATCAATGTTGAGCCCCACAAAAAAGGTGATGCCAAAACATAAAATTTTGTTAGTGAAGATGGCCTTTGGACATCCCTATAAACTAGCAATTGAAGTTGAATTATGAAAACTTGTGTGACTAGTAGATATTGCTTGGATTTGCTTGCATCCTACCATTGTTGGAATTTGTGCATGTATTCATTAAGTTTGCACAAATGAGATGTTTTTGTATGTGACATGTGGCAACTATTAAGTATATCAAGTGACATTTATAGGACATATTGTGATCATATTTCCAATTTCACAACAAACAAGTTTTGGCCCTTCAATCATTGTTGGAGTTAAAACATGAGAATGTCTAGATATAATGGGTATTTTATTTGAATTTTGAAGTTCAACATTTGACTTTTGACATAAATGTTATCATATATGGGCATTACATTTGGAGACTAATTTTTTACCATATGTGAGAGTTCTTGAGATGTCTTTGTTGTTGTTGAATCATTAATGAAAAACTAGTGCAAAGATAATACGTTAAAACTTTTCCATTTTATCTTTCATTTCCAATTTTTAAAAAGATATTAGATTTGTTTATTTCATGTTTATGCAAGAGCCTGATTTGTGTGCATTGTGGCAAGGGTTGGAAAAAATTTGATTAAAAAACTAGAAATTAGGTTTCTAACCCAAAGTGTCATGGATGTTTTTAGGATTGTGTATCTTCAATATTGGTCACAACTAGATAGTGATGTGTCTTTTGCCAAACACCTTGAAAAATTTTAAGTAACTTTTTATTATAGCAAAACCCACAAGATGGATGCGAAAAATGTTATAATACAAAAGTTGTTGAATGCTATTGATTTTGATTGCCAACATGGCATGTTCAAGCTCACAATGAAGTCGAATGCAACAACATGCATGGTGACCCCATTTAACACTAATCCTTTAACTAGAATTTGGTGCCTCGTGACAAGATTTCAAATATTACCCTCCAACTTCCCTGAGTATATGAAATTGGTTGAATTGGCCATGGTGTAAATAATAAGTAGTGTGGAAGATGAGAGATGCTTCTTAACTCTAGTTTTCATGAAATCAAAGTTGCATAGTAGACTCACTACCCACTTACCAATTGTTGTGTACATGTTTGCAAAATAGTTCTATATTCTGTAAAATTTTCCATATGTGCAATGTCTTGAGTATTGAAGAGCAACATGTTGCTAATATTGCTATGATGGTTAGGTTGTAATGTGCTTTCTAAAGTTGTTGGCCATGTTTTTGCGAAGTTATGATTTTTTTGGTTTGTATTTCTCTATTTGCTGAATTCAATGATTGTTTTATAAGCCAAACACCTTTATCTCCATGATATTGGCATGTTATGCTTGGTCCCCATAGTTCAATTGCAATGGTTTATGTTTGCATGAATTTTTAAAGTTGTAATTGTATTCTAACTTGGTTGATTTTGTAGATCACTTGTGTTGGAAAGGTTAGTTTTAGGGGTTCAATTCCCCCTCAAGTGCTTGTGTTTGCTACTATTATTAGTTGCAAACTTCAAAGGTTGTTTTTGCTTTTTGTTGAAATAGTTTGCACTTTGTGATAATATGGACTTCATAGTGAATAATCTTCTAGGTCATTTTTATTTATGTAACTTCTTTTAATGCATTCAAATGATGGCTCATGACCTAAAACTTTTATAATTTGCCCCAAGTAATTGTTAGATTCCAACCAGAGTATTTCAGACCTTGCCATAAAAACTCCAAATGCAAATGAAGAATAGCCCACAAATTCAATGATAATTCATTTCAATGATAGCCAAGTTGTTTTCACCTTTAGATTTTCAGGGGGGGCCAGAAAATTCACTGTAAGATTTTTAGTGTGTGTTGGTAGCTCTTGGTTTTTGCTCACTGAAGACATGGTGTTGAAAAAAAGAAAAGAATTTCATTTTTCCCCCAAAAAAATTGTGATGGAACATAAACGTATTTGATAAAATGTGCGTAAATAGTTCTGTAGAGCAACATTTGTTTGTTGGATGGTGATTTATAAAATAATAGACACATTCAAAAGGACATTTATTTTATGACAAAAATCGGAGTTCAAAATGGTTAAGATTCATGCAATGTCACACTATATATGTCAATTCAATTCTCCTTACAAACTCCCTACAAACTTCCATAAGGTGGTTTGTAGTTACTTCTGCTAGGTTTTTGAATACCAGTACGTTGGGATTACAAACTTTGATCCCCTTGCAGGATATGACAATACATATCCTGATTCCCTAAGCTGTGATGACGAACTCCATAACTCGATTTCTGGCATACTTCCATATGAAAATATAATTCCACCATTCCAATTCCAAAGTTCATAATGATTTACATTTTCTCTCAGCCAATACTCTGTAAGGATAAAATTGCCTTCACACTTGGTGTGAGCACCTCTAATGTTAGGCCCATTAACATTGAACTAGCCGTTTGTAAAAAGCCATGTACCACCAACATCACCACAATGCTAGGTACCATCAATGTCCGTATTAGCACAACTGCGCCATCGCTACCACTTTTTCCGAAGGTAGCCTAGCTCTAGTAAGACTATTCACATATATAGTCATCATTTCTTGGGATGGTATTTTCTTTCTTTTTTCTCCAAGATGAATGATGCATCATCCAACACGTGGTATCATCTCACTAGGAACTTCGTGGCCATCATATCTTCTTTTTGAGCATAGTCACTTAGTTCTTGCGCTCCATTTTTTTTCACATACATTTTTTTGAATAATCAAATTGTTCTTCAAATCCTGTGAATGTGGTCCCAAAAATGTCCATGGTAGTAGCAGTTGTGAGCACCAACAACGATGGAGTCGCTAAAGTGTGATGGAGATGGTAAAGCACAATGGAGGTGCCTGAGCTCCAGAGCTTGCTAGTGGAGATGGTGAAGGAGACAATGCCAAGTGCAGTCACAACGTAGATGACAAGGTCGTCACATGCGGGAGATAATGCGGACCGCGGAGTTGTTAGGGAACATAGGGGAATGTGATAGGGAACACATTGGGAACATAAAACATGATTTTTTTTGTAGGGAATAGGAGCAAGGCTACAAAACATTGAGATAAAGCACCGCTTTTTGGGGTGGTACCAAACATTATAATGTTAGTGCAAAATCTAAGAATTTTGAAGATATTCTGATAGCTTGTTGTTGGACTAACATTTGGCTAGCACCAGCTTAATACCAAATGCCACATCAGATGACACATAGATTTTTGTGTTAGCTCCCATTTTAAGTCTGAATCGGTGACAAAATCTGGATTTCTTAACACTGACTTAGCATGTAGTTACCACCAAGTGTGAAGGCAGCATAAGGAACATAACTGCATTGTCTCAGCAATTGTACAAAAACACTGTTTATAGTGGGTCCTGCCCCTTAGGCAAGGGTATCAGCCCAGGCCGAAAATAATGACAACCAGTTTTAAGACCATAATTTTCATCTGACTAATAAGAATGCTCGACATGTATTAGGGGGTGGGGAATTTTTTTGGTGTCGCCAATGTGTTCCCATTGAGTTCCCATCAATGATCGGTGATCTGGATTCCAATCAAGTTCCCAATACCATCACACTTTTATCCAATATGGTTTGCCCAAAGTTGAACTTCCATATAGATATAAACTATGAAGGGGTCCCACTTTTATTTGTTCAAGGAAAACTTTCAAATCTTGACTCTGGGTGAACCAGCATCCACACTGGTACCATGATAAAAATCTCAAATTTTATGTAAACTAGTGTAGCCTGTGCTGTTGCCCCAAGTGTGAAATTGGTTACCGATCTAATTTCCCCTTCCAAATCCATTTTTTGTAATTTATTCAAATTTCCAATACAAAAAAAAACTAAAAATTCAATATCTCCTACACCTAAGGTCTAAAATATTTCATGAGTGCCCCATGGCCCACTATTTTATTTTCCCCACCCAAATAGTTGACATTTTTATGCAAAAAATTCCAAAAACCACTCATTATTATTTGAGTGGGTTCCCACTATTTCTTGGGGCTGCCACCCCACCGCCCAGATCCGGAGACACTCACCAGACTCACAAATGTCCAGTCACCTTACCTCAAAAACCAGTTGTACAAGTGCAAAGATGTTGTGACTTGGTCCAAGTTGCATTAACTCTCTTCACCTAAAACTGCAAGTTGTGGGTTCTTTCAAATTGGATTGAGAAATAGTGAGGTGATTGTAAAAATATAATGGGGGTATTAGCCCAGGCCAAAAATGGTGACAAACAGTTTTGAAAATAGAAATTTCATGCAGCCAATGGGAAGGCTCAGCATGCAGTTAAAGTGCCTTGAGTTCTTTTCTTTTTTCATTTTTTCTTTGTTCCCAACATGTTCCCAAGGGTGTTCCCAATAGCACCTTGCTTTAATCCCATATTAGTGTGAACCCCGTGCATAATGCACAGGTGTGTTATTTCAACAATGTTTGGTTGATGTTTTTGGTTTTAAAAAAAAACTTTTCTTTTCAAACAACCGTTGGTCCCCCCCCC
>Ga0116229_10012464_pt1 | contig 12247 bp, 14 predicted proteins | sample S1TSphgellanicum_3_FD_87313 | JGI IMG/M metagenome (GOLD analysis project Ga0116229, IMG submission 87313) | Host-associated microbial communities from peat moss isolated from Minnesota, USA - S1T2_Fc - Sphagnum magellanicum MG | ecosystem: Host-associated > Plants > Peat moss > Unclassified...
TCTTCGAGAACCGTTTCATGCACGTGCAGGAATTGAACCGCCTGGGCGCCGCCGTCGACATCGACGGCCACACGGCGCTGGTGCGCGGCGTGGAAAAGCTGATCGGCGCACCCGTCATGGCGACCGACCTGCGCGCGTCGGCCTCGCTCATCATTGCCGGCCTTGCCGCCCAAGGCGGCAATCTGTTCATCCAAACCGCCGCCTCCGGCGATCCGGTCACCGGCGTTCCGGGCTCGGTCGGCTTCGGCTCGGTGATGCAGGGCTATCTGGAGAATTCCAACGTCAATGTCGTCAGCGAGATGACCAATCTGATCAGCGCCCAGCGCGCTTACGAGATGAACAGCCAGGTCATTTCCGCCACCAACGACATGCTTTCAACCCTAACCCAATTGAGGTCCTGAGATGCGCCGGAATTTTCCGTTCCTGGTCTTTTGCGCCTACAACATGGTCCAGCCCGCCCAGGCGGCGCCGGCGGTCCCGAATAGCTTGGTCACCCTTACCAGCCCGGTCATCCGGGTCGCGGATCTGTTCAGCAATGCCGGGCCGGAGGCCGATATCGTGCTCGGCAGCGCCCCGGCGCCGGGTGAGCGGATCGTGGTGGGCGCTGCGCAGCTCGCCGCCATCGCCGCGGCCTATCAGGTGCCCTGGCAGCCCGATGGCAGCGACCCGGAGGTGGTGCTGGCCAGCCCAGGCAGCGCCATCCGCCCGGCGCTGATCAGCAACGCGATCGCGGCCGCGGTGGCCGCCGCCGGCGGTCCCGCGAACGCAGCGATCACCTTGCCGGATTTTGCGCCGCCGATGGTCCCAACCGGCGCCACCCCGGTCGTCACCGTCACGCGCATGGATTTCGATCCGGGCAATCAACAATTCAGCGCGGCACTGGTCATCGATGCCGCCGGCATGGCGCCGCAGAATCTGGCGCTCTCCGGCCTGGCGCAGCCTGCGGTGGAAGCGCTGGTGGCAAGCCACGATCTGCTGCCCGGCGAGGTGCTGCAGGAATCGGATCTCACCCTGGCGCGGCTGCCGGCAAGCCTGGCTGCGAACGCCATGGCCTCGGCCGATGCTGCCATCGGCATGTCGGTCAAAACCGGCCTGCAGGCGGGGCAAGCGGTCACGCCGGATAATCTCGACCAACCCATTTTGGTGCGCAAAGGCGCCTTCGTGGTGCTGAACCTGAACACGCCCGGCATGGTGCTCACGGCGCAAGGCGTGGCGCTGGGCGCCGGCGGCGATGGCAGTTTGATCCCGGTGCTGAACCCGGCCTCGCATGCCGTGGTGCAGGCGGTGATCACCGGGCCGGGCAGTGCCAGCATCGCCCCCGGCAGCGCGCCGCTCTCGGCGGCGGAAAATACCGATCTCTATGCCGGCTACGGATCCTACGCCCAGGCCCATGAAGGTAACGCCGAAGCCATGCCGGTGCAGCCATGAACCGCGTCATCCGCCGCCGCATCGCCCGCTACGTCCCCGCCCTGCATGCCGGTCCGTTGCTCGCCTTGCTCCTGCTGCCCGGCTGCGGCGTGATCACGGAACTTTCCAATACCGGCCGCGCCCCGCCGCTCAGCCCCATCACCAACCCCACCGCCGCCCCCGATTACAAGCCGGTCAGCATGCCGATGCCGCCGGATGTCGAACCCGCATCGCCGGACAGCCTGTGGCAAAGCAACGCAACCACCTTCTTCAAGGACCAGCGCGCCGCCCGCGTCGGCGATATCCTGACCGTGCTGGTCACCATCAATGACAACGCCACCCTGAAGGATGACACCGCGGCGGGGCGCACCGGCACAACCTCGCTCGGGATTCCGAATTTCTTCGGCCTGGAAAACCTGATCCCCCGTATTTTCGGCAAAAGCGTAAGCGCCTCCAGCCTGGTCTCCGCAACCGGCGCCAGCTCCTCCACCGGCACCGGCTCGATCCAGCGCAACGAAACGGTCACGCTCTCGCTGGCCGGAACGATCACCCAAATCCTGCCGGACGGCAATCTCGTCGTCGCCGCCCGGCAGGAGATGGAGGTGAACAGCGAATTGCGCGTCCTGCAGGTCAGCGGCATCATCCGCCCGGAGGATATCACCAGCGACAACACCGTCGCCAGCGACCAGATGGCCGAAGCCCGAATCGGCTATGGCGGGACCGGAACGTTGGTCAACATGCAGCAGCCCAGAGTAGGACAGCAGGTCGTCGACGATTTGATGCCGTATTGAGCAAGCAGCCGGTTTTTGAAAAAGAGCCATGGCGCGATTGACCCAAGGCAATCATGCTATAGGCTGGCCGTGTAACGATTCGCCTGCAACGAAAAATCAAAAGGCAAAGGCATGGCAATTTTCCCGGTCAATCCGACGCGCTACGACCCCTACAAATCCTATCGATTCCTGATCTATTTCGGAACCAGCACAACCCCGGTCGCCGCCGTCAGCAAGGTCTCCGCCTTGCGCCGCTCGACCGAAGTGATCGAATACAAGGAAGGCGGCAATGCCGTCATTCTGAAAGGAATCGGCCGCACCAAATACGATTCGATAACGCTGCAGCGCGGCATCACGCAGGATGCGTCTTTTCTGGAATGGGCCAACGCCACCCAGGTTCTGGACCAGGGTGCGGCGTCCACCTCGCTCGCCAATCTGCGGCGCGAAGTGCGGTTGCAATTGTTGAATGAAGAGGGCCAGGCGGTCTCATCCACCGCGCCTGGGTCTCCGAATTTCAGGCTTTGCCGGAGCTGGATGCGGGCGCCAACACCATCGCGCTGGAGCTGATCAAACTGGAAAACGAGGGCTGGGAAGTTGACCCCTCGATCCTGGAGGTAAAGGAAACCTGAGGTAGCGCCGGTGTCCACCCTTCTCAAAGGCGCGCTGGTGACGTTCCTGCCGGGGAGTACGCTGCCCAGCATCATCGGCTTTCAACTGAACCCTGAAACCATTTCGCATACCCTGACGGCGTCCGCGAGTCTGCCGACTGCAGGTCTGCCGACAGCGGGTCTGCCGACCGAGACGTTCGGCTTCACGCTGATCCTGGATCAAAATCAGCCCGCTGACTCAGTCGGCGCCAACCCGGTGGCAAGCCAACTCAACGCGCTCAAAGCCCTGCTATTTCCCACCGGCCCGCAAGCGGCGCTGCCACCCGCCGTGTTATTCGCCTGGGGGCGCAATAACCTGATCCCGGTGCGCGTCAGCAGCCTCGACATCGCCGAAAAGCGCTTCGACGCGCTGCTGAATACCACCCAAGCCGAGGTTCACATCACCCTCTTGGCACTCACTCAACAGCAAATTACGGCGTTGGATTCACCCATGGCCGCGTTGGCAGGCGCTGCCTATAACGCGCGGGCCGCGGCCCGCCTGCAAGCGCTGCAACAAGCGCAGACACTTGCCGATCCAGCGCAATCCTCCGCCGGCAGGCTGGTGTCGGATCCACCGGCCGCACCTGCGGCATGATACCCGGTATGGATGCTTGGCATAAAACGTCTCTTTTTTCGGGTTTCGGGCGCCCAGACTTTGCTTCGGGAAGCAGCTCCTCCCTAATGGCGATGCTGCTCGATCTGCACCGTTGCGGTCAGGCCGGCGATCAGCCGGATGCCGGCGGGCACATGGTCCAGCCCGATCCGGACCGGGACGCGTTGGGCGAGGCGGACCCAGGTGAAGGTGGGATTGATGTTGGCGAGCAGATTAGGGCTTTCCTGGCGTTCGGTATCGGCAATGCCGGCGGCGATGCTCTGGACATGGCCGGTAATGGTCGGGCCGCCGCCAAGCAAGGTGACCAGCGCGGTGTCCCCCACCTGGATGCGGGGGAGCTTGGTTTCCTCGAAATAGCCGTCGATATAGAGCGAATCCGTATCCACCAACGCCGCCACCGCGTTGCCGGCGGTGACGTAGTCGCCGGGCTGCATCGAGAAATTCGTGACGATGCCGTTGACGGTGGCGCGCACCGTGGCGCGGTCCAGATTGAGTTTTGCGACTCCTTGATCGGCAAGCGCGGCATCATAGGCGGCTTCCGCCTCCAGCGCATTGGTGTTGCTCTGGTCGCGCGATTGCGCGGCGACCGCGTTGCTGGACAGGCTGTCGACCCGCCGGGCATCGCTTTGCGCCTGGTTCAGCGTGGCCTTGGCCTTGGCGGTGTTGGCGATGGCCTGCTGCAACGCCAAGGTGAAGCGCACCGGGTCGATCTGAAATAGCGGGTCGCCGGTATGGACCGGCTGGTTGTCATGGATGAAGACCTGCGCGACCAGGCCGGAGACATCGGGCGCCACCTCGACGATGTCGGCGCGGACCTTGCCGTCACGGGTCCAGGGATCGAGCATGTAGTAGATCCAGAGTTGCCAGGCGACGAGGGCGGCGATGGCCACCACGGCGAGGGTGACCAGAAAGCGTGGCAGGAAGGAGGTGAATTTCATGGTCCGGTTTCAAAAAAGCCTGTTGGCGAGGGCGGAAATGCCGCCGAGGAGGATGAGCAGGATGGCGAGGTCGAAAAGCGGGCGGTGCCAGACATAGCGGTAGAGGCCGAGCCGGCTGAAGCAGAAGCGGATGGGAATGGCGGCGAGATAGGCGCAGCCCAGCCAGATCAGCAAAGGCGGGAACAGCACGCCGTAGATGTCGATTTCGCCGATCATGCCGCCATCGCCAGGTCTTCGAAGGGGGAGGGTGCATCACGGAACAGCACGCTGCGCAGGCCAACCAGCATCTTCAACGCCTCGCGGTGATGGCGTTCATGGGTGGCATCGACGCTTTCCGCGACCAGCAGGATGCTGCTATCGATCCGGTTCAACAGGGACGGATCGGCGGGGATCAGCGGGTTGCCGCGATAATGTTCGGCGACCCCTTGCAGGACGGCGGCGGTCTCGGCGCGCTCGCGTGGGCTGAGATGGCGCAGCTCGTGCTGCAGGCCGATCGCGTTCAGCCCGACCCGCAGGTCGCTCAGCACGTCCGCGGCGGCGAGATCCGCACCCTGGCTGACCGCGGCGAGGCGGGGCATGAGCAGACTGAGCCGGTCGAGCATGATGCCGGTGAGATGGGCGCGATCATATGAGCCCTCATCGGTGGCGGCGGTGGCGATGTCGCGCCAGCCGGCGCGCAGCAGCCGTTTGGCGCTCCAGGCGGCGCCGACCGAGCGCATCAGCCGGGTGATGACCAAAGCGGCGGCGAGGCCGAGGATAAGGGCGACGCCGCTATTGGCGAAGCTTTCGAAATTGCCGCCATATTCGTTGTTGAGGGCGAGGTTGGTGGAGCCGAAGGCGCCCATCACCATGCCGGTGCCGAAGGTGGCGGGGCGCGAGACCAGGATGCCGATGATCATGCCGGCGGGCAGCAATGCCAGCATGAGTTCGGGGAAGGTTTCCACCCGCGGCAGGATGACGAACAGATAGAATCCGGCGCCGAGGATGGTGATGAAAGCGTTGCGAATCATCAGCGCGATGGCGGGCGCCGGATCGTCCTGCGCCGCGAAAAAGGAGCAGGCGACGGTGGCGATCAGCGCGGCACCGGCGCCGTAGGACCAGCCGGTATAAACCCAGAAGACGCAGACCAGCAGCAAAGCGAGCCCGGCGGCAAGCGCCGAGAGCAGGGCCATGCCATGGTCGCGGACCTGGGTTTGCACGGCCAAAGCGTCCGGTTCGCTGGCGGGCATGGCGGGGGCGGGGTCATCGTCGATGATATGGTGGCGGATCAGCCGCGCATGCCGCGCCATGCCGACCAGTTCGCCGAGCCGTGCCAGCAAGGTGGTGCGCAGGATGCCTTCCCAGCAGATGCGGTCTTCGCCTTCGCGTTCCTGGGCGGCGATTTCGGCCAGCAGGCCGTCTGGCACGGCGACCGGGGCGTTATAGCCCTTGGTGATCCAGAGGTTGATGCCGTCGAGCAGGTTCTGCAGCCGCGGGGTGATGCCGCCGATGGCCCGCAATTGCGCGACGCGGTCGCTGATCGAGCTGATCACGGGCATCAGGCTGAGCACATAGAGCCGCAGCCGCACGATATGCCGCACGGCGCGGTTGAGATGCGAGGTATCGAAGGCGAGCTGCGTGGTCATCATGCTGATATCGGCCGCCTCCACCGCCATGCGCCGGCGATTATCCTTGGCCTGGTCGTCTTCTTTGCCGGCAAGGGCGGCCGACATCCAGTCCGCTGCCGGTTGCAGCCAGGCGACGATGCGGGCCGCCAGTACGGGGCCGAGCGGGCGGGGGAAGAGCACGGTGCCGAAGATCGAGGTGCAGACGATGCCCATCGAAATTTCCTCGACCCGGGTGATGGCGACGTGGAAGATCTGGTTCGGGGTGGCGATGGTGGGAAAGCCGATAATTCCGGCGCTGTAGCCGGCCAGCATGAACAGATAGGCGCGGGCCGAACGGTCCAGCAGCGAGAGATAGAGGCAGAGGCCGATCCAGCCGGCCATTGCGAGGCTGAGCAGGACCGGCGCGTCGACGAGGTTGGGGATCATCACCACCGCGGCGACGCCGCCGATAAAGGTGCCGAAAAAGCGGTACAGGGCTTTGGAGCGGGTGGCGCCGGTGAGCGGCTGGGCGACGATATAGGCGGTGGCCATGGCCCAATACGGATTATCGAGCCCGAGCCAGAAGGACAGCGCCAGGGCCGCCATGGCGCCGGCGAAGGTTTTCAGCGCGAAGATAAGCTCGTCGAGGCGCGGCATGTTTGGCATAAAGCACCAAAAACGGCGGTTATCCAGGCGGATAGGTCATGGGTGCTGCCTGGATTTGAGGGGCAAGTGGATTGGCTTGCCATGGCTTGAGGCTGCGTCACAAGTATGATTAAGTATGACGCTAATCCAGAAGGACCGTTGCATGGCCGAAATTGACCGGATTACCATTACCTTGCCCCATGAGATGGCTGAAATTGTGAAGGCGGCCGTGGCAGGCGGTGATTATGCATCAAGTAGCGAGGTGGTCCGGGAAGCGCTGCGCGACTGGAAGATGAAACGCGTGTTGCAGCTCAAGGAAATGGAACTGCTTAAAACGGATATTGATAAGGGTTTGAAAGACCTGGCCGAGGGGTCTGTGCATGACTTCGATATCGCCCGCATCGTTGCGCGTGGGAGGAAATCTGGTGGTAGAACCAGATGGGCAACCGGAGGAGGAATGCGTAACGTGGGAGCCTTGGAGTCCAAACTAAAAAATTCAACCAGGCCTTTGGTTCGAAGCCATTAGGGATTGCTGGATTGTGTAGGGATCGGCGAAACAAAGCCGGGATCAACCCAATAAGCCGTTTGATCGCTGTCCATCCGTATCTCTTGAACCGTCGGAAAAAATCCTGAAATATCTATAACTAATCCCGTATCCCCTGCTTGAAGCGTCTTGCAACTTGAATTTAGGGCTGTGCTTATCGCTTGATTTTCGCCGACGGAATCATTGGCTACCCTTGACTGAGCATATGACGCCTCGAAGGTCAGGATATCCTGTTTGTCCTGGCATGCTATAGTAGTCCCGTTGATTTCAGCGCGACTACCCACATCGACCGGGATCGTCGAGCTGCCCGGTGCTGGTAACTCCGAAGACGACCCAGTCGCCGGCGTCGTCGAATTTTGCGAGACTGTTTGGTTTGTGGTAGGTGCGGTGACCAATGCCTGAGCAAATATATCAAGCGGGTCACCGTCATCGCCATTTCCATCAAGAGAGAATACCCATCCGCTCGATCCTGCAAATTTTCCGTCTACAACTGTGACATAAAGGTCTCGATCTCCATTTGTTGGATCGTAACGGACTACCTTTGCGGTTGCTTGTTCACCTAAATTCAGACCGCTATTAAAGTCAGCATCTTGAGATTGTGTAAGCATAAGGGTTGCAGTACCACTTTGCTTAAGATGAATGATCGCTCCTGGCGGAATAACGGGGTGAACTCCTTCAAAGAGTTGGACATAGCCCACGAAATTCTTTGAGGGAATTTTGATTTTTACCAAAGGATACAAGGTTGTTCCGGCAGGAACCGAATCTTCTGGGGGGTCGAACACAACCTGTTCTATGACGACACGGAGTCCATGCGGGAAGCTCCTGCACCCAGTGGAACCCTCATTATTCAACCAAGATTCGAAATGATCATCTGTGTCACAGGCCGTCGCCGTATTCGCGCCACCGCCATCATCTCCAAGAAATGCGACCGTTCCTGGTAACGGCTGTTTCCATAAAGGCTCATTTTTGCCATCCGCAAAGGATGATGAGTGGTAAAATACACACATCAACGTCAAAGCAATAGCCGCCTTCGGCAATAAATTTAGTAAGCCAGTAGAGTTTCGATGGTACACCATACCACACCTTCAATGTGACGAGCCTTTGCTGACCAATTCTAAACCGAATAATTTTGGGCTCTGTTGCAAAAATCGACCGTTGGCCGAGGGTGATCGGCTTCGATGACGTTATTGAGGTATTTGACGTCGCGGTGTTGCACCGGTGGTTCGGGCGCTCGTTCTGCGTTGATCCGCTGGATGGCGGCGCGGTAGGTGGGATTCTTGTCCGTGGTGATGCTTGCTGGCGGTTGGCTGGCCGCGGAGGCGCGCAAGGCTTTTTTGACAAACATCGTCGCGGCGCTGATGCTGCGCGTATGAGAGAGATAAAAATCGATCGTATCGCCCGCAGCGCTCACAGCACGGTATAGGTACTTCCATTCACCCTTAACCTTCACACAGGTCTCGTCCACCCGCCAGGACCCGTTCAATTCATGGCCCCGCCGGTGCCAGCGCAGGCGTTTTTCGATCTCCGGGGCATATTTTTCGACCCAGCGGTACAAGGCGCAAAATGCCGCCATTTGAAATCGGTCATGTCGCCTCCACCTGGTACGCGCTTTGAATTTGAACACGGCGGCGGGGCTAAAACAACCGGTTTTTGCAACAGAGCCTTCAGGCGTATCATCACCATGATCGCCAAGCTTCGGCCACCTGATCCGGGCCCATGCTGACCAGGGCGGATGTGCGTCTCCTGCGGTCCCGATGGGCGAGGTGCGTCCGAATTCGTTCTGGTTCACGACGGAGGCGCCTTTATGAGGTCAGAGCACGCATCTTCAAGCAGCTTCCATGGCTGAAACTGTATAATTCCGCTTCATTCGGCATCCAGCGCAGGCTATACGCATTAGCAAAACATGTTTCGGTAGGAATATATGGGAAATATCGGTTTAGTGTTTGCAGCTGCAATCTGCCTCATGCTCGTTGACTTGCTGCCTGGTTCGGCTGAGGCAGAGGGCGTTTCACTCTACAGTACTGCAATTTTCGTGACAGCGATAAATCAGCCGCATAGTGTCCGCGGTGACGATGGCCGCGAGCATGTTGAGTACGACCTTCTCGTTACGAGTGCCTTCACCAGCCCTGTGACCCTTACGCGTATCGAGATTACCGGGCCGGGCGGGACGGCGATGGGGCTTATCGACGGCGCACCGCTTGCGGCGGCGACTCAGGGTGTTCTGGATCAGAATCCGGTTACCGCTATTCCACCTTCCGGGTCGGCGACGGTGGAGATCGACCTGATTCTGCCGCCCGGCAAAACGCCCACAGCGCTTACCAACCAGATCACCTACGCGATCCCGGGCGCCACACCCCACGCACAGGCAATAGTCAGCACTTTGAAGGTCGTTGTGCCGGAGCCGGCCGTATCCACATTTCGCGCCATCACAATCCTGCCCCCTTTGGAGGGCGCTGGTTGGACATCCATCAATGGCTGTTGCACGCCCAATACACACCGCAACGTTCGTGTGGCTGCCGGCACCCGTATCGGAACGGCCGAAACCTTCGCCATCGATTATGTACGGGTCGACGGCAACCGGTTTTACCAAGGTGACGGCAAAACCTTCGCACAATATCCATTTTTTGGCGCGCCGGTGCATGCTGTCGCCGCTGGCGTTGTCGTGGCCCTGCATGATGGCATGGACGACACAATCCCCTTCCAACAGCCGGACCTGCGGAAGCCGGAAGATTTTGGCGGCAACTACGTCCTTATCCGCCTCGCGGATGGAGTCTATGCATGGTACGCCCATTTGCAGAAGGGAACGGTCGCCGTGAAGATGGGCGAGCACGTGGCGGCAGGCGAGGTGGTTGGGCATGTTGGCAATTCCGGTAATTCTACCAACCCACATCTGCATTTCGGCCTGCTTGACCGGCCCGACTTTATCAGCGGATACAGTCTGCCTTACGTATTCGCGCATTATACGATGATTGGCCATGTCACTGGGGGCGATGATGATGGGACGTTGCATATCCAGCCTGACGCCCGAGTAGTGAGCGACGCCTATCCGTTAGTTGGCGCGATAGCCGATTACCCCTAATTATTTCTCCGGCCTTGCATTGACTGACCGTCGCCACGACGTTTTGCACCAGAAGTTTTGCGGGTTAAGCATGGCATTTATTGCTGGCAGGCCTAGTTCTTTAGCCAGCGATTTGGTTGCCGAAACGCCGCCGCCTTTGATGCATCGAGATACCAAAGCTATTCCCGTTAATCCGTCAGGCCGGCGAACAGGGCAGTGCTGAGGTAGCGCTCGCCATAGGAGGGGATGATGGTGACGATGAGTTTGCCGGCATTTTCCGGGCGGGCGGCGATTTGGAGGGCGGCCCAGAGGCCAGCTCCGGAGGAGATGCCGGTCATCAGGCCCGCTTCCTTGGCGGCGCGGCGCGCGGTGGTCAGCGCGTCGTCATTGGTCACGCAGATGACCTCCGCATCGTTATGGATGTTGGGCACGGCCGGAATAAGACACCAAAACACTTGACCTTCTCGTGAACTACTTGTATCAAGTAGTTATGAATGAGGGCGGCTTCGAGTGGGACGATGCCAAGGCTGCCAGCAATCAGGTCAAACATGGCGTATCGTTCTCATATGCCATGTCGGTTTTTGACGATCCCGCGGGCATTGAAATCGTCGATGACCGGCGCGAATATGGCGAAATGCGGTTCAATCTAATTGCAAAATCTCCTGATAATATCATGCTTTTCGTCACATATACGGAGCGCGAAACGGGCATTCGAATAATCTCCGCTCGCCGGGCTTCAAAGCAGGAAGTGAAAATCTATGATGAACCGTAAACCAGTTTCAGCCCAAGGCGATCTTCCCCGGCCGATGCGCGAGGCGGAGATCCTGGCGGCGGCCAGATCAGACCCGGATGCTCAGCCCTATACCGCGGAACAGATCAAAAACGCTCGCCTTGTGCCGCGCGTAAAAACGCTGCGCCGTGCGCTTCGCCTGACGCAAGAGGCGTTCGCGGCGCGTTACGCTATCCCTCTCGGCACCATCCGGGGCTGGGAGCAAGGCGTGACGGAGCCTGATGCCACGGCCAGGGCATATCTCCGCGCCATTGCTGGGGATGCTGAAGGGGTGGCGAGGGCGCTCATGGTTCACTCCGCGGCGGAGTAGCGGGAAAGATGGCGGATTGCGCTGCGCTGATCCGCCCTACGATTGCGGGATTTTAGTCGGTCAGGCCGGCGAACAAAGCGGTGCTGAGGTAGCGCTCGCCATAGGAGGGGATGATGGTGACGATGAGTTTGTCGGCATTTTCCGGGCGGGCGGCGATTTGGAGGGCGGCCCAGAGGGCAGCACCGGAGGAGATGCCGACCAGCAGGCCCTCTTCCTTGGCGGCGCGCCGTGCGGTGGCCAGCGCGTCGTCATTGGTGACGCGGATGATTTCGTCGTAGATATGGGTGTTGAGCACCGCGGGCACGAAGCCGGCCCCGATGCCCTGGATGACATGCGGGCCCTTGGCGCCGCCGGAGAGAACCGGCGAGGCGTCAGGCTCGACGGCGATGGATTTGAAAGAGGGTTTGCGGGTCTTGATGACCTCACCCACGCCGGTGATGGTGCCGCCGGTGCCGATGCCGGCGATCAGGAAATCTGCCTCGCCATCGGTGTCCTTCCAGATTTCCTCGGCGGTGGTGCGGCGGTGGATTTCCGGGTTGGCTAAATTGTTGAATTGCTGCGGCATGAAATGATTCGGGCCGGAGGCGACGATCTCCTCGGCCTTGCGGATGGAGCCGGCAATGCCGTCCGGGCCGGGGGTCAGGACAACCTCGGCGCCATAGGCGCGCAACACGGCGCGGCGCTCCTTGCTCATGGTCTCGGGCATGGTGAGGATGCATTTATAGCCCTTGGCGGCGCAGACCATGGCGAGCGCGATGCCGGTATTGCCGGAGGTGGGCTCGACGATGATGCTGTCCGGCTTCAGCAGCCCGGCTTTTTCCGCAGCCTCGATCATGGCAACGCCGATGCGGTCCTTCACGGAATTGGCGGGGTTGTAGAATTCCAGCTTGGCAACGATTTTGCCCGGCAGGCCGGCGGCCAGACGGTTGATGCGCACCA
>Ga0116229_10012466_pt1 | contig 12247 bp, 8 predicted proteins | sample S1TSphgellanicum_3_FD_87313 | JGI IMG/M metagenome (GOLD analysis project Ga0116229, IMG submission 87313) | Host-associated microbial communities from peat moss isolated from Minnesota, USA - S1T2_Fc - Sphagnum magellanicum MG | ecosystem: Host-associated > Plants > Peat moss > Unclassified...
AAAAAAAAACCCTACAGCAGCCCAAAAGACAAGACCAATGGGGAAAAAAAATAAAAGAATTTATTTTATTTTTTAGAAAGGAGCAAAACCAACAAAACAAGTGATGCAATTATTATTTTTTTTCTTTTTTTCTTTTTTTTCTTTTTTACCAAAATCAAATGGGTAGAAGGAAAAAGAAAAAAAAGGAAAAAAAAAAAAACATCCAAAGAGAGAGAACATACTTTTATTTTAGTTTCATTCCCCACCTACTAGTAAGTCAATGGTAGTAAGTCAAATGTTAAATTTTCTTGATTTTTGCATTCACATTTGTAGTGTTCAATAGCACTTTGTCCATGATGATGTGGCATCTTTGTTTGCATCTGGGGTTAACTTGGTGTTAGCATTTGTGATAAGTGGTTTTTTTTTTTAATATAATATTTTTTTTAATAATAAATTTAAATTAAATTATTTATTAATAAATTTGGCACTATTGTCAACAAAAAAAATATTTCAATGCTATTTTTTTAATTAAAAAACATATATAACAGTTATTTTAAAACAAATTGGGGAAAAAAAAAAGAGTTTTAAACTCACCAGATTTAGATAGTGAATTTTGGTAGGTCACCAAAACTAGACCAGACTTTCAAATTTTTCTATTGTCCTATCTAACCCCTAGTCAACTTTGGTTCATTCCTCTTGTGGATTGCTCATCATACCACCTTCTTAACAAATACCATGTTTTGTTATTGCTATCATCAAAAGCTTAGTTTTTGAAGTCTTAACTCAATGTTATGTAAAGAGGTCGAAAACGATTGTTTAACTCAATGTTACATAACACAATCTCGATTACAAGGGTTTAACTCAATATCTATTACATTCATTAATTCTAATAATTTTGATTGTAATAATCAATCTTAATTGTGATCGCTAACATTTAAATGGGCAATTGGAAATCAAAACAACCCACCCAAAAAAAAAAAAAAACAATTAAATTTAAATTTATTTTAAAATCGTATTCATCCATCCTAAAGCATGAGGCAAAGGTTATCGTAAACCTAAGCATATGTATTTCATGAGGTGTAGGAACACAAGGGTTCCTATGCCTACTACTTCTTAAGAGTTGGTTGTAGGCATAAGATCCCTCTCACTCTTACAAATTAGGCACAATATCCCTTTTCTCATTTCTAGAAGGGAGATTCATATACGTAAGGTGCCTCCAAATATGCCAAGGAATTTCTTCAAGTGGGTTAGTATAATGGTGTGTAGAATTCAACCTCCCCAAACAAGAATTTCCGTAAAACAAAGTCTTTGAATTGCCAAGGAATATGGGCACAAACAAGGTTTGGGTTGTGTACAGGTTTTGATTTTTCAATTTGTAATATAGTATTTTTTGGTAATTTTCTCCATAAATTAGTCTAATTTTGCATAAGAAAAACATAAATTTCCCAAAAATTTCTTTTTTTGTTGAAAAAATGACAAAGTTTGTCCCCTCAAATAAACACATATTGTTGTGAACTATTTCCCAATTTCCATGCACTTAATTAGTTGATCATCTCATCCAATATGTGAATAACAAAAAGATAAGATGGTTGTTCTTGAGATTAAAATATGTTGGATCAAAACCAATTTCCAATGCACATTTCCCATCACATGCTTCTAAGGCTAATCCCAAAGGATATTTCTATTTGAACTATACATGTATATATGTCCAATACATGTATATACTACTTAAATTATAGTTGTATGATGTGCCTTTGCAAAGAAAATAAAAAATTCACAAAAAAATCTACCCAAAAAAAATTAATTGAATTTCATATATATATATGATTTTATTTCATTTTATTTTATTTTGGGAATCTACAAAAGCTTGAACTATTGGAAAGTCATTTGTTCAAACATGGGATCATGTCACAAAGGGAGTTGCACAAAGTTGCATGCACCCAACCATCAAAAGGGTTTGTTTCATGCCATTGTGGGGAAGCAAAGTTGATTATAGGTAGATGACCAAAACTTTTAGGTGAGTTGAGAACATCCATCCCTCTCCATGATGTTGTTCTCTTTAATTCACTTTTGGGACTTTGTTTGGAGTAAAGGAGTAGTCTATCTTTCTTGTTTTTTTTGTTCTCCCAAAACACGGAAACTCCATAGTAACCCATAGTGGACAATGTCCAAAAGCTGAATAATAATTCAAACTAAAAAGTTTGTCCAAATATTCAATTTAACTCCAACATACCAATTCTACAACTTAGCACCAAGGGCACCTCCAAGTGAATTATCTACATTCAGAGTTATGCAGGAGGTGGGATTTTTCACTATTGGATCTCCTTTTCCTATGGCCAAAATTATTACCAAAACACTTGTAGATCTCCCTTTCCTATGGCCAAAATTATACCAACATGCTCTTGGATCTCCTTTTCCTATGGCCAAAATTTTACCAAAACACTCGTAGATCTCCCTTTCCTATGGCCAAATTTATACCAAAATGCTCTTGGATCTCCTTTTCCTATTGCCAAAATTATACCAAAACACTCTTGGATGTCCTCTACCTATGGCCAAAATTATACCAAAACACTCTTGGACCTCCTTCCTAGTTGACCCAACCCCAAGGTGGATTTGCCAAGGGGACCCAAGTCATGACTAACTTGGGTGTAGTAGCATGAACTAATACTCGTGACCTACCATTACAGTGCACGTTGGAAATAACAAGGTCACTCGTATATGGTATGTATTGTTGTATCTTCGAGCTTACACTATTGACCATCATCAACCTCCTCTTTCCCTTGATAAATAACCACTAGCACTTTTCTAGTATATGTGGAGGTGCCTTACCTTTAGTATAAAATTTTGCCTCAAAAGAGCATGGTGCCTTCCACGGAAGGTATTTTGGGTTACTTTGGAGTTTCCATATTCAATGACTTGTTGAGTGTGCATCATATCACTACATTGCCACTAGGTTAATGTCATGAGATTGTGTAAATTTTGTGGCAATACTTAGTTTCCTTGTGTGCAACTTTGAAACGGAATCAACTTTTGTGGATTGAAATTTTACATGAGCATCCCCTTGAATTCATTTATGGTTTGATTGCCGTTTTCTTTTTTCCATTCATCCACTAATTGCCTTCTCATTTGATGTGATGTTGTTCATAAGATTTCATGTTTTGAATTGTATTTTCTCATTTGTTTGGTGTATCAATTGGGCAATAGCCTAAGGAGTAACAAGCAAATAACATGGTTTTTTTTTTTTTTTTTTTGAATTTACAAAAGAGTTTATGACATCCCTCTTGCAACCCAGCTCTCTATCTCTACACTTGCTAGAAGCTTTGCATGTGCATAATAACTAGGTCTAAAAGCCTAAGACATGCACCACAATGTGTCAAAAAAAGAGGGCTCAAGGAGCAAATCTCTAAATATCTATACTTTCCACACTAGACAAACAAATTTATGGTCAGAGTGAACCAGCACCCACCCACCACCCCCAACACTTTTTCCATTGTATTCTTGTCCCATAGCTAACCAGAGTGGTTAGGAATGTACTAACTCCTAACCATCCACATGCATCCAATACCTACCTAGGTGGCACCTACTAGGTGTAGGAGCCACCACCAAGTGCCTTACCTACTTAACCTACCTGCACAGTAACCACAGTAGACTTGGTTATGATACCTACCTACCTACCTACCTACCCCTCTTACATAGGTAGTTTAAGTTAGTTAGGTAATTTGAAGGGGAGGTAGGAGGGTCTATATGATGATTGGGTTACCTAGGTAGAACCTCAGGTAACTCAGTTGTGGGATGAAGTTTTAGGGTTTCTTCCATGGATGATGTACTACTGATGGGTTGTTAGGTCACCTAGTCTGAAAAGGTGGTATTAGAGAGCAATTTATTTATTAGAGAGCTTTTTCTCTGTACAACTGTAGAGAGTTTGTGGGTCAAAAACTGCTGAACATGAGGCAATTAGGGTTTTTAACTAATAGGAAATAATTGCTCCCTTCTTGAGAAAGGACAAAAGGAATGTCACTGCAACTTAGTTGTAAGTTATTATGGCCCCAGTTGACAGAATTTTTCTTCTTACACTGGCAAGAGAGAAGCAAAGGGAGCTCTGAGAACAGCAACAAAACTCTTGACAACCCTGTCAAACCCAAGTGGCACTTTTGTAAAGATGTCATTCCCAAGAAAAACCCACAAGAAAACTAACCCACATGGCTATACTTTCATAAATCTAGAGAGCCAATTAACACAACACAATGAAATTGCAAAGTGATCTCAAGGGGAACATAATAACCTCAACATCTTGAATTGCATTTTTGTGAAACATGCTTGTGCAAGGCAAGTCAATATGGTGGTGGGCCTTCTCACTTGTACAATGGGAAATTATGAAAGCCATCCTATGGTGAAAAATTACATTTCATGATTTTTCATTGTATAAGAGTGAGGGCCCTTTGCCTACCACATTGGCATATCTTGGTTCTTATGCCAAGTAATGCTCTAATTGCAAAGTATTACACCCTTGAGGAAGTCACTCTTGGAACACATGAGATAAAGGGATTTTTTTTATATATTATGAAATAATAGCATATTAAAATAACATTTCATTAAAAAATTTAAAACATTTTAAGAATATTTTCAAAAGTCATATTTAAATGTCCCATTTACATTGAAGTGAATCATTTTTTTATTTTTTTAAATTTAGTCACATCTTCTTTTTTTTTGCATGTCATTTGGAATAAAATGAGAATGACTTTTCTTAGATTACACCTTATGAATTGAGGCAAAGTCCAATGTCTAGGATGTAATGTTTTATTATACCCTAAACATTGGACTTTGCTTCAGTTGTTGTGCACTCCTACATTGATGCCTATAACTATCAATGTCATCACATATACAAAACATAACATGAAAATATCTTGAATGGTACACCATGTCCAAACTAAAATGGTCATGCACCTACAATGAAAACAAGAATCCAAACCCAACACTTTCACAACACAAAAATGCAAATTAACCCAATGCACAAAACACATAAAAATTTGCATACAACAATAAAGTGTGTTGGAATCTTAAATCACCCAATTTATCTATAACCTAACTAGGACTTAACCAAGTAGTTAAACTAACACACTTAACATGGTTCATAAATGTGCAATGCCTTATTACCAATGCATTACCCTAATGTGTTGTATCCTTTCACAACTTTTTTATCTACAATAAACATGAGGTGAGCCACCCCTAAGTTTGTCAAGTGTATTAAAATAAATAATCAAAAAAAATTTCATTTTGGAATGAAATGAAAACCAAAGATGATTTCTTTCACTCCCAACATGTATAAAAGCTATGAGAACTTTGGGATGAGATTATAATGAGCTCACAAATGTGAGTTCAAGATAAAGTCAACTTGCATAAACTAAGAAAGAATGTGGTTAATGCAAGTTGGAGTCAAAATATAATGTACTTGCAAGCCACATGAGTTAAATTCTAAAAAAAATCATCATGATCTAGACTTGGGAGCTCCCATCATTCTCCTCTTTATATCATATACCTTGAAAAGATGTCAAGAGAAAAATTGTAATCTTTGAAATAAGTTTTCAATGTTGTATTGCAAGCTCCATTCAAACGTCATTCGATTCATGTTTTTAAAATTTTAGTGGTTAATAATCAAATTACTAGTCTTTTGGCCTTAACTTGAACTTCTAATTTTCAAATAAAAATTGCAAGTAATTTTTAATATTTACATTTCAAGAGCTTTTCAATGATATAAAGAATGTTCAATTTGAACAAAGTTTATTATTTGCATTTTTGTCACAAAACTTTGGGACACCTATAAAACTCAAATTCCAATGTGACTTGTGGAAATGTGTTGTAGTCTTAGGACACTTTCCTTTCTTAAGCTTTAACTTTGGTCACAAGTTGCAACATGAGAATTGACAAACTAGTGATAACTTGTTATTACCAATGTAAAGTGGTTTTCAAAATCAATTGCAAAATCCCACCAATTACATACTTAGACATATATCCATTTAACCAACACCCATAGGGAGAGAGGAAGATAAATAATCCAAGTTTACAAAACCTCCTATGGTGAACATAAAAAAAACATGGTAAGCAAAAGACTTTAATGTAGAAATTTTCATCAATTGTTGGACTTTTGTTTAAGTACTTGTAGTTTCAAGTCATGGTTGTAGGTTGCAACATTGTGGCAACACACCTTTATTGGGGTTTTATATGTTTTTATGGACAAATTGAAGTTTATAGTTTCCTTCATTAAAAGGAGGTGATGCAAAAAAAATTTGTTTGGCAACAGGTATGATGCATCAACAACCTTTTAATTTTTTTGATTTTAAAACTTGTAGTTGCAATTTGAAATTTGTTGTTCATAGTTCACAACTTCAAAAGCAAGTGAGCAACTCAACATTTGTTGTTCATGTGTTCAATCTTACAAAAAGTAGATATATGTTTCATGTAAATTGTATTTTATACACATAAAACCTCAAGATGGATTACAACGGTCAATGTTTTATTTATTTATTTACCACCTTACTATAGCTCCAAATAATGTAAAAAATTGCATTAGTTCATTGAAAGCATTAAGTTCATCACATGAAAACTTGGAATAAGAAGTTGTTTCACTTGCACACCATTATCTCACATAGAAATCATAGTGGAAATCAAAGTGATGTTGCATTTGGGGTACCTATGTGTGCAAGTCAAGTTCTTGAACTTGATGCGTTCATTGTAGCTTGAATATTTTCAAATCCTTGCATCGTCAAGCTGAGCTCTAGAAGTCATGCTTGCACCTCAATTAAATGGGCATTTTTAGCGTGAATGATGGTAGTTTTAATATAAATATTATTGATGTCCAAGTCATTTGGTGCATTGTGTGTTACAATGATGTAACAAGTCATACAATTAGTTGCTCAAAGTGAGAGCACATTATGATGAATAGAAAATGTTGTCACAAATATTACTTTTCAAAAGTGTTTGAACTTCCACCATGCCAATATTAAAAGGGCTTTTGATAAGTTGTACTCATAGTAAAATAATTCAAAACCCACCAATACAATTGTCAAAAGAAACTAAATTTGTTGATTGATATTAAATTTTTATAAAAAACATTTGTGAGAATATGATTATATTACAAAGTGTAATATATTCTAAAAATCATTTAAACGATTACCAAAATTGATGAAATATTTAATCATATATTAAATATGAGTTGATTATACCATTGTAAGCACATGTGAAGAATCTCACTCATGTGATTTCACAAACAAAATTAAATGATTTTTTTCATTTGAACAACATAAGTGATCATCCTTTGTTAAAAAGTTATTCTCTTTAAAAAAAGATCAAAAATTGTGCTATAAGCCTTGTATCAATAATTGGTTTTATGTGTAACATGAAAAAAAATAAAAATTAATTGCCTCCAAAATAATACAAAATGTTATTAAAAAATTATACATTTTATTGCTCAAGTTGGCCCCCCATACTTAATTTTACCAAAACTTCTTTACAAATTAACTTTGTTGTCACAACATTATGTAGGACCATGTTGTATAAGCACACTACACAAAAGTTAGTTTTCTATTTTCCTTATGTAGACAATATTCAATTCTACCTAATTAGCCCCATAAAAATTGGCCCCATGTAACTTTCTTTTAAATGCATAATGTGAGCTAAAAAATCAAGCAAAGGATCATGCCAATAGTTGACAAAAACATTTTTAGATTCGAATCTTTAAGCATGCAAATTGATGGAAATCAAATGATATATTTCCTTTTGCCCTTCATTTGTTCATGAAGTCAATTTGTTGTGTATTCCAACCTCATTAATTTGATTTCAAGTTTGCTTATCGAGTAAAGTCAAAAATTTTTTTTCACTTTTGACAAATTCATTCATGTTCACAACATTATTATGAAAACTCATTGTATGTTCTCTTTATGTGGGCAATATTTAGTTTTTCCAAAACCCCTTTGCAAATTCTTTTTCTTCAACTTTGTTGTCATAGCATTATTATATTGATCCATAATCCATATAAACACATTAGGTATACCAAAAATATATATATATTCTTCATTTTCCTTCTATAGACAATATTTAGTTTTACTAATAACCCTTTTACAAATTCAATTCTACTTTAATTTTTTTGTCAAAGCATTGTGTGGGTCCATATTGCATAAGCACAATACACAAAAAAGTTGGTTTTCTATTTTCGTTAGGTAGACAATATTCAATTATACCAAATTAGCCCCCCTCCCCCCCCCCTTCAATCATATGGGACCAACGAGACTAACACTGGTTTGAACTTTGAACTTGCCATAAGGGGTGGAGCCATGACAAGGTGACCAATGGTAAGCCGGTGGGTCAAGTTTGGTCTAAAGCTGCAATACAAGTTGGTCGGGTGTACAACAAGTTTAAACACTTAAAAATGTGCACTTGTGTACATCTCAAAATTGGCAATGGATCAAATGCTCATTGTTGAGATTGACTCTTCTTCTTCTTCTTCTTCAACTTTATGTGGCTTGGTAGTGGATTTCTTGGAAACTCTTTGTTCGTTAGGTGACTTATCGAAGTGCTACTTTTGTGTAGTAGTAAGTAAGGTCATCATCATCATCCCACCAAAATCAGCAATATCTCGCAAAAAAAAACATAGACTCTTCTTCAAATGCACATGGTGGTGGTGGTGGTGGTGGTGTTGATGATGATGCAACTCATGAGTAATGGATTTCGTAACTCTTTTGGTCAACAAGTGAGAACAGAACAAGTGCACCACATGGTTTTACTGAAATGTCAAGCTTGTTTTAAAATGTGCTTGTTGTATTCTTGTCATGTGGAAAACATTTTTTTTATCCAACAAAAAATTGTAAAAAATTGTAAAAAAAATTGATTGATTGATTTCCTCTTTCCATTTGTTGTATTTTTTGTCAAGTGGAAAGAGGAAATCAATCAATCAATTTTGTCCATAATTTTGTTGTACTAGGCCACCTCACACACACAAGTCATTTACCACAAAATAAATACATAATAAATTTTTTAATTTAATTAAAATAAATTTAATTAATTAATTAATTAATAAACCAGTTTTTTATATCTTATTCTTGTAGTTTTTTTTTAATGTTTTTTCTTTGTAAGTTGGATGAGTGGGCCAGAGTGAACCCAGCACCCACCAGTACAACATCCACTGGATGTCCCTTATTACTCAATTGTGGATGAACCCCAACTGAGTTAATATTTGGTTTCACCTTGGTAACTAATTTTGTAAGAAATAGGTCTCATATATAGGTAGATAGGTAGGAAAATAGGTAACTAGTAGGTAAGTAGATGGTTTATATACATAGGTAACTGCTGTTTTTACTGCCTACCTTCTAACAACCTGCTTGTGGGTTGTTAGTACATAGGTAGTGTAAAAAAGCATCTGAGCTAACCATCATGGTTAATTAACTTGGGAACTGAAACTCAACAGAAAACTGTTTCCTGACCACTTATCATCCATAACATGTTTGTCAAATAATTACTTAATTTTGAAATTTTCATTTTGACGAATAAAATATTCTTGAAAATTAAAAAAAATCCCGTCATAATTTTTTGTAATTTGAAAAAAAAATTAAGGAATTTTTGAATTTTTTTTTGAAAATAATATAATTAGTGTTGAAGTTGCCAAGCTAGGCTAGTAAGGTAATTAAAATTTTCTCACATATTAACTTTCTTTCACACAAGAACAATATAATTTTATTATTTTCCCACAAAAGTTCTACACAATTAATTTTTTCAAAAAATTATTAATATTGTGATGGCTCTAAACCCTAAGGGTCAGGGCAAACCAATTTGGTCCCCAATTTGGTCCCCTTTTCAGTGTATTTTTGTCTTTCTATGATGGGTAAGGGTTAATGTGTTAGATGTGACCAAAACCAAACATGGGGGGCAAAAAACCGACTCCTAGAGCCAACGATTTTTTAATCTAGTCTATTGCCGAGCTTTTCATTCATGTGTGATTAGAGGACAATATGCTGAAATTTAATTGGATAAATAATAATTTTTGTGAACATGACTTGGTGATTTTTAAATCATTAATAAATATAAATAGATTAAACCAATAATAATTATAATAATTATAATAATCGCTCTTTTGCTAGACTCAAAAAAACAACATTACAATTTAAAATCTCAAGAAACTCAAGGTTGCTAAACCCTAAACCCTAAACCCATCTATTAAAAAAACATTATGTCATTATTTTGAAAATGGTATTGTCCAAAATTCAAATACACATATGTCCATGTCTAGCTTCTAGAATCTTTACACGTGGCCTAAGTGATTTATAATATTGAAAAGGGAGCGAACTCTCAAGATCCACACACACAAAAAAATTATTCAAAAGGAATTTTTTTACTCTTCAATTGTATTCCATCTTGATAGTTAACCACGGTGGTTAGCTATATACTAACCATTCATATTGCATCTACTTGTCGGGAAGCCCACCAAGTGCCTTACTTACTTACCCATTTACATAGGTAGTTAGTAGTTACATAGGTAGTGTTAAGAGGAAGTAGGAGGGTTTTCTTGCTAATGAAAAACCCCACACCTGAAACTTGATTAGGGTTTACCCCCACCCTACTAGGTACTAGCTTAAATCTCATACTTTAAAGCTCCCACAAGAAGAGGGAAGGAATGAGAGATGTGCATCCCTATAACTATGATCTTGCCATTGTTGACCTGATGTCTCCATACACATGATTGGCATTAAATTCACTCTTCATTTCAAGAGAAAGACACAATTGTGACTTCACCAACACACTCAAATTTGACCCCTTCCTTCCAAACTTTATCATAAGAAAGTTATACCCTTTGTTCAATCTTTTATCCATATGCCATGTTGCATCTTATCCATATGCTCATCACCTTGAAGGAGAAATATATGATACAAGTAGTTTTGAGCTTCTTCTTCATCTAGGCTACCTAATTTTTGCTTTCCCAAGTTGTAACATTGTGAACACCTTTCAAATGGCCACAAGGGGTTAGCATTGTAGTTACACCAATTCAATTGACTTCAACTCCTATAACTTCAATGCCCCTATAGATTTTTTTAATTTTTTTTTTGGCATTGTTGATTGCATGTTTAATTCTTTTTGGATGTAAATAACTTCATTCATCCACATCTCATTGGATAGATAGCTATAGGCATTTTGTGGCTTACCACCATCCTCCAAAAAGATTGACATTTAAAACCTACCTTGTATGAGAGATTCTTTAGAGAAATGGGCATTATTCTTACCTCATTTCCATGGGTGATTTCAATGTGACCTACTAACTTGGATACAATCCATGAAGGGTAAGTATATATATTATTACGGGACTCCAAACTTTAGGAGATATTTCCATTAAGTTGGGTGGCTCTCCCTCAAGAGAACACACTAGTACGGGAACCTCCCCTACACCATATACTCCATAATTGGCCCCGTTCATTGCTAGTTCATTGGCATTAAAACGCAAGTAAAAAACCTTGCAAGAAATTAGTAAAATATTTGCCCTAGAATCTCTAAGTAGTCGAGTTTCATGGTCACCATTCTTGCTTGCTTGTCTCAAGGTCAATCTAATAATTTATTGTTGAGAAAAAGGACTTAGTTGTTCATGGGTTGAACTTGATCGATACGGACATGAAAGTCAGCTTCGTATGTCAAAGCACCAAGACTTTGAACAAAGAACCTTTTATCGTGAGCATGTCCAAGCAAAGCTCACATTCAAGCCACCAAACACTCTATTGACTAGGTATTGTAGTTGAATATAACTCTCCCCAAACGATATTAAACTACTCCCTAAACCCTCTTCTTCCTCTCACATTTATTCAATGGAGCATCAATGATCGCTCCCACTCTTTTAAGGAGTAAGGTGTAAGAACCCTTAAGGCCCTTCATATATATGCCTTGTGATTTACAAATGTTGGAAGTTATTGATATAAAACCTTTACCAAGTTCTTCATGATTGGTAAAGTCCCAAGTTAAGGACATTCCCACAAAAAATGGACTCAACTATATTTGCCTTGTTCTAAGCCCCTTATTTTGGGAATGTCTCCCACCTTTGGGGCTTTACCAGCTTACACATAATCCTAAACATGCATAGCTCATGCGGAAATATGAGCCAAAAAGAGGCCACCTTAGGCCTACAAGAGGACTTGCACAATCAAAAAATAAAAATTCAATAGGTTAAGATCAAATTTTGTGTGTAATATGAAAATTAAGAAAATTTCATGAAAAATTTATATGATCATGGAGGAATTTT